>Ga0123355_10005170_pt1 | contig 19043 bp, 14 predicted proteins | sample TergutEmb28metaG_3_FD_89872 | JGI IMG/M metagenome (GOLD analysis project Ga0123355, IMG submission 89872) | Embiratermes neotenicus P1 segment gut microbial communities from Petit-Saut dam, French Guiana - Emb289 P1 | ecosystem: Host-associated > Arthropoda: Insects > Digestive system > Gut ... | reverse complement strand
CTCCGGCTCCATCATCGTCGCCGAGACACGCGTGATCACGTCGGCGCCGAACGGCTGCTGCCGGTTGAGCATCGAGCGGACCGCCAGCGGTTGCCCCGAGTCGAGGTCGAGCAGCGTCGCCACGACGGTCGTTGTGCCGAGGTCGTATCCGATCGCGTAGCGCCGCGCGGTCGTGTCTCCGGGCTCGACGTCGACGAGCTCCTCGTCGACGACCACGGCCGTCACATCGAACCCGGATTTGCGCAGCGTGCCGCCGAGCGTCCGCAACACCTCCAGCGACGCCGTCGGCTCGAGGTCGTCGATCGCGTCGAGCACGCGGTCGATGTCGGGACGCTGGTCCTCGAGTGTCGGCTCGTCCAACACGAGATGCCGCTTCTGCACGGAGGGCCTCAGGATCACGTGCCGGCCGACGCCCGCCAGCGCCGCCTTCGGCCGCGTCTGCAGCGGCGGCACCTCGACCACCAGATCGCCGCGCGCCGCGGCCCGGCACGCGAGCCGCCAGCCGTCGTCAAGCTCGCTCGGGCTGAACGCGCGCGGGTCGATCGGGCCGACCGGCACGTCACCGGAGACGACCCGCACCTTGCACTTCTTGCAGGTGCCGTAGCCACCGCAGGTCGAGTCGATCGCGATTCCGTTCCAGCTCGCGGCGTCGAACACCGGCGTGCCGCTCGGCACGCGAACCTCGGCGCCGTCAGGCAGGAAGCGCAGGCGGACGCGCTCGCTGCCGTCGCTCGGCTCGACCTGAGCCTCGACCTCACGCAACGCCTGGTTCACGAAGCCGCCACCTCGCGTTCCGCCGCCTCCTTCTCCGCCGCCACACGCGCCCGGTGCGCCGCGATCCAGCTCGCACCCCACTCGTCGTGGCCGAGCAGCAGGTCGGCGGCGCGCACGCTGCTCACGCACGCCCCCGCCGTCGACATGATCGCGCTGGTGAGACCCGCGGCCATCGCCATCGGCAGGAACGCGGCGTTGAGCGCGACGCGCTCCGGCAGGCCGAAGGAGACGTTGGAGGCGCCACAGCACATGTTCACGCCGAGTTCGTCCCGGATCATCCGCATCGCGCGGAGCGTCTCGGCGACCGCGCCCGTGTCGGCGCCGACCGGCATCGCGAGTGGGTCGATCACCACATCGTCAGGCTTGATCCCGTAATCCTGGGCGGCGCTCACGATCTTGCGGGCGTGCTGCAGGCGCTCCTCCGCGGTCATCGGAATACCGGTCTCGTCGTTGGTCAGGCCGATCACCGCCGCGTCGTGCTTCGCGACCAGCGGCAGGACAACCTCAAGCCGGTCGTCCTCCGCGGTCACCGAGTTCACCAGAGCGCGGCCCTCGTAGACCGAGAGCCCCGCCTCGAGCGCCTCGATAACCGACGAGTCGATGCAGATCGGCGCGTCGACGGCGGCCTGCACGACGCCGAGCATCCGCGCCAGCAGGTCGGCCTCGTCGACCAGCGGGATCCCGGCGTTGACGTCGAGCATGTCCGCGCCGGCCGCGACCTGCGCGAGCGCGTCGGCCTCAGCGGAGGACAGGTCACCTGCTCGGAGCTCCTCGGCGAAGGCCTTGCGGCCGGTCGGGTTGATCCGCTCGCCGATGATGCAGAACGGCTGCTCGGCACCGATCGTGACAGTCTTCGACCGCGAACGCAGAACCGTATCCATCAGTGCCTCCCATCGGGGGTACGTGCGGACCGAGAGGGGTCGGCAGGGTGTGCATGGCAAGGACGCAGGGAGGGGCAATACCGAGTTGTATTGCCCCGACCGAGGACGCCGCCAGGCGCCCCTGCGGGCCACTCGAATCCGTGCGTACTTCCGGTGGGAGGCACTAAACGAGCACCTTTTCGCGGCGGAGCTCGATCAGCTCCTTGGCCTTCTTGACCGCTGAGGAAGCGTCGGCCGCGTAGCCGTCGGCACCGACCGCGTCCGCGTACTCCTGGGTCACCGGCGCGCCGCCGACCATCACGATCACCTTGTCCCGCATACCGGCCTTCTCGAGCGCGTTGATGTTCGCCTTGAACATCGGCATCGTCGTCGTCAGGAACGCCGAGAAGCCGACGACGTCAGGGCTGTGCTCCTCGATCTGCTGGATGAACGTCTCCGGGGCCACGTTGACGCCCAGGTCGATCACCGTGAAGCCGGCGCCCTCAAGCATGATGTTGCAGAGGTTCTTGCCGATGTCGTGGACATCGCCCTTGACGGTGCCCATCAGGAACGTGCCGACCTGGGCGGAGTCGGTGTCGGCGAGCAGCGGCCGCAGGATGTCGAGCGCACCCTGCATCGCGCGGGCCGCGATCAGCATCTCGGGCACGAAGTAGTCGCCGCGCTCGAACCGGGCTCCGACCTCCTCCAGCGACGGGATCAATGCGTCGAACAGCAGCGTTTCCGGCGCCATCCCCTGTTCGAGCCCCTGGTTAACGCCGTCGGCCACCGCCGGCGCGTTGCCGACGAGGGTCTCCTCGTACAGCAGTTTCAGAATCTCCTCGTCCGTCATGCCGCGTCTGCTCCTTCCTCGATGTACCCGAGCGCCATGCTCAGCTTGTTCGCTTCCTCGACCAGCTCCGGCCGCAGCTCCCGGATCCGTTCCGGCGGCATCCGCACGGTCGGGCCGGTGATGCTCAGCGCCGCCACGACCTCGCCGCTGGCGCCGCGCACGGGCGCCGCGACCGCCGCCAGGCCGATCTCCAGCTCGTCGACCGCGGAGGCGAATCCGTCCCTTCGCACGCGGGCGAGCTCGGTTCGCAGCACGCCCGCGTCAGTGATCGTGCGCGGGGCGTATGCGGTCAGCGCGCTTGCGCCAGCGGGCGCCAGCGCGCGCCCAAACGCGAGGAATACCTTGCCGTTGGCGCTGCAGTGGTAGTCGACCGTGCGTCCCACCCACTCCCCGGCCCGCAGGAAGTGTCGGCCCTCGGCCTGCAGCAGGTGCTCGACGCCGGCGGCGCCGGGGACGCCGAGGTTGATCGTCTCACCGCTGAGCCCCGCGAGCGTGTCGAGCGACGGCCGCGCCACCTCCACGAGGTTGCGCTCAAGCATGCCGCGCTCGGCCACGCGGAGGATCGCCGGCCCGGGGCGCAGGCGGCCCCGTTCACCCTCCTGCTCGACCAGGCCGCGGCGCTCCAGCGCGGACAGCAACCGGGAGGTGGTGCTCTTCGGCAGCCCGGCGGCGCTCGCCAGCTCCGAGACGCCCACCGGTTCCTCGGCCTCGAGCACGCGCACGAGCAGATCGGCGCCGCGGTCGATCGCGGTGGTCCCCGCTGGAGCCTCGGTTTCAGCACCTACTTGAAACTGCTGTTCCATGGTGGTTAGGATACGCCCGCAACCATGTTCGTCAACTCAATGCCCCGCTACGAGATCCTCAGCGAGGACGCGCTTGCAGTGCTCGATCGTGGCTGGCGCCGGATCGTGTCCGAGATCGGGATCGAGTTCCTGCTGCCGGAGGCCGTCGAGATCTTCCGCGCCGCCGGCCAGATCGTCGAGGACGAGAACCGCGTCCGCTTCGATCCCGAGTTCATCCTCGAACAGGTCGCCAAGGCGCCGAGCCAGTTCGAGCTGCAGGCCCGCAACCCCGCCAACTCGCTGACGATCGGCGGCGACAACATGGCGTTCGCGCCCGTCTACGGCTGCCCCTTCATCCGCGAGGGCGGCGTTCGCCGCGACGCCAAGATGGCCGACTTCGAGAACCTCGTGAAGCTCTCGCAGATCTTCGGCGAGCTCGACTCGCCCGGCGGCACGATCTGCGAGCCGGAGGACCGTCCGCTCGACTCGCGCCACCTCGACATGGTCTACGCGCTGCAGACGCTGACCGACAAGCCCTACATGGGCTCGGTCACCAGCGGCCCGAATGCCGCCGACACGGTCCGCATGGGCGAGATCCTCTTCGGAGGGCGCGAGAACATCGAACGAGCCCCCGTCTCCATCTCCCTGATCAACGTCAACTCGCCGCTGCGTTACGACGACCGCATGCTCTCGGCGATGTTCGAGTATGTGAAGGCGGGCCAGGCCGTCGTCATCACTCCCTTCCTGCTGATGGGGGCGATGTCGCCGGTGTCGCTGCCGGCGACGCTCACCCAGCAGATGGCCGAGGCGCTGGCGGGCATCGCCCTGTCGCAGCTGATCCGCCCCGGCGCACCGGTCGTCTTCGGCTCGTTCCTGTCGAACACCGACATGCAGTCGGGATCGCCGTCATTCGGCACGCCGGAGTCCGGCATCGGCGTGCTCTGCACCGGGCAGATCGCCCGCCACTTCAACCTTCCGTGGCGCGGTGGCGGCGCGCTGAACTCGTCGACCGTGGTCGACGCGCAGGCGGCGTACGAGTCGCTGATGACCTTCCTGCCGACGTTCCTGGCCGGCGCCAACTTCGTGATGCACTCGGCCGGCTGGCTCGAGGGCGGACTCGTCTCCTGCTACGAGAAGTTCATCGTCGACATCGAGCTGCTGCGGGAACTGCGCCACGAGTTCACGCCGGTCGTGTTTGACGACGCGGCGCTCGCGTTCGGCGCGCACACCGAGGTCGGCCCCGGCGGCCACTTCCTCGGCGCCGCCCACACGCTCGAGCGCTTCCGCGAGTGCTTCTACCGGCCGCTGCTCTCGAGCACCGACAACTTCGACCGCTGGACCAAGCGCGGCGCGCGCGACACCACAGCACGCGCGGCGGAGATCTGGCGCGAGAAGCTCGACGGCTACGAGGCACCGCCGCTCGACGACGGCATCCGCGCGGAGCTCAAGGAGTTCGTCGACCGCAGGCGCACAGAGCTCGGCGATTGAGTTAAGCTCCAGACCTATGAGTGATATATCAGCGCTCGGGGAGGCTCAGGCCCGGCCTGTCGCGCTGCTGGCGGACCGCGCCTACGAGGAGCTCCGCGATCAGCTCGTCACTCTGCGCATCCGGCCCGGCGAGCCGATCGACGAGGATCGGCTCGGCAGGGAGCTCGAGATGGGTCGCACTCCGATCCGTGAGGCGATCAAGCGCCTCGCGCACGAGAACCTGGTGGCGGTCTTCCCTCGCCGCGGGACCTTCGCGGCCGAGATCAACATCACCGACCTCGCGCACATCGCCGAGGTGCGGCAGGCGCTCGAGGGGCAGGCCGCCTACCGGGCAGCCGAGCGGCTGACCGACGCGGATCGCGCCCAGCTGATGCTGCTGCTCGACGAGTTGCGCGCAAGCCGCGGCAGTGACGACATCGCTGCGCTGATGGCGCTCGACACGCGCGTGCATCGCTTCATCTACCAGCTGAGCGGCAACCCGTTCCTGGAGGAGACGCTGTACCGCTACTTCAACCTGTCGCTGCGGATCTGGTACCTGGTGATCGATCGCCTGCCGCACCTGTTCCAGCGCGTGCACGAGCACGAGCCACTGCTGGAGGCGATCGCCGCCCGCGATCGCGAGCTCGCCCGCAAGATCGTGGCCGGTCACGTCGCCACCTTCGAGAGCGAGATCCGGAGCGTGCTGTGAGCGGGCCGGGCGGTGCGGGCGCGGAACGTTACGACTACGTGATCGTCGGCGGCGGCTCCGCAGGCTGCGTGCTCGCGGCCCGGCTGACCGAGGACCCGTCGATCAGGGTGCTGGTGCTCGAGGCCGGGCGCCAGGATTACCTGTGGGATCTCTACATCCACATGCCGGCGGCGCTCTCGTTCCCGATCGGCAACCGCTTCTACGACTGGAAGTACGAGTCCGAGCCCGAGCCACACATGCACGGGCGCCGCATCTACCACGCCCGCGGCAAGGTGCTCGGCGGATCGAGCTCGATCAACGGCATGATCTTCCAGCGCGGCAACCCGCTCGACTACGAGCGTTGGGGCGCCGACCCGGGTCTCAGCGACTGGGATTACGCCCACTGCCTCCCGTACTTCAAGCGGATGGAGACATGCCTGGCCGGCGCCGACGAATGGCGCGGCGGCGCCGGCCCGCTGAAGCTCGAGCGCGGTCCGGTCCGCAACCCGCTGTTCAGCGCATTCTTCGAGGCGGTCCAGCAGGCCGGCTACGAACTGACCAGCGACGTCAACGGCTACCGCCAGGAGGGGTTCGCCGCCTTCGACCGGACGATCTACCGCGGCCGCCGGCTGAGCGCCGCGCGCGCTTACCTGCATCCCGTGATGAAGCGCCCAAACCTCGATGTCCGCTGCCGGGCATTCGTCTCGAGGGTGCTGTTCGACGGCACGCGCGCGACCGGGGTCGAGTACACCAGCGGTTGGGGCGGCGGCAGGTCCAGCGGGACCAGCCGCCGCGTGAGCGCCGGCGAGGTGATCCTCTGCGGGGGCGCGATCAACTCACCGCAACTGCTGCAGCTCTCGGGGATCGGCAACGCCTCCGAGCTGGGGGCGGTGGGCGTGAAGCCGATCGCCGATGTCCCGGGTGTCGGCGAGAACCTCCAGGACCACCTCGAGGTCTATGTGCAGTACGCGTCCAAGCAGCCGGTCTCGGTGGCTCCCGCGATGAAGTACCGCAGCCGTCCGAAGGTCGGCCTCGAGTGGCTGCTGCGGCGCAGCGGCCCGGGGGCAACCAACCACTTCGAGGCCGGCGGCTTCGTCCGCGGTGACGACGAGGTCGGCTACCCGAACCTGATGTTCCACTTCCTGCCGCTCGCGATCCGCTACGACGGCAGCGCGCCCCAGGGCCACGGCTACCAGGTCCACGTCGGCCCGATGTACTCCGACGCGCGCGGGACCGTGAAGGTCGTCTCGACCGACCCGCGCAAGCACCCGGCCCTGCGCTTCAACTACCTCTCGACCGAGCAGGATCGCCGCGAGTGGCTCGAGGCGATCAGCTGCGCTCGCAGGATCCTCACCCAGCCCGCCTTCGACCCGTTCAACGACGGCGAGCTGTCGCCGGGCGCCGTGGTCCAGACCGACGAGCAGATCCTGGACTGGGTCGCGCGCGACGCCGAGACGGCCCTGCATCCGTCCTGCACCTGTCGGATGGGCGTCGGCGAGACCGACGTGCTCGACCCGGAGACGCTGGCGGTGCGCGGCGTCGAGGGCCTGCGTGTGGTAGACGCCTCGGCGATGCCCTATGTGACCAACGGCAACATCTACGCGCCGGTGGTGATGCTCGCCGAGAAGGCCGCCGACCTGATCCGCGGCGACACCCCCCTCGCGCCGCTGGTCGATGTGCCGTTCTACCGGCACGGCGCGGCCGCGACGGCCTGAGCGTCAGCCGATGACGACCGTCTGCAGGTCGGTCAGCGCATCGAACGGGTAGCGCCCGCCGACCCGGCCCACGCCGCTGAGACTTCCGGCGCGCCCGCCGAACGGCAGGTGATTCTCCCAGTAGTTGGTCGTCTCGTTGATGTTCACCAGCCCGGTGCGCGCCTCGTCCGCGAATCGCAGCCCGTTTCTCAGATCGGCCGTGAAGATCGCTGCGAGGAGGCCGTAGGGCGATGCGTTCGTAAGCGCGATCGCGCGCTGCAGCGAGTCGATCGCGATGATCGGCGCGATCGGCCCGAAGGTCTCCTCGGTAGCGGCGAGAGCATCGGCGGGCACACCGTCGAGGACTGTCGCGGGCCAGTAGAGACCGGTAGGGAAGCCGGCGGCCCGCTGGCCGCCGGCGACCACCCTTGCGCCACGCGCGACCGCATCGTCCACATGGACGTCCATCTTCGCCGCGACCCCTTCGTTGTTGAGCGGCCCGAGCGTCGTCGAGTCACTCAACGGGTCGCCGAGCTGTGCCGCGCCCGCCGCCACCCGCGCCGCGAGCAGCGCCACGAACTCCTCGCGCACGCGCTCGTGCAGCAGGATCCGTTCGCCGGCGGTGCAGCTCTGCCCCGCGCACAGGAAGCAACCGACAACGGCCGCGTCGGCGGCGGCCTCGAGGTCCGCGTCCTCCAGCACGACCAGCGGGCCGTTGCCGCCCATCTCCAGCAGCAGCCGCTTGCCGGCGGCGCGCCGCGCGATCTGCAGGCCGGTCGCGGTCGAGCCGATGAAACCGACGGCCGCCACATCGGGGTGGCCGACGAGCTCGTCGCCGACGACCGGCCCCGGCCCGGTCACGAAGTTGAAGACGCCCGGCGGCAGGTCAGCCTCCGCGACGCAGCGCGCCAGCAGGCCCGAGCAGTGCGCCGTGCTCGGCGCCGGCGTCCAGACGACGGTGTTGCCGGCGGCCAGCGCCGGCGCAACGATCTCCGCGGGCATCGTGTAGGGCCAGTTCCAGGGGGTGATGACCGCCACCGGCCCGACCGGCCGGCGCAACACCAGCACCCGCTTGCCCGGCGACGAGCTGGGCGGGATCGAGCCCTCGAGCCGCACCCCGTCCTCGGCCGCCGCATGCCACATCGCGACCAGCTCGTCGACCTCGTCGCAGGACTCGGCCAGCGGCTTGCCCTGGTCGAGCGTCGCCGCCCGCGCGAGCTCGTCGCGGCGGGCCGCGCAGACCTCGGCGACGCGGTGCAGGCATCGGCCGCGCTCGAAGGCCGTCTCCCGCTCCCAGGCGCCGAATGCCGCGTTTGCGGCGGCGACCGCGGCCGCGGCGTCAGCGCGGTCGCCCTCGGCAACAGGCCCCAACTCCTCACCGGTGGCGGGGCTCGTCGCCAGGAATGTCGCTCCCGTCCTAGCCCCACGCCAGCTCCCGCCAACAAACAGATCCGTGCTCACTCCTGCACCCGCCAGACGACGTCCGGTTGACCTGGGTGGCACCACTGATATATAAGTCTCATAGCAGTGACGGAGATACTCCCAGATCTGGTTGCGGAAAGTGAGCGGCTGCTGGCGCTCGCCCGTGAACAGAACGCGACCTTCGTCCTGCTCGGCGGCGTGGCGGTTCGGCTACACGCTCCCGAGGTCCCGGCCGCGCTCGACCGTGAGTACAAGGATCTTGACTTCGCGGTGCCGAAGGGAGGCAGCGGCACTGCCGGGAAGCTGCTGAGCGACGCCGGCTACGAGCCTCAGATCGTCTTCAACGCGATGAACGGCAAGGAGCGCCTGCTCTTCCACGACACCACCCACGGCCGTCAGGTCGACGTGTTCGTGGGCTCGTTCCGGATGTGCCACGCGATCCCGCTCTCGGAGCGGCTGGCGCCCGGCGCCACGACGGTGCCGTTGGCCGAGCTGCTGCTGACCAAGCTGCAGATCATCGAGCTCAACGAGAAGGACATTCGCGACACGGTGCTGCTGCTGCACGGCCATGAGATCGCCGAGCACGACGACGACGCCGTCAACGGCGCCCGCATCGCCCAGCTCTGCGCCGAGGACTGGGGGCTCTGGCGCACGATCACCGCCAACCTCGAGAGCTCGGTCGCCCACGTGGACAACTACGACCTGAGCGAGCCCGAGCGCACGCGCGTGAGAGACCGCCTGCGCGGCCTGCTGGACCGGATCGAGGCGGCTCCCAAGAGCCGCGCCTGGAAGCTTCGCGCGAAGATCGGCGAGCGCAAGCGCTGGTATGACCTGCCTGAGGAGGTTGAGCGGTGAGGATCTTCTTCGCTACTGACGTGCACGGCTCGGAGACGTGCTGGCGGAAGTTCCTGAACTCCGGCAAGCATTACAAGGCCGACGTCGTGATCCTCGGGGGCGACATGACCGGCAAGGCGCTCGTCCCGATCATCAACGACGGCGGCGGCAACTGGCACTCGACGCTGCTCGAGAACCGCGAGACGCTCTCCGGCGAGGAGCAGGTGGCGCAGTTCGAGCTCGCGGTCAAGCGCCGCGGCTATTACCCGTTCCGCGTCGATCCGGACGAGCTGGCGGAGCTCAGCAAGGACGAGGCGCGCTGGCACGGACTGTTCGACGAGCACATGCTCGCGACGGTGCAGGAGTGGATGGACCTGGCCGACGAGCGGCTCGCCGGCACCGGTATCCGCTGCGTCGTCTGCCCCGGCAACGACGACCAGCTCGAGGTCGACGACGTGATCCGGCAGGCGCAGACGGTCGAGCTGGGCGAGGGTCGCGTGCTCGAGTTCGGCGGCTACCAGATGGTCTCCAGCGGCTGGGCCAATCGCACCCCCTGGGACACCTACCGGGAGGAGGACGAACCGCAGCTCGCGCAGCGGATCGCGAAGATGGTCGACCAGGTCACCAACCCACCCGAGCGCACGATCTTCAGCCTCCACTGCCCGCCCTACGGGACCGGGCTCGACGACGCGCCCGAGCTGACCGCGGACATGGATCTCAAGGACGCCGGCCACGCCGTCAAGCCGGTCGGTTCGACGGCGGTCAGGGAGGCGATCGAGGCCTTCGGGCCGGCACTGACGCTTCACGGCCACATCCACGAGTCGCGCGGGACCAAGCGGCTCGGCAAGACGTTGTGCGTGAACCCCGGCAGCTCGTATGAGCAGGGGCAGCTGCTGGGGGCGGTGATCGATGTAGATAACGGAAAGCAGGTCAAGAAGTTCGTGCTCACCAGCGGGTGAGCTCACCAGCAGTCGAGGAGAGGAGACGGGCGCATGTCGATTGGAACGGGGGCCGGGCTATGACGGCTACTGCAACTGGCGGCGAGGGCTTCGAAGAGCGCGCCGTATTCGTCCGTAAGGCCACGGGCCTGGTGCGCGGCTGGTCCGTGCGCGACGCATTCGTCTACGCGACATTCGCGATCAACCTGGTCACACTCGGTTGGTTCATCTTCGCTTCGGCGCCGTTCATCCCCAACGGCGGGCTGCTGTGGTCGGTGGTCGTCGGCGGCGCGTTCCTGGTCTTCCAGGCGATCACATACGCAGGGCTGATCTCGGTGATGCCGCGCGCCGGCGGTGACTACGTCTGGATGAGCCGCGTACTCGGCGGCGGGATCGGCTTCGTGCTGGCGGTGGCCGGATGGTGGTTCATCCTCTGGTACTGGGTTCCCATCTACGCCAACATCCTCAACATCGAGGTGCTGGGGCCGCTCTCGGCGATCGTCGGCTGGCATGGTGGCGTGACGTTCTGGGGCGGTGACGCGGGGATCTTCGTGGCCTCGGTGATCACAGCGCTGCTGGCATCCCTGTTCATCGCGCTGGGAATCCGGACGTATGGGCGCATCCAGAAGTTCTGCTTCTACGGCGGCGTCGCCGGCCTGGTGATCATGGGGATCATCCTGCTCGTCACCTCGCACGGCAGCTTCATCAACCACTTCAACAGCCAGGCGCACAGTCTCTACGGCACCAGCGGTAACGCTTACGCCGCGACGCTGAAGGCGGGAACCCAGGGCTACACGCCGACGAGCGTCGGCCACTTCAACTTCAGCGGCGTGCTGTTGCTGATCCCGATGCTGATGTTCTTCAACCTGTGGTCGAACTGGGGCGCGACCCTGTACGGCGAGGTGCGCGGAGCATCGGACTTCCGCAAGAACATCTACGCGATGGGCGGCGCCCTGATCGGCACGACGATCGTTGCCGGCATCTTCTTCCTGCTGTTCGCGAAGACGTTCGGCTGGAACTTCTACATGGCCGGCAACAACGCCTTCTACCTGGGCACGGGGCCGACCGGAGTGTTCCCGTATCCGGCGCTGCTGGCGGCGATGATCTTCTCGAGCCCGGTGCTCCAGTTCATCCTGATCAGCATCATGTCGCTGTGGTTCTTCGGCTGGGTCGGGTCGGTGTTCCTGTCCTCGACGCGGGTCGTCTTCGCGGCGTCGTTCGACCGGATCCTTCCCGAAAAGGTCGCCAGTGTCTCGCGCAACGGCGTGCCCTACTGGGCGCTGGCGCTGATGCTGCTGCCGTCGATCCCGCTCGCGGCGCTGTACGCGTGGAGCCTGTCATTCCGGTCCTACACGCTGGACGCGACGCTCGTGATCGCAATCACGTTCCTCGGGACAACCATCTCGGCGGCGATCTTGCCGTGGCGCAAGCCGGAGATCTACAACGCCTCCCCGATCGCCAAGTACAAGGTGCTCGGCCTGCCGCTGATCACGTTCGCCGCGATCATGTTCGCCGCGATCCTGATCTGGGCGCTGATCAAGTGGTTCTCCGACAGTGCCTACGGCGTCAACAACAGCGACTCCTTCATCCTCATGGGTGGCATGTACGTCCTGGCGATCGCCATCTACGTCGTCTCCCAGATCGTGCGCAGACGCCAGGGGATCGACCTCGGGATGGTCTACGGGGAGATCCCGGCCGAGTAGGCCGTCTCAGTCCGCCCGCCGGCCCCGCTGGGCCTGCGGGCGGAAGGGCCGCCCGCCGGGGTCGGCGAGGCCGAGTCTGCGGGCGGAAGGGCCGCCCCCCGGGGTGGGCGGGGCCGATTCTGCGGGCGGAAGGGCCGCCCCCCGGTCCGCCCGGCCTCTCGCGCGGCGCTCGCCCGGCCTCTCGCGCGGCCCTCGCCCGGCCCTCGCCCGGCTCGCGCCGGAGCCCATAGCACGGCTCGACAGGACCCCCGCAACCTCTGATATATAACTGATATGAGCAGCCCATCCTCAGGCGGACTGCCCGCCTCTCAAAGCATCGTCATCATCGGCGCCGGCATCGTCGGGAACAGCCTCGCCTACCACCTGACCCAGCTCGGCGAGCGCGACATCACCCTGATCGACAAGGGCCCACTGCCGAATCCCGGCGGCTCGACCGGTCACGCGTCGAACTTCATCTTCCCGGTCGACCACTCCAAGGAGATGACCCAGCTGACGCTCGAGAGCATGCGTCAGTACAAGGATCTCGGCGTCTTCATCGAGAGCGGCGGCATCGAGGTCGCGCGTGGCGCCGAGCGCATGCAGGAGCTGCAGCGCCGCGTCTCCTCCGCGATCTCATGGGGGATCGAGCCGGTCTCGATCATCACGCCGCAGGAGGTCAAGGAGCTCGTCCCGTTCATCGAGGAGAGCCTGATCGTCGGCGGCTTCTACACGCCGGGCGCCGGCGTCGTCGACTCGCTGCGCGCGGCGACGATCATGCGCGAGCGCGCCCAGCAGGCCGGCGCGACAGTGTCCGCCAACACCGAGGTGCTGGGGCTCGACGTCGAGGGCGGCCGCATCCGCCGGGTGCGCACCGACCGCGGCGAGATCGAGGCCGACCGGGTCGTGATCGCGTGCGGCTGCTGGAGCCCGAAGATCGCGAAGATGGCAGGTGCGTCGATCCCGCTCACGCCCGCCGTGCACCAGATGATCGACATCGGCCCGGTCCCGCGCTTCGCCGACGCCAAGGGCATGATCGAGTACCCGATCGTCCGCGACGTCGACACCAACATGTACGAGCGCCAGGAGGGTACGGGCCTTGAGGTCGGCTCCTACGCCCACCGGCCGATCATGATGGACGCCGAGGAGATCCCGTCGATCGCGGAGTCGGCGCTGTCCCCGACCGAGCTGCCGTTCACTCAGGAGGACTTCGATCCGCAGATGGAGATCGCGCTCGAGCTGATGCCGGAGATCGTCGGCGACGAGTCGGTCGGCGTGAAGTACGCGATCAACGGGCTGCTGTCGGTCACCTACGACGGTCTGCCGCTGCTCGGTGAGACGCCGGAGGTCAGGGGCCTCTGGTCGGCGGCGGCGATCTGGATCAAGGAGGGCCCCGGCACCGGCAAGACCGTCGCCGAGCTGATGGTCCACGGCGAGTCCGAGATCGACGTATTCGAGTCCAACATCGCCCGCGCCTACCCGTCGCAGAAAACCCGCCGGCACGTGCAGGCCCGGGCCGGCGAGGGCTTCAACAAGATGTACGGGATCGTCCACCCGAGCGAGCAGTGGGAGTCCGACCGCGGCGTCCGCGTGCCGCCGTTCTACGACCGTGAGCGCGAGCTCGGCGCCGTCTTCTACGAGGCGGCCGGCTGGGAGCGGCCCGCCTGGTATGAGTCGAACTCCGGGCTGCTCGAGGAGTACGGCGAGCGCATCGCACGCCGCGAGTCCGAGTGGGAGGCGCGCTGGTGGTCACCGATCATCAACGCCGAGCACCTCGCGATGCGCGACCGCGCCGCGATCGTCGACCTGACCGCGTTCGCGATCTTCGACGTCACAGGCCCGGGCGCGCTCGACGTCGTCCAGCGCGTGGCGATGCGGCAGCTGGACGTCCCCGTCGGCCGGGTCGTCTATACGCCGCTGCTGACGCCGAGCGGCACCTTCAAGCAGGACCTGACGATCATGCGGCTCGCCGACGACGTCTTCCGGGTCGTCACCGGCGGCGCCTACGGCATGTCCGATCTCAAGTGGTTCTCCAGCCACCTGCCGGAGGACGGCTCGGCGCAGGTGCACGACCAGACGAGCGCCTGGACGACGCTCGGCCTCTGGGGCCCCCGCGCGCGTGACATCCTCGCCTCGGTCGCGCGCGGCGACGTCTCCCACGAGGGCCTGCCGTTCGCCACCTGCAAGAGCATCGAGGCCGGGCCGCTGGAGGTGCTCGCCTCGCGCATCTCATACGTGGGCGACCTCGGCTGGGAGCTGTATGTGCCGATCGAACAGGGCGCGCGGCTGTGGGACCTGCTGGTCGAGGCCGGCGAGCCGCACGGCATGATCGCGGCGGGCAGCGGCGTCTACGGCAGCACGGGCCGCCTCGAGAAGGGCTACCGCGCCTACGGCGCCGAGCTCGACGGCGAGTACAACGTCGTCGAGGCCGGAATGGCCTGGGGCAGGGTCAAGGACCAGGACTTCATCGGCAAGGAGGCGCACGTCCGGCACCGCGACGAGGAGCCCGCGGCGGTGATGTGCACGCTGACGGTCGACGACCACACCTCGGCCTCCGGCGTCAAGCGCTACATGATGGGCAAGGAACCGATCCTCACGCTCGAGGGCGACCCGATCACCGACAGCAGGGGCCGGCGCTCATATGTCACCAGCGCCGGCTCGGGCCCGTCGCTGCGCAAGTTCATCCTGATGACCTACCTGCCCCCCGCGCACGCGACCGTCGGTGAGCAGCTCCAGGTCCAGTACATGGGCGAGCTCTACCCGGTCACGGTGCAGAGCATCGACTCGACGTCGCTGTTCGATCCAGACAACAGCCGGATCCGGCAGTAGGAGACCGCGCCGATGAACATCCTTGTCTGTGTCAAGCGCGTCCCGCTGACCGGCGGCAAGATCGTCCTGACCGACGACGAGCGCGCAATCTCGACCAAGCACCTCGGCTTCACGGTGAGCCCGCACGAGGAGTGCGGGGTCGAGGAAGCGGTGCAGATCGTCGAGCGTGAGGGCGGCTCCTCGACGGTGCTGACGCTCGGACCGCCCGAGGCCGAGGAGCAGCTGCGCGACATGATGGCGATCGGCGCCGACCGCGCGATCCATCTGGTGACGGACGGCAGCGAGTGGGACCCGCAGGCAACGGCGGCGGCGATCGTCGCCGCGATCCGCGCCGACGAGCAGTCCTACGACCTGATCCTGTTCGGCAACGAGTCCGCCGACGCCGGCAACTACCAGGTGCCGATCCGCGTCGCTCACGCCCTCGGGGTCCCGTGCGTGACAGCGGTCAAGGCGATCTCGTTCGACGGCGGCCAGGCGCGCTGCGAGCAGGAGGTGGCGGGCGGCCGCGACGTCTACAACATCCCGCTGCCGGCGGTGGTCGCGGTGCGTGAGGGCCTGAACCTCCCCCGCTACCCGTCGGTGCCCGGCAGGCTGCGCGCCAAGCGCAAGCCGGTCGACAGCTCGAGCCCGGCGCCCGCCGCCGCCCAGCTCGAGATGATCAGGCTCGTGCTCCCGCCCGACTCCGGCAAGCAGGTGCAGGTGCTCGGCCGGGGCGCCGAGGCCGCGCCCGCCGTCGTCGGCATCCTGACCGAGATGGGGCTGGTCTGATGAGCGTCCTGGTTTTCATCGAAGATCCCGCTGACGAGCTGAGCCAGCAGGCGGTCACGTTCGCACGCACGGTCGCGGCCGGTGACGACATCGCGTGCGTGTCGATCGACGGCGGCTACAGGGCGGCTGCCTGGGGCCAGACGCTCGCCGACCTGATCGGCAGCCGCACCCCCGCCGCGGTGGTCGCAGCCGGCACTGACCGCGGCAACGAGGTGCTCGCCCACGCGGCGGCGATCCTCGACCTGCCGCTGTCCGCCAACACGACGGCATTCAGCGCCGGCGACCCGCCGACCGTCACGCGCGTGCGCTGGGGCGGGAGCCTGCTCGAGCAGGCACTGCTGCGAGCCCCGACGCTGCTGATGAGCGTCGCGCCGCATGCCGTCCCGGCGGACTCGGCCGCGATCGAGACGGAGGTTGTGGCGCCCTCCGACCATGCTCTGGCCGTCGCGCCGACCGAGCGGGTCGGCGCGACGAGTGGCGGCGTCTCACTCGAGGAGGCGAAGGTCGTCGTCTCCGGCGGGCGCGGCGTCGGCTCCTCGGAGGGCTTCGCGATCATCGAGGAGCTCGCCGCGCTGCTGGACGGCGCCGTCGGCTGCTCGCGCGCGGTCACGAGCGCGGGCTGGCGTCCGCACTCCGACCAGGTCGGCCAGACCGGCACCAAGGTTGCACCCGACATCTACATCGCCTGCGGTATCAGCGGCGCGACGCAGCACATGGCCGGCTGCAAGGGCGCCAAGAAGCTGCTGGCGATCAACGAGGACGGCGAGGCCTCGATCTTCGCCCACGCCGACTATGGCGTGATCGGCGATCTGCACACGGTGCTGCCGGCGGTGGTGGCCGAGCTGCGAAAGGCGAGGGGCGCATAGTCTCCCCCTTCGAGGCGGTCGCGCTCGCGCTCGCGCTCGGCGCCGGCGGAACGGTCTGCGGGCGCCGGGTCGCCCAGCTCACACGGCTGGTGCAGGCGGCGAAGCCGGAGCAGCGCGGCGGTGACGCGCCCGAGCGTGTCCGCAACGAGGTCACGATCGTGCTCGGACAGCGCAAGCTGCTGCAGCGCTTCTGGCCGGGGCTGATGCACGCTTTCGTGTTCTGGGGCTTCCTCGTGCTGGGCCCGACGATCGTGATCGCGATGATCGCGATCGTCGACCGCCATCAGACGTTCCCGTGGCTCGGCGCTCAGGGCTGGTATGCACTGCTCGTCGACATCTTCTGCGTGCTGGTGCTGATCGGCGTCGCCTCGGCGTTCTACGTGCGCAAGGTCGTCAAGCCGAAGCGGTTCGAGGGCAGCCATCTCGGCGAGGCCGACCTGATCCTGGCGCTGATCGCGACGATCGTGATCTCACTGCTGCTCTGGCACGCGTCGCGGATCGCGCTCGGGTACAACGAGTGGCCGGCCGCGTGGTCACCCGTTTCGCGCCTGCTCTCGCACATCTTCGGCGCCGGTGCCGGCACCCGCGTGCTCGAGCGCGTGTTCGTCTGGATTCACGTCGGAACGATCCTCGGGTTCCTCGCCTACCTCCCCTACTCCAAGCACCTGCACATCGCCACGGCCGCGATCAACGTCTGGTTCGGGCGCACACGCGCACGTGGGCGGCTCGAGCCACTGCGGTTCGAGCCCGAGGAGGGTGAGAGCGAGGACGACCTGCGGTTCGGCGCAGGCACGGCCGCCGACCTCACCTGGAAGCAGGTGATGGACGCCTTCTCCTGCACCGAGTGCGGCCGCTGCCAGGACGCGTGCCCGGCAAGCCTCACCGGCAAGCTGCTCTCACCCAAGCTGGTGATCATGGGCCTGCGTGACCAGCTCTTCGACGGTTCCGATGGCGCCCGCGAGACGTCGCTCGTCCCCGAGGCGGTCCCCGAGGAGTCGGTCTGGGATTGCGTCACCTGCGGCGCTTGTGTGCAGGCGTGCCCGGTGTCGATCGAGCACATCGACCACATCGTCGACCTGCGCCGCCACCTGGTGATGGTCGAGTCGAGTTTCCCGTCCGAGGCCGAGCCGATGCTGCGCGACATCGAGCGCAGCTCCAACCCGTGGGGCCATCCGCAGGCGCAGCGGGCCGAGTGGGCGGAGTCGATCGGCGTGCGGATCCTGGAGCCCGGCGACTCCCCGCCGGAGTACCTCTACTGGGTGGGGTGCGCGTCGTCGTTCGACGATCGCGCCAAGCGCACCGCCGAGGCGACCGCGAAACTGCTGCAGACGGCGGGGGTCGACTTCGCGATCCTCGGGCCGCGCGAGAGCTGCACCGGTGACCCGGCGCGCCGGATGGGCAACGAGTACGTCTTCCAGGCGCTCGCGGAGGAGAACGTCGCGACGCTCAACGAGGCGGGGATCCACAAGATCATCGCCAACTGCCCGCACTGCTTCAACACGCTCGGCAACGAGTACCCCGACTTCGGCGGGAACTACGAGGTCGTGCATCACACGGAGCTGCTGGCGACACTCGTCCGCGACGGACGGCTGACGCCGAGGCGAGCCGACGCGCTCAAGATCACCTACCACGACTCCTGTTACCTCGCGCGCCACAACGACGTGCTCGAGGCGCCGCGCGAGCTGGTCGCGTCGGTGGGCAGCGCCCTGCCGATGGCGCGCTCCGGCAAGCAGACGTTCTGCTGCGGGGCCGGCGGCGCCCACATGTGGATGGAGGAGCGCGCGAATCCGATCAATGTCGAGCGTGTCCGCGAGGCGACGCAGACCGGCGCCGACACGCTCGCGGTCGCCTGCCCATACTGCACGGTGATGCTCGACGACGGCGTCCAGACAAGCGGCGGCGATCTGCGCGTCGCTGACATCGCGACGCTGCTGGCCGAGGCGATCGAGTGAGGGTCATCGCGCACCGGGGAGTCCACGACACCGGCGCCGTCGAGAACACGCTCGAGGCGTTCGAGCTCGCGGCCACGGCGGGCGCCGACATGATCGAGTTGGACGTGCGTCGCACCGGCGCGGGCGAGCTCGCGATCCTGCACGACCACGAGCTCAGCGGGGTCGCCCTCGATTCATGCTCGCTCGACGAGCTCGCACAGCGCACCGGCTTTCGGCCACCGCTGCTGACCGAGGTGCTCGCCTGGGCCGATGGCCGTATCGGCGTCGACGTCGAGCTCAAGGAGGACGGCTACGCCGAGCAGGTCGCGCCGCCGCTGAGCGCGTTCGCCGCCGCCGGCAACGAGCTGATCGTCAGCTCGTTCATCGACCCGCTGCTCGCGCGGCTATCGCAACTCGCCCCTGAGCTGCGCCTCGGCCTGCTGATCGCGTGGACCGCGGACCGCTGCGCGGAGCGCGCCGCGGCGGTCGGAGCCTGCACGGTGCTGCCGGAGATGAAGCTCGTCGCCGAGCGGCTGATCGCAGACGTGACGGGCGCCGGGATCGAGCTGATCGTCTGGGACTTCATGGCCGCCGACCACATCGCACTGCTGTCCGATCCGCGCATCGCCGGTGTCATCACCGACGATGTGCCCGGCGCGCT
>Ga0123355_10005167_pt1 | contig 19049 bp, 14 predicted proteins | sample TergutEmb28metaG_3_FD_89872 | JGI IMG/M metagenome (GOLD analysis project Ga0123355, IMG submission 89872) | Embiratermes neotenicus P1 segment gut microbial communities from Petit-Saut dam, French Guiana - Emb289 P1 | ecosystem: Host-associated > Arthropoda: Insects > Digestive system > Gut ... | reverse complement strand
TTGAAGAGAAAAAAACGGAGGGTATATACCATGTTTAAAATATTCAGTATCTATATTTGTTGAATAAATATATAAAATGAAACGTTTAGAGGTTAGCAGTGCCTAACAGCCACTATAGTGGTCGTTAGGTGTCAAAGGGTTAATGTACATAGCATGGCAGTGTGAGATGGTGAGGTGATCAATGTTGCAGGTGGAACTTCTACTGCCACGTACCATATATTAAGGTAATGTCATTAGCTCAATGGAGAATTTTCCCAACTGAACAGTCAGTTTTGGCTCTCCCAACAAGAAAAGGAGGATAATTTCACCTTAAAAAGGTCACAGAAATAACTCATTCATAAACCGAAAGAAAAACAGACTGTGCTATCTCAAGAAAAAAAAACATTAATGAAAACTCAAATCTAATGTAAACACCAGCAGTTTACTAATAAAACTACCTAGCTTTGAGGCCAGCCACTTTTCAGGTCACAGATGGAAGTCCTAAATTTCAAGAAATTGTATGTGTAAATCATATGTCCGTTTAGGACAGATGAAAACAGATGATGATGATGATGATGATTAGTGGAGAAAAACTGATGAAACTTAAGCAGGACATAATATTGTGCCACTTTATCCACCACAAACATCATAACGTCACCACACATTATATCCATCACTCTGCAGTGAGTGTCTAAGATCTTAAGCGGCAGTACAGCCAAGTAGTTCACTGGACAATTCTTTATACAAAAACTGGAAACCCAAAGAATAAAAACTGATTTCACCTGGCACTGTGAAACACCAGACAGGTCACAGTATGCACAATATCAGACAAAACAATTCCACTGACACAGAGAACATCATGTTGGTTATCTGACAAGACTTGCACATCACAAAGCGACTTGCATGAGGCACAGTAGGACACTGTGTAAGCCCAGTGTATTAAAGCAATCTAGGCACTATTTCCTTGCACATACAATGTGATCAAATGACTGTAACTGAATCATCAAAAGATTTTTATTTTGTATCAAACAACAGCAATTTGGAGTCTGCCCTCAATGGTCACATGAATGTCCTGCCACAGTAGGACAGCCACTACTTGACCCACTGCTCAAAAGAAAATCTACGCACAGACAGCGATTATACTTCAAATGGAGAATGTGGAATTCTGCACACCCATATACATCCACAAATCAATGATGCATAAAAATTTTCTTTGAATGTTTATTACACTAACAGAGAAACTTTATGCATAATAGTATATTTTAGACATTACCTGACATTTTTAAATAGACACAAAATTTATATTGTTGAATAAAACCATACGAAATATTTCTCTGATAAAGAACATTCCTTAAACAATTCCTGAGTAATTTAAGTACATGTACATGTACATACACACCAACACACCGACACACCCAGCATAGTTTGTGCATGCAACAGATTGTATAAGAAGTTTGGATTCTAAACCACCTTTACCAAGTCCACAAAAATTCTGCATTACACATATACAGAGGAACGTTTGTCGGTGCGCATGCACACAGCTCACAGCAGCAAGCAGCATAGGCACACAATATGGCAGATGACAGCATTAAAACCCTTCTTATAATAATCTAATATGTCAGCAATTGCCAAACAATAGTAAATTATTCTGATATAAAAATAACAGTCAGGCCCTTTCAAATATCTCAAATACACCAACACATCACAATAAGAGTTAATGTCAAGTTGCACAGAATGTAGCTCTAAAATTACAGCCCTTTTACTTTATTATTGTTTGATTTAGCAGACCTTATCATGTGTTGCAGCACACAGTAAATGGCTATATATAGTCATGAACAGTATTCTGAAATAACAATTTTAACGCAAAGTGTTCTGTTACAGCACGTTTTCTACAAGTTCATTAAAGTGGAGTTGCACCTCCAGTTACACATCCAGGAAAAGTCTGTACAGATCTGGATGGATTTATGGAAGGGATTATTTACAAAGTGTGCCCACATTAAGTTTTGGCCCATCATTTGAAGACATGTTCAGATTTTCATTAAATCTTGTTAAAAAAATTTCTACTCTTTTACATTTTGGGAAGTGGTTTAGTGTAAAACAAAATTCCAGGCCCTCTAAACTAACAAGAAAGTTTAAAAACCAATTAATTCGCTCTATGCTCCATTTCTTTTACAGGAATCTGATGGCTTGGTGCAAGGTATCCACTAAAGCTGTAGGCCAGTTGCATCCAGTGCAGATTCTAACCCACACACTCCAATACTCTCACTTCAATTACGGCCAAAGTTCTGTGAATAAACACCACAACCCCCACTCCCCCAGCTCAGAAAATATATTAAGCTGTGTCTCTTGTCAGCCATCATTCTCATCAGCCCCTTAATAGGGACAGCTAAATGTACCATATATAGATTCAGGTGGGCAAATGCCAGGAATTCTGTACAGACCATAACTGGAGCATTAGTTTCATTTATTTCCACTAAAGCAGACAGACTCTTGATTAAAATTATTGCAGAGGTCACTAAGTTAATGTCAAACATAATAGAATACAGCAGCTAGAAGCTTCACACTCATCAGTGTGCCCCTGGAACAGTAACATTTTCTTGGCCCTCAATACTGTGCACAAGCTACAGTAACCATTTCTTGCCCGTCAACACTGTGCCCCTGGTACAGTAACCCTTCCTTGGCCCTCAACATTATACATGTGATAGTGACCTCTGCTTGGCCCTCAATGCTGTGCCCATGGTATGGTGACATTTTCTTGGATCTCAACAGTGCACCCATGGTACAGAAACCTTTACTCAACCTCAGTATAGAACAGAATAATTTGTTGGGTTTGAGCCCTTTTGGTCCCAATGCACATAGGTGCTTGTCCCTCAACAATGTGCCCATGGTACAATGGTACAAATTTTGCTTGGTCATCACTGTGTCCATGGTACAATAACCTTTTCTTGATCTTCATCATTGTGCCCATGGAAATATAACCTTTTGACAACATCCACTCTCGAAACTTCATAATCACCCTATGTTCTACACTTAATGTCTGCACAATAAATGTCCCATGAACCAACTCAATCTCAAGTTTCCTGTAACATTTTGAACTCTGTAGGGAGATAGTTGAATAGCTCAACATTTGGACCAATAGATCGGTTGATTTTTCTCACAAATACAATACTGGTAGAGGTTTCCCAACAATCATATTAAGCCTTCCTGATCTCAACAGTCTCACAAAAGTGCTATGTGCAAATGACCAATACCTCCTACATGTCATGCCATGTCATGACCTTTTGGCTCATTTCTTCAGGAAGAGAATATTTCTGTTTTAAGTCCTTAGTGGCTGTCTTGTATGTTTTTTAATTCAAGTGAAAACCAACTTGGTCCTAGTCCATCACAAACCAACAATTCCTGCCCATAAAATAATGCAGATAAATAAATCTGAAACTCCTTAATGTATGCAGCCCCCACCTTTTCAATACAGAAATAGTTTTGAACTAGATATTTTTGCAGAATGTCATGGTGATATGACATCATCAGATGATGACACTAAACCTGGCATATTGGATCACTGGAGTCACCACCTCAAAATCCAGTTGGTTTGGTAATGTATTTAATCTATGAAAGCAGGTTTCAAAGGCTGCCATTTTCTGTTCTGTTTCTATTAACCATTGTTCACAATTATATTTATTGTTGGTGGCTTTCTGTATATATCTGTATCTACATACCTCTGTCTGTTGATTAAATAACATTTCCTTGAAGTGAAGAAAATAAATTATTCTCCACAACGAAACCAATACAAACCATCAGGAAGCAACAACACTGAAATAAACATACTTCACTCCATCACAAGTACAAGCTGTACAGATTACAACATTCACATATTACAGACAGGCCATGATGGTCACCAATGTCTGCTCTCAAAAACTATGTTGCCAAATGTGCACATATCCAGAACTTCTAATCTATAGTAATCATATCTATCATTAAGGTACCACCTGTCAATAACTGTATCACTGTGACACTACAGGCCAATGCAGCCCAAGGCATACAGATTTTTGGGTTTATGAACCTTGTTAGTAGACATCTGGTAGGACCCCCTACAAAAGTACTGGCCCACAGCAAAGCCTCTACCTACATATGGTAAGACAGAGAAAAAATGCATACATACTTCAATGTATGAAGTGGGAATTGAATCCACAATTCCAGTGTTCAAGCAGTAGAATACTGTATTTTGCTTAGACTGAACAGCCACTGGATTGGTCTTATAACTACACATTGTGTCTTAATCAAGAAACAACCAAGATTTATAAGAATGGCCTGGGCAAAAATATGTCATGGTGGAATTGTGTGTGTGGAATAAAATTTTTAGATACAAATCATGTCACTGCATGTTTCATGTCAGGAGAATACTGGGCCTTCCAATTGCTGGTACACTGAGCACAGAATTATTCTTCAAAGCAAAGGCACATGATTGACAGAAATAACTTTATATTATATATATTATATATATTAACAACCTTTTAAAGCAGATGTAATTCAAGTTTTCTCATAAAATAAATAATATTTAAATAGTAAAACTGCTTATTATGACAATATTATGAAAAAGTCACACATGTTGAGGGAAATTCTAACTCTACAAAACTGCTGAAAGAATAAATTCCACAAATATTTGCCTTTCAAAGCTTCTAGAATCTAATCCTGCAACATTTGGAAAGATAATACAGAGTAGTATCTATTTTCCTTAAGAGGTCTGTCTATGTGAATCTACAAGGTTTGGTGCCAAACGGTAACTGTCAAGTTTTCGTTTTTTTTAATGGATAATTTTTCTGGTACTAAGAGTTCTGGTCTTGCTCATGGATTATTAATGTCAAAGAAACAAGATTTGGTCAAAAGAAGATTCAGATGTACTAGAAAATTCATCAACAGTGAGTTTGGCTGAAATGACAATGTGTCTTTAATATAATGCATTAATAATAACAGGTTTTGCAATCATCTGGACTCACACTCCAGCCACCTGTGGAATATTCTATTAAATATGCTATCTCCAAACAGTTGGGAATGTAGTGCCTGTAAACGGTTCCTCTATGTCACTGACACAGTCAAATACTGAAACCACAAGTGATGCTTTATGAAAAAAGTTAGCAGACTGAACAGACTGTACAGAAAAATATTATACATATAAATGACATATTGCATTCATATTCAAAATTCACTTACAGCTGAGGAAAGTTAACTTAAAAAGATGCCACAGTTCATTCTTGAAACAGTCAAACATACTGCCACAGGATGTAGGGAGCTGAATATAATGGAAGAAATTAAAATTCACACTTATAAATATCAAAAGTAATAATATTGTTTATATGTTCAAACTTAGGCTTAAGGTGCTGACCATAAAGTAAATACAAATAAGTACATATTAAAAAATCACCAGAATATATACAGGTGAAATTTCCACATATGAGAACGATACATCAAGTCACAACAACAGATGATGCCACATGGAGGGCAGGGCCATGGTGAGAAACACCATGGCACAAACGATGCATGATGTAATGGGAGGTGTGTTATCCACAACAAATTTACACATCATAATGATGTTTGGAAGGAAATCAAACAGTAACATGAACAGAAGATTCTGAAGAAGCTTACTTAGCATATCTTGCAATAATCACTAATTTGCAGCACAACTGATAATTATCAGGTTTCTTTTTTAAATAATTCTGCTAAGGCTTCTCACTCAGACAAAATGGCACACTCTTCTCCATTATTCTTGCCTAGCATACTGGAACCTTAACCCTTCAATGAGAACAAAGTGAAGTACTTACAGCCTGACATATATATATATATATTTGTATATTGTGAAAAACACGGTGCAACATATGCTTCATACAGAAGAGTGATTATGCCCAGGCTATGAAGTTAATTATTGATCAACAGAAAACTTCAGAAACATGTTATTTGCTTGACTGTCTTTCGCTGGCCCCTCTTGCACGACACACAGACAGACAAACAGACAGACAGATACAAACACACACACACACACACACACACACACACACAATGAACACAATCCATGCTGCAAGGGTCAGAATGGCCAACTTCCATGCTTTCACTAGTGGAGTGGCTAGTTTCCTTCTGATAATCACTGGAGAAGAGACCAGGTCAGTACCAAAAACATTTTGGACAAAGACAATGTGTGAACTCATCCTCACCTTGTAAGAATTCAAAATGTCTTGGAACCATGGCGACAGGGAGGTCATGGCCCAGAAATGTTCCCAAGCACCACAGAAGAAGAGGAAAGGAGGAGGAGGAGGAGACAAAGGAGGAGGAGGAGGAGGAGGAGGAGACAAAGGAGGAGGAGGATTAGGAGGAGACAAAGAAGAAGAAGGAGGAAGGAGGAGGAGGAGAAGGAGGAGTAGGAGAAAGACGAGGAGGATGATGCACTGCCATACTACAAAACTGGAGCCAAATCGAAACATTTCAGTCAACTGTTTCCCCCTTTATCAGTAAGCTGATGTGTTTTAACCCCAAACTTCTGGCAGCAATGACAATATATCATAAGTAAAAATGTTTAAACATACTGCGTATTAAACTGCTGAATTACTTGACCTCCATGGTCAGCCATCAAATGAACAACTGAAAGTTACCCCAATTCTATTTCACATGTGATACACATTACAGAATGGATTTTATATGTCTCAAACACAAACCCTTACAGGATAAAAAGTGTTTCATCATGCCTCTGCGTGGAATTAGTGATTATCAAGAGATGGTAGGTCCACCCGCAATGTTTTACGAGTATAATGTTTTCTCCACCCACTCTTCCAATGTGAAATTTGCAGTGTTGCTGTTTTCAGGGTCCTTCTCATGGAAGATATCTGCAACATATAAGTAATCTGGGTTGACATATTAGACATTAGAACCTATCCAGAGCCACTTAAACCCAATTCACATACAACATATTTTCCATTTCCTTCTTAGTTCTCCTAACAGTTTTCCCACAAACTATTTTAACATCTCTGTTTCCCCAGCCTACATTCAGTCAGGCACAATCTGACAATACTGTAAAATGCATGCAAATGGCTACATATATATCTAGCATTTCCTACGAAAATAATCATTACACAGAAAGGCAAGATGTTTTACGCACCCCACATACAAATATTTGTTCTCATGTTGCAAAATAAGCAATTATTTTCAATCTGTTTTTACATTACAAAGCTTGACAAATATAAAACATGTAATGAAAATTATTTATTCTTCACATTTGTTGATACAGATTCATATTTAGCAAGATAAATTTCTTGTGCATAAAATTGGCAGCACATTGTGACTCATATTACAGATTAAATGATTATATATTTTTATGGAAATGCAGAAATAAAAATAGGCATTTTTATTCTCCACCATTCTTTTAAGGAAGGATATATTGTCAGGGTGGGGTGTGACTGCTTACCTCGGTACTGCAGCCACTAATTGGACTACTGTACCAGCCATTATTTACAAATGAGTATGCAGTACTGATAGAATAATAAATAATGGAAGGAAAAGCATTAAACAACACAGTACCATTTTGTTCACCAAATAATTTGCATGGGCTGCTAAAAAAGACAACCAACTAACCAACCAACCAACCATTTTTTACCTCTACAATACAGTGTAGAATATAAAATTGTCTCACTCCCACACACACATATACACACACACACACACACACACACACACACACCACACATTATGCACCCTTCTGGCAATGCAGAATGGCTCAACTCACCAATCATGGCCTTCAGCCTGACAGCACACATCATGAAGTCATCAAATGTAATCATCCCATTCTTGGTGCTATAGCGATGTGCAAGTATGTTAAGGATGTGGTTGTTAAGGCGATAGCCAGCTGAATTGAGGGCTTGACGCAGTTCAAATGCACTCAGACAACCAGAGTTATCCTTGTCATACAAGCCGAACACAGCCTGAAATATGATCAGAGAATGCCATATTGTCATTTCAAAAATTCATTGAGACTCATCTCCACCATAAGATGGAAGACAGCTTCCATACCATTCTAAAGAGGAATCTTTTGGAATAACATAACAGAAAATAATAATCCTATGTAAGATAAAAATAATGTTCAAGACTGGAACAATTGACAGCTATGGAGTAAAGGTAAGACACAAACTTTCCCCTGTACATGCCATGCCATGAAGCCATACAGGGGAAGCAGCAGTATAGCTCTACTCAGTTTTAACAATGGCACTAGATACAGTCAGTACTCAACTTCACATGCCTGCTGCTTGACCCCCAGGGCAAAAGTCCCAACATGAGTTTTGAAATAGTACTATTCATATGATACATTACGTACTTGCACTTTTACTGTAACTGTAAGTAGCAATGCACAACCCTTGTGGTGTTGGTGGTGGTGGTGGTGGTGGTGGTGGTAAAGACAGAGGAAGAATAGGAGGAAAAAAATTGCCTGAAAGTCTATACTAAACGCTGGATATCCCTAAAATATTTACAAAAACGATTTTCACCAGCACAAATCAGTAAGCTTAAATCATGAAACTTTATGTTTAAATTACTGTAGATCCCAAATTTTAATTAATTTTACATGTCAAAATTCCATCAGTTGAAATCATTTCTTTGGTCTCCCTGATATTTTTGCCACTCTCACTCAATTTTGGCCACTGTTACTTCACAATAAAGGAACCTGAATGCCTTTTGCTTAAATTTTACCTTCCAGTGTCGAATGTCAATCCACAGGGTTTTGAACTCCTCAAAGCCAAGTTTGCCAGACCGATCCACATCCATCATGGCAACCATGCTTCGACATACATCCTTTGAGAAGCCTTCATTCTTCGTTTCTGGATGTGGAAAAGAAGAAGACTGTACAATGTCCAAGTGGAATAAATAATAAAATGATGTGATACATTTTTTACATTGTGTGTGTGTGTGTGTGTGTGTGTGTGTACATTTTTTAATTAACATTTAGTTTGCATCTTATCCAACAAGTTCCCCCAGTTAATATGCTCTTTGTCACACTTACAATAGACTCTTCACGTTTGTATCCATTTACAGCCTCATGACTCAGAATTTTGATTAAAACAACAGATATTTCTGCTGTTGAACACAAGGAAAATGTACAATCATGCAGTATACATTAGTATAACTGCAGAAAGTTGAAGGTGGCACAATGACATATATTTACATCTGTCTCTGCTGCATGCACAACTGAACCTAACACAAGGGACCCTTAAAGTGTGCAGATTTTGTAGTAATTTTAAATTTCCTTCAACTGAACCAAACTTTAATCTAGATAATCCAAGATTTTAACATTTCTCTCCGAAAGCTGTCGGTCTTTACACACTGCATTTTTAATGTCTGTTCTTATGCACATAACATGAAAGTTTAGATGGAGACGTTCTTGAACAGATCTGAAGTTTATTTGACACAAGTTACATTTCAATATACTTCATAATCTTCCTGCTACAGCAAGAATTTAGCAAAAGTAATCAATTTTCCGCCAATAACAAGTTCTGTAATATTGATAACATTTATCCTTTAAACACTCTGGCTGGTATTTAAATGTTAACACATGGTTTATAAAAAACATATTATATGAACAAAAAGGGATAAAATTATGAAATAAATGGCATTTTGTAGAAAAAAGAACAGTGATTATGATGCATGCCCTTACAAAGGCAGTAAATTTCCTTGTTGCCCAAATATATAAATGAATTTCGAGGGATGTTTTATACATGTGTTGGCATATGTGAACATAGGTCATTTCAGGGTTAAGTACTTGGCCAGTGAATGATTATCAAGCATTGCAGCATAGTGGAGTGATTCCTCTGTCATATTCACAAATGTGGATCCAAGCTTGTAAACTGACTATCCTGACTGCCATTATTCATTATTCTTCTCCCTCCTCCAAGAAACGTTGAAATAATACCCAAAAACAGTCCATGATTGCTTCCTTCTGCATCTAACTATATGTTGTATAATCCAGGTACGTCAAGTGTGATGTATGAATATAGATAATTCTCCGACTAGTAGGAATTTAATAAACCAAGTGATGGTTTACCAGATACTTTAGCTGTCTTGATTAGAAACAAATACAAATACATGCATAAAAGACCAACACTATGACTTCACCTGCCACTGTGTTGAGTATGATCCTACAAAGCATGCTTTAATCACAAACCTGAAGACACATACACACACAGCATTATACAAACAACTCTTTAGTCAGTTTAGTACAAAACAATGCAATATTTTAGATGTGTGGAATTACAGGCTGCTACACTGACTGGTGCACAGTAAGAAACAATTTAACAAGTTAGGAAACAAATTTTTGGCATGTTGACTCCTACTGCTTTGTTTCCTTTATTTTGCGAATCCAATGGCTTATGGAAAAAGTGTACTGGACTTAAGATGTGTATTTAATCTTTCTCTATAGCCTTTGTTTGATGCACTATTCACTCCAATAAAATACTCCACTGGTTACACTTGTGATGAGAACAGAAACATATGTGGGTTCACACACAACATGTCTGTTATGGTTGTAAAAGTTTAATCAAAACTGGTGTAAGTCAACACCACTAAGTACAACTCTGCAATATCAAATTCAAGAAAGTGTGTTCAGCCGTTCTCATGTAGATGAATGAACATATACAGGTATAGCAAACCCAATAAGCAAATCTTGCAATTTTCATGAAGGTCAAAAATCCTATAGGCTACTGCTGCATATTTGTTCAGAACGGAAAGAAAGGTCCTGAACCCACACCCATGGGATGCAAAATTAACATACAACCTCCCCACTTTGTGGAAAAACAAGGACATAATCTGCCATCAACTGTCTGTTACCAACCCTGACTGACTGAATAACAGTTAGCTGACAAACCAACCAGGAGCCCGACTAAATAACTGTCTAACAAATTAATTACTGTATCTAATTGCATCATGAACCAGCTGTCTCTATAGCAGACAAACTTCCTTCAGCAGTTGGCATTTATTTTAATTGGTGAAACTATCTTCTGAACAAGTGAATCCTACTAGGCATATCTTCAAACCCCATTTCCTTGAAAAGAAATACAGTTAAGGGCTACTTTAACATCACTCTCCAATCTACAGTACTGTTCCCCAAGTGATCTCTCTCCACAAAATTTTGCACAATACCCTCCCCATCCCCACCCAATGTGTGATACTGGAATTGTACCAACATAAACGACTTAACCACCACACAAGATTCGACAAAGCTTTCAAGTTACAGCATCAGTAACATATTAGAAGAAATGAGACATGACATTAAACATGACGACTAAACCTTACAAGCTCAGGTGTCTCCATCTGCAACTGCATTACAGGTATGACATCTCAAATGTTCCTCCTCAATGTCAGTTGTCTCTCTTTGCTACGTCAGCAATCACCTGTGACTCATGAACACTTTTTTAAGTCTCAGATGAAACACTAGGTATACTTCCTGCAGTCTGTCAATTTATACTCATTTCCTTCAAGAACTGCTATATTAGCTTGGAACAGCCCATAAACACTTTTCCAGATCACTTCATATAATAACCTCTCTTCTGATTTAAAAGTAAAAACATCTGCAGCAGATACAATGTCATGGAATGACTAACAGACTGAACACATCTTGCTTCTTCACAGCACAGATCAACCACTGTAATACAATTACTGTCACCATAGCAAAAGTAAAACCACCTGAAGCAAAAGAAAAGAAAGACAAATGTGCATCTCTAACACAGTCGAATTATTTTACAGGGTTTCCTGTGTCCACGAGATGGACAACATGAGTGTGGGTGAAGTCAAGATATCTGGCTCCAATGTTGCTAATGGATGGAAACACAATGATGGTGCAGTATAGATATGATAGCAAATATTAATATTTTATTAAAATAAAATCAAATGGAGGCAGTATCACCTACAATTTTGACTACAGCACAACTAATTCTTTGAATGGTCACCTACTGATGCTCTTGTAGTCTGCTGTCTGTAGGAATCAGACAAAACCATATTCTTACTGTTCCTTGCACCACAACACTCTACACTCAGCTCACCCTCCATGTGACTATTTACATGACCTTTAACAAACTGACCCACGCATCCAGCATGACACAGATTTGTAGGTAATGACCTGACCAAGTTTCCAGGATAAACAAAATTCAGCAACCATTATAAAATAACAGGACTGCAGAAATTTGAAAACTGTGATTGTAGCACTGCCAGCTAGACAAATTTATGGTTTCTCACCCCAGAATGCTGACTCCATATGATAAATGTGCAACATATCCTAGCTACCCCAACAACCAATTTGTGTACCCTCAACAGCACTAAAGCTTTGTAATGGAAGCATTATTAATAACATTTCTTTGGAGCACAGAAGAGAGCTGTGGTAGTCAAACTACAATTTGTTCCCACAGTTATGTAGCACATACTGAATGGTGTTGTTCAAGTACTTATCCACTCTTTGGCTAACGGAATACAGGATACCTTATGCAACAAGACTACATTAAGCTAATGGATAAGAGTGGATACCCCTTCCTTTAACATGTGGACTGTGACACAGCCAAGCCCCCATGCCTTCTTTATGGAGATGCTGGATAGTGCTACTTTCCAGACTAGCCCTAGCACCCACCCAGCCTCCTATACAATGGGTACTGGGTCATTCCCACAGGTAAAGCAGCCAGGGCATGGCTTTAACCACACAACCCACCCAACGCCAAAGTTAAAGAAAGAGTATGGCTATACCTCTACTCCTCCTCTATGCCTTCATTGCAAGTTACAGGGTAGCTTTACTTTACCATATAACAATGCTGTTTACTGGTCAGTGTAAAGGTAAAGGTAAAGATAATTTAAAAGTAAAGTTGTCCCTGTATTCCATGAAAGCACAGGGGCAAACAGAGGTATAGCTCCAATCATTCTTAACCTTGGCACAATATGCTGGTAAGTGGTCAGCTTCACGACTTAGCAGCTTTACCCTGCAGGGAAAGAACCCCAGTATCCGTTGCACAGGAGGTGTGGAGGGCTCCAGAGCCAGCATGGATGGGAAGAGAAAGATCTCTCACCCCTGTTGAGAATTGCACCACATTTCCTCAGTTGTCCAGTCCTCAGCCTAGTCACTATATCACCTTAGCCACCCCATTCTGTTTACTTTGGTTAACCAAATTCAGTGGTCACAAAACATACCATAACCACAACTCTCTCCCAGCAGCTCCCTGACAAACCTGTCACACCTGTTGGAAATTCTGCAGCAAAGGACCACCTTTATCACAACAGCAGCTGGAAGTATGTGTTATCAGAATCATTTAATCTGAGACTCTTCCAAAAAACACCTTAACCAGACTAGACATTCTGAAAGCACATTCTCCTCTGAAACAGCAGCCTTACACTCCTGTCACAGAATTAAGCAACTAAAGCACATGGCATTTGTATATCACAATTCTGCACAACCCAGTACAAACAAGTATGGGAAGTTGGATTCTCGCAGTTAGAATGCATTTTGTATAATACTGGGTCTCTCACTGGTTTGCATACAAATTTAAAAAATATATGAATACAAATCTGTTAATGGCAAAGTGTAGATATAATATAACATTTCACATAGATATTAATTACTCTCCCTTGTTATTTTGTAGATTATTCACCATATGAAGATAAATTTCAAATGAAGTATTTTTTTTTTTTGCAATGGACTTTTTTTAGAAATCTGATAAAGTAAAGAAATGTAAACTAAGAAAAATGTGGAGAAAGTAAAATTCACCCCATAAATTCAGTGTGAACCCACCGACACCAAATCACTCATACCGAAGAGTTCTGCCAATGACATGTATTGAGAGACAGCGCGTGTGCACTTGCACATACACACACACAAAACCACAATATGCATTCATCTTTATTTTAGGGTCCCCTAATGGCTGTTTTTCTTGTCACTGAGGGATAACATTGACATCCCAAACTAACTCAAAGGAGACAGGCAAACATGTCCTCAACCATGTACTTAAAAATTTTCCCAAATCTTCTGGAACCTTAAGGTGCATCAGTATGTTCAGAACAGCCTACCACTGCACCCTGTGTTGAGCCTTATGTATCTAGACCACACCTTGACACCCTACTTCATTAAGATCCACCTTAATGCATCTCCTCCCATTTATGCTCATTCATGATTTCAAATTAAAATTCTGAATGCATTTCTCACCTATCCCACATGCTATTCTTGCCACACCTGGCTCTTTATCCTAATTAGACCACCATTATTACATCTGGTAAAGAATACAAATTATGTAACTCATCACTATGCAGTTTTCTTTGTCTTTATATTTCTTCCAACAACTATTAAATTCCAGTACTCCCTCAGCATCCTTTTCTCAACCTCCATCTGTGTTTTTTCCTCAACATGAGACCAAGCCAGTAGTTGCAGCAGTCACTTTCTAGACATACTCAGAATGTGCCTTGTCTGAATCTCAATCATGACACACCTTATCCATAGGGAATTTCTTATTCTCTTTAATTACTCTGTCATTTTCCTCAGTCCTCCAGACAAATACCAGGATCAAATTTTAATTAAACTGTAACCATTTTTCATTTATCCTACCATTACACTATATAATCTGTGATTATAACAACATAAAATAACCACAGGAACAGATGATGAGAGACCGAGTTTCATACTCACATAAAATAACAGGCAAAATTTAGCTATTGCGCTTCGTATGGACACCTACAGTCTTGCACTTATAAATCTTGCATGTCACACGTTTTAGTATGCACATGCATGCGGCTACTATGTGTAAGATGTGCTACTGCACCTCACTAAGACTCACTTCCCACTAATGTTGGGTGTAGATGTTCTTCCTGTTCAGTACAAACTGTTAGCACATTGCAGTACACACTTTATGTCACAGACACTACTACCCTGCATATGTGCAATCTTATGTTCAACTTGCTTACCTTCCCATCACTAATAATGTGGATTTAAGATGACCATGCAGTTCAGAATTGCATCCAACTTTATATGTCATTTTTCACCTTCACAATTCTAAACATAATGGCCATCCTGTGTTATCTGAAACAAGCCACTCACACACTAACATCTGCACCCATGTGACGCTGCTTACCGAATGCTTGGCCAAGAGGCGTGTCACGACACACCACACCACACAAGACGGAAAGGATCATGTTGACGATCGAGTCCTGCGAACTAGACCTACCGGGCAGCTCTAGTAACAGTCACAACAAATAGCAATTACAGACAGAACCTCAGTCACACACACTTGGATTGTACAACCCACAACAAGCATAATGCAGACCCTTTAATATCCATGAATCTCTGACTGTTTAGTTTAAAGAGGTTTGTTTAATAATACTATGTCAACTATGATTTTACAACACATATTTACTGTGTATTTCAGTATAATAGGAAATAAATCAACAATGTATATATAATGTTATTTCACTCTTTTACTAACAATCTGACAGGTTCCAAATTGTTCAGCCATCATCATACAACAATTCAATTTAACATTTAGTATGCAGTGGTCTTGTACTCTTCATGATGTACTGAAATGATCCATGATGATGGCTGAACAGTCTTAAACAGCTGGAACATTAGTAAAAAAGGAAACAATATAATGTACTTTGTTTGCTCATTTCCTATTGTGTCAACCGTACAACGCACAGGGCATACAAGGATCAACAGAAATATGTTTTCATGGATGTGGAAGGAAGCAGTTATGATCTATTTTAAGGTACTAGCGTTTGATTAGTGAGACTGAAGATAACCAAGAATAACATCAGTCATGATACATTATTTTCCTGAACAAGATTCAGAGATGATTACAAAGCAAAAATGGCAAAAGCTACGCCATGATTCACTTAAAGGAAAATTTTCTGACTGCAGACTAAACCTTTAGAAATGAACAAAGAACTGCATAATTAAAGATTCAGCTGTTCTGCCCAGCTAAACATTACATCTCCATAAAATACACCAATAAGTTAAGGACATAAAGGCAAATAATTGCTTTTCATTCCAAGATCCACATAAATCACATACATACACTCTGGGCAGAATGGTGATTTCTTTTTGTGTTAAACCTGCTGGTGCATAAAGTAACCACTGGCCTTTAAAATGGTTAAATATATGGAAAATTCTGGACAACACAGGACCTTGATTAGCTTGTATCAGCCACCTAGTATTTTTGGGGCAGTGAAATGAAGAGGATTAAACAGGTCTGGAAACATAGTTTAGATTAAACAAGACACAAATACAGATTTTTTTTTGCCGAAATCACTGGGACTAAAATCAGAAATACCAAGCGGATAATATTACAATGGATTTTATAAAAATAGGTGGTGACTCTGGGGACTAGATTGAAATGGTTAAAGATCACGTCTGAACATTGATTTTCATAGTGACACACGGTTACCAGTCCAGTGTGTCACTAAAGTTTCCTGAAACGTGGTAGAAATATACTTACACTCCACAATCATATTTTTTATGCAAAATTCCTCTACTTTAACACGTGAGGAGGGAAGTGGCACAAATACCTTTCTGAAAATACAACCATTTATTTGAAGATAGTGAATGACAACTTTGCTACGTCACTGCCCATGTCTCTGAACACACAGCAATTTAGTATTCTCAAAGCAACACAGTCAAATAGCTTGGATACTCAAGGGTCTGTCATTCCTACAACTGCAGCAGGCAGAAGCTGTGTCACTAACTGCATTTCACAACATTATAAAACAATACACAAAAGCAATACAGCTGGCTGTTAATAATCAGCAACATTCACATGCAGCGTTAGTACACGATTACAAGCGGGGACATAAGGTGTGCCACAAGACAATAATAACCCAAACACCAAAGAAGCTACTGTTACCACAAAAACTGAGCTGCTGAATGGCTTAGTACCATGTACTGGGATTGTGAGATGCTTGCATTGGTCAGTTTGTCCCCACAATGCAAGTAATATGGTGATATGCTCATTAGACAGAGATGGAAATGTTTGTGCCCACCCTATCTCTAGTCCTTTTCCTAAATGAAATTGGTGTTGACAGTATTCAAAAGACAAAGATATGTAAACACAGGGAGCAGAGTGGGAGGTTATCTGATAGTTCAGCCCACTCAGCACATGGAGTCAATAATGCTCTCTGTCTAAACTCCACTCACATAGATAATGTGATTTTGTTCTCTTTGGGCCTAGATTTCCTAATAGGAAAGATAGTGAGTACCATTGTAGTTTCATCATGGTAATTTGTGATTTTGTTCCAGGTTCTGTAATACCTTAAATCTGCTTCTACTGTGCAAACCAGCCTTCTAGGGATACAGAAATGGGGTCATAAGGCAGTAGAGTAAAGTCAAGAATTCTAATTTGTAATTTCTGTTGAGAATGAAACAACACGAAGTGTTTTACTTTTTTAGAGGTTTTGTTAAAAGTATTCAGGATGGAATCTGAGACAGGGGACAGACAGATGACCTGTGCGAACGGTTCCAATTAATATTACTTATTGTATTATGTTTGATAGCCATCATACAACAAAAACTGTTTCAGCTAATAGTTAAAGATACTACTGTCACCTATAATTTGCCAGTTCTAAGGTTTTCATGGTGGTATGACTGGGGACTCTGCTGTCCTGGGATATGATACCACATCACTGGGTGATCAATTCCTAACACTGCACAGAAACACAGTGTTGTCATCTTCAAGGGCCTAGAAATCCAAGCCCTCTAGACTCATAAAGATGAAGGCACTATGTTCCCATGAAATAACAGAAACCAATCACCAAGTGATGATTCAACATATCTTGGAGCAATGGAGTCCCCACTTATACTTCATAGTTTATCTGTGGCTCATGAAAAATGACAGAGTTTATACAGAACCTACACAAAACAAAATAAAATGTGACAAAACTGTAATAAGGTTTTCACAGCACTGTTGTTGATGATTCAAGACTTCTGGCATGTTACACTGCATTACAATGTTAAATACTCCTGACATTTTGAAGAAATATTCCACCTTCACTGTAGCAATTGAGGAGTCCAAAATTAAATTCGTGTGGTAACTGTGACTACAGATGCAGAAACATCAGAAGTAATAACATCAAGGTTTAATTTCATAATATCACAATGTCAGGTTGTGGTACACTCCAGCATGCACTGAGATTCCCAGTAGCAGAATATGCTTAGCCCCTTGTCAAGCAGCACTCTGTACAAGGGCCAATATACAGGGTGTCCCAGGAGGAATGTGCCAGACTTCAGGAGAGTGTTCCTTATGTTAAAGTATACCGACATAACCCAAAACACCTATATCCAAAGTTGAATGGTTATGGAGATAATGGCCAGAGAAAAGTGCGGTCTTCTTGCGGTTCCACGTACTGCACCTGTTCAGCTGACGCATTATGTGTACACTGCGCATATCCTTGAGACTGGAATGCAGATAACACTGTACAAAGTTAAATCAGTACTTCAATACTGCTGGATATTCATGTGCCATGTAAAGTGCTTGGAACCCTAAGGACGACTACGGTGTTAATGTGAGTGTTTATGTAGTTCAATGTAATGGCTTTATGTCATTCATACGTTAATTACATGTTAAGTACAGATATTAACATTACAGAAACAACATATTCCTGCCAGTTTTAGTATGTATTTGGTAATCAATAAGTGTGTAACAGCTGTCAAAGTTTCAAACTTCTCTGGCCATTATCTCCATAACTGTTCAACTTTGGATATAGGTGTTTTGGGTTATATCGGTATACTTTAACATAAGGAACACTCTCCCGAAGTCTGGCACATTCCTCCTGGGGCACCCTGTATAGCATCATCATAAGGACACATAATTAACTCTTTGACTATGCTGAAAAGTACTTAACACTTACCTGATGGGATTCTGCTCATTTCTGAGTAAACTAATTTTCTGTTGACAGAATCCAAAGACTGCAGCCATTAACCCTTTCCCCTCCCTAACGCTCCAAAGCGCTCGGAATTTAAAAGTCCCCTCCCCCTCTAAACGCTCTAAAGCGTTTCTGGTATAGCACGTAAATTTAAATGTCCCGTGAAAAAACTC
>Ga0123355_10005166_pt1 | contig 19050 bp, 15 predicted proteins | sample TergutEmb28metaG_3_FD_89872 | JGI IMG/M metagenome (GOLD analysis project Ga0123355, IMG submission 89872) | Embiratermes neotenicus P1 segment gut microbial communities from Petit-Saut dam, French Guiana - Emb289 P1 | ecosystem: Host-associated > Arthropoda: Insects > Digestive system > Gut ... | reverse complement strand
TGAGGGAAATAAGGGGAAAGGAGGGGAAGTTGCATCGCGGTCGATGTAACGTGCAAGAAGTTGCCACAATCGGGTTCCGGTGTCAAGAGAAAAATGAACAGAGTGTCAAAGCTTTTTAGAAATGTCCCCATCCTTGACTTATTAGAAATGTCCCCTTTTGTGGTTTGAGGGTTGTCGTTGGAATGCGCACTGAAGCGGAGCCCTGCTTTTTAGGGCGCAGCGTAAGTGCGCATTTCAACGAGCGGCGTTGCGATTGCCTGGTTCGGAATCCGTGGCTTCATGTTCTGATATCCCTGCCGCCACGGGTGGTCTTTCTTAGCTTTCCTGGCCACCATGACGCGCGGGTCAGCTAGCCGCGGTTCAGTTTGTTTCGGGGGCAGCTGCTTTAGTTCTGTGAAGGCGATCGGCTCTCCCCGGTAGTAAACCTTGATCGTCCCGTCCTCCCATTCGCAGACCAAAGCCTTGCTTCTTGTGGGCCCATAGTTCCGGCAGCCCGGCTTCAGCTGCAAGTATCGTCCCTCATGCCGGAGGACCCAGTCCTTGCTGATCGTGCGTTCTGCCTCCAGTCGAAAAACTTCGCGCAGTTCACGCCCTGTCGGCTTCCGCCCGTGATAGTCCTCCGGCTTCGCCGCTTCCCGTGCAAAACGGCGGTTGTGCTCCGGCAGATATTGCTTCTCCAGATATTCGTTCGCAGCTTCGTAGGTTGCGATCTTTTTCCGTCGCATTTTCTTAATCAGACGATCCTGGTGCACCCCGTGGATCCTCTCCACTCTGCCCTTGGCTTGCGGGGAACTGGCGGCTATGATCCGGATCCCCAGCTTCTCGCACATCCGCCCAAACTGCGTGACCGACACCTGACCCCGCAACTGCTCGGCCGGCGTAGGTTTTCGTTTGTAAACATTCTTCCAATCGGTATACAGGGCCCGAGGCACGCCGTGTTTCTCGATCCAGACGCGCAGAATGCCCGCCGCCGCCCAGATCGTTTCCTCTTTGCCCATGCGAGCCTCGGTTTTGCTGGTGGCATCATCCACCATGTCCATCAGGCAGCCCCGTGGACCTCGTCCTTCGAACCAATCATGGAAACTCCCATCCAGCTGTACCAGCTCGCCAAAATGCGATCGGCGCTCCCTTCGTTGGCAATGTCTGGTGCGCTTGCGCTGCCGGCTCCACAGCCCCTCCTCCAACATCCAACGCCGCACCGTATCGTGATCGAGCGCGATCCCGTCCTCTTCGGCTAAGTGCTCGGCGGCCAAGGTGGGCCCGAATCGCTTCTCCTCCGACCCGGAATACTTTTTTCGGATCAACTGCAAAACCCGGCGCCGCAGTTTCAACGGCTTGCGCCGATTCGACGGCCGCCCAGCATTCCCGTGCTTCAGGCCTTGGCGGCCTGCCTCACGATAGCGCTGCCAAAGCCTCTTCACCTGCCGATAGCTCAACTCCAGTATCACCGCGACATCGATCAGCTTTAAATCGCCTTTGTTGACTCGCCCCATCACCTCTACGCGCTCCAGCTCATGACTACTCATGGCCGTCCTCTTCAACAGGACCTCCTTCTGGCTGGAGGTCTCAGTCTAAGGGGACATTTCTAAAAAGTTTGCGAGGGGACATTATCATTAAGTTTCAACAGGGTCAGTCTGGAGTGGTGTCTTTGCCCATGTCTTTGCCTATTGTCAACGCTTTTCAGAAATGTCCCCGTCTTTGACTGCGGCTCTTTGACGGGTGTCGCACGACAGCTGTCAAGATCAGGCGATGTCTGATCCGCCCTACAACAGAACTTAACGGAATTAAGTCTGCTTTGGTTTGCGCTGAGGATCGGGCAACATCTCTCCGACAAATCGGTCCAGAGACAAATGCTGATCGTGCTTCGAGTGGGTGAGGCGGCCGAACGAGCGGTGTCCATTTTTCAGCGTTCGCGCCTCAAACGCTTTGTGTCTGGTCACGCCAGGTCGGGGCCAGAAAGCACAGGAAGAATCGGAAACCCAAGGTCCTCGAGTTGTGCTCGGAGCTGTCGCACGGATTCAAACCGAATTGCCCGGATCCCGAGATTTCGGGCGGCCCCTACATTCACGTTCCGGTCGTCGACGAATAAGGTTTGGTGGGGCGATGTTCCCAGCTCCTCGAGGCATCGCTCATAAATTGCGGCTTCAGGTTTGGCCAGACGCTCTTCACCGGAGAAGACAACGCAGTCGAAATAGCTGATCCAGGAAAATGTATTTCGAACCTGGGTGATCATATCGTTGTGCATATTCGACAGTAATGCCGTCCGCAGGCCGCTCAGCTGGACGGCTTTGAGCCAAGCGATCATCAGCGGGTCGGTATTACTCCACATTTCGACATCCCAGTCTCGCAGCAGCGGAATCTGATCCGCCCTGAGACGGAGTCGAGGTTCGTCAGCAAAGGAAAACCAGTACCGCTCAGCGCTCAAGTCGCCTCGATCGTATTCGCGGCGATTGCGCTCGTAAAGTTTCATGAAATGACCGGCGGTAATACCGAAAATGGCGGCCATGCGTTCAATCTGTTCCGGGGTGGGCTTGAAGCAGAGAACTTCCCCATAGTCCAGAATCAATCCCCTGAAATCGAAAAGGCGGAGCGCGCCGTGCTCTGTCACCTGTTCACTCCTTTCTGAATGCATTCTGAGAGCTCAATCGACGTTTCGTCCAATGAATTGATTGGTAGTCTGTGATACCGTTCGTGCATGGATCTCGAACTATCAGAACTTAAGTCTTTTCTCGTGCTGGCCCGCTCGCTTCATTTTCGAAAGGCCTCCGAGCAGCTGTTTCTTTCACAACCCGCCTTGAGTAGAAGAATTCGCAGACTGGAAGAGAAGATCCGGGGTCCATTATTTGTTCGTACGCGGCGGAGGGTTGTACTCACGGAAGCGGGCTGCATTTTGTTGCCGAGGGCCAGGAGGCTCCTTGAGGACGCGGAATCCACACTGGCCGCAACCCAGGCGGCAGTGGAAGGGAAGGCGGGCACTTTGCGGATCGGTTTTGGAATTGCATCGGTTGCGGAAATCCTGCCGCGCACAATTCTCCGCTTCCGCAAGAATTATCCCGACGTCCAACTCGAAATGCGGGACATGTCCAGTCCCTCGCAGGTTGCCGCGCTTCTGGACACGCACCTCGATATCGGAATTCTCCGCATGCCGGTCGCACACCCCGAATTGATTAGCGTCCCCCTACTTCGCGAACGCCTGGTATTGGTCTCCTCAGCAGGAACGTCGTATAAAGTGGGGGAAGCCCTGGCTGGCTTTCGGGGGAAGCCGTTCATTCTTATCGCCCGCGCGGTGTCTGCAACCCTGCATGATCATTGCCTCGACTTGTGCCGGCGAGCAGGATTCAGACCGCGGGTTGTGCAAGAAGCGAGCGAGACCTTTACGATTCTGAACTTGGTGCGAGCCGGCCTGGGTGTCTCCCTGGTTCCCAGTTCGGCAGAACGCATGAGAGTGCCGGGGCTGCGGTTTCACCGGCTTGACACAAACGAAGCCACCTGGCGCATCGGCGTGGCTTGGCACCGAGCTTCGGAGAGAAATAAGCTGATCTCCCGCTTTGTCGAGGTCATTCGCGCGGTGGTAGCCGGCGCTGGCTCGAGAACACCCTAGAGGAATTGGCGCAACATCGCGAATGAAAACCGGTGGGGAACATGGGTGCGATTCGATGTGGACCCCACGCTTGAAACGGTCAGAAGCTGCGGAAGAGAAAATCTCTCGCGCTGGCCAGCACTCTCTCTCGCATCGCGCGATCTGGCAGCATCCGAGCGATTTCCACCGCGCCTATCATGGTTGAAAAAATCGCAAAGAAAGCATGTTCTTTGTCGGCAGCGCGCCGGCCAGGCATGAACGCCAACATCCGGTTTCTGTAATTCAGCAGCTCTGCGACGATCTGGGGCCGGATCTGTTTATCTGCTCGGGCTAATTCGGGAGCAAGTGTCGCCAGGGGGCACCCGCGCTCCGGATGTTCGCACATTTCCGTGCGCAGGTAGGTTTTAACTATTGCCTTCCATGCTTCGGCAGGGGGCGACTGTTCAGCGGCATCAACCAGTGTATCCTCGATTTCCCGGAAAGCCTCGCTCATAGATTCCACGAGCAGTTCGTCCTTGCTCCTGAAATGCTTGTAAAAGCCTCCGTGAGTGAGGCCAGTGTCTCGCATCACAGCGGCAACAGTCGCACCATTCAGGCCATTTGCGCGGACGCGCCGCGAGGCGTCTTTCACAATTTTCCGACGGATCTCGACTTTATGTCCCGGCCGATAACGCATGGTTATACAGGATGCTGCAAGGCCATCGTAAGCTGCAAGCCAGGCTCCATGACAGCCTACCTTGTGTCCGTATCTCTCATTCCCAGCGAGAGTTTTCGACGGGGCGTCCGCGTATCGATCCATCAGTAGCCAAAGCAGCAACTTGCGGATGCTCTGATGGTCGGCTTCATACACCAGAGCCCATCTCATCGATCACGGCAACTGCTCCGCATCTCTCCCAGGCATCTGCGTAACGGCCCATGCACGATGGCACCGCTTGGACCGAATCTGCTCGGAGGCCACAATTTACGGTCGGGCGAGCTGGAGGCTCGACTCTACCAAACCACACTTCCTTGTTTTCGGCATGTTGTATGGCATTGCTGTGTTTTTTGCCGACGAATCGACACTGGCTCTCAACACCGAGCGTCTTCCACAGTCCGGGTTCCCATCAAACAAAGTCGAATCCATAGGATTATAGATATCATCCTATGGAGCATGAAAGGAAAATCACCATGTCTCATCGAGTTTTGGTTACAGGCGCAGCGGGTGGAACGCAAGGGTCGACCGGACGGGTCGTCGCAGGTCTCTTGATGCAGCAAGGCGTCCCGATTCGGGCCTTAGTTCACAAGCTCGACGCCAGGTCCGAAGATCTTCGCAAGCAGGGAGCGGAAGTGGTCGAGGGCGACCTCCTGAATCCAGCTTCAGTCCAGGCCGCAATCCGGAATACCAAGCGCGCGTACTTTACATATCCGGTGGCCGATGGTTTGCTGGAGGCGGTCGGGATCTTCGCCGCAGCCGCTCGCGACGCGGGTCTAGAGCTGATAGTGAATAATTCGCAGTTTCAGCGTACCTCAGGTGATTCCGCGTTTCGCGATTTACGGGATGCAGCCAGCTTTCGCAATTTGCAGCATCGGTTGGCGGACCGCATCTTCGACTGGGCACAAGTGGGCGCCGTTCACCTCCAGGCGCCGCCCTATTACGAAAACGTGCGCGCTCTTGTCAGCCGGAGCGTCGCCGAGCAAAGCACCGTTTTTCTGCCATGGGGTGAGGATACGACCGTAATTCCACTGGCTGGAGCCGAAGATGTATCCCGTGTAGCTGCAACCCTGCTGGCTGATCCTGGTCTGCCGTCTCAGAGCGTGTACGTTTTGGTCAGCGAAACTCCAACGGTGCGAGAGATTACTGAGACTCTCGGGCGGGCGATCGGACGGCCGATTCGATACGTCGCCATCACGGACGAGCACTGGACCAATACGGTAAAAGAGCGACTCAACCCTCACGCGCTTGATCATTTGTCACAGCTTTGGCAGTACTTCCGGAAAGGTGAAAACCGTTACCACCCTACCGATGCGATCCGCTTAGTGACTGGAAGGGATCCGCAGACACTGGAAGAATTTTTCAGGGCGAATGCCAAAGCAATCGACGCGGGACAGCGTTGAGGGCGAGAAGGAGACAATCATGACTAAGCCGAGAATCGTCGTGACTGGTGCGACTGGAAAGACGGGCAGAGCGGTTGTGACCGAACTGCTGAGAGCTGGCTATCCCGTTCGCGCTCTGGTGCACCGGGAGGATGGCCGCAGCGCGCGACTGGCGGCACAGGGGGCTGAGATCGCAGCCGCGGACCTCAGCGATATCGAGCGCGTGGCTGACGCGCTGAAGGACGTTCGCCGCGCCTATTTTTGTCCGCCTTACGATCCGTACATGATTCAGGGGGCGGTCGCTTTCGCGGTTGCCGCCAAGGAAGCTCGGCTCGAGCACATCGTCGGCCTGAGCCAATGGCTGGCAAGCCCCTCGCATCCCTCGCTCACGACTCGCCAGAGCTGGCTGGTCGACCGGCTGTTCTCGATGACGCCCGGCGTCGCACACACGATCGTCAACCCGGGGTTCTTCGCTGACGACTACCTGCTGACGATCGGGTTGGCCGCGCATCTCGGCATCTTTCCCTGGATTTTCGGCAATAGCCGCAACGCCCCACCTTCGAACGAAGATATCGCGCGCGTCGCCGTTGCGGCATTGATGGAACCGGCACGGCACGCCGGGAAGAGTTACCGCCCCACCGGACCCGAACTCCTCGGCGCCGAGGACATGGCGAAGGCGGTCGGCCGAGCCGTGGGCAGATCGGTCAGGGTAGTGCCGACGCCGACTTGGCTGTTCATGAAGACAGCCCGGATGGGAGGCGGCTTGCCCATCGAGCTGTTGAGCAACCTTCGCTATTACATAGAGGATCAGAAACGCGGTGTCTTCGAGCTCGGGGCGCCCACCAGCGACGTGCTTGACGTGACCGGCCGGCCGCCAGAGAACTTCGAGACGATCGCGCGTCGTTATGCGGCGGAGCCCCCCAACCAAAGGACGCTTGGCAATTGGCTTCGCCAGTTCGGACAATTTATGATCGCCCCGCTCAGCCCTGGTTTCAATTTCGAGCGCTACGACCGCGAACTGCGCCGCCCGTTTCCGTCGCAGCCGCAGTTCGCGACTGAGTCCAAGGTTTGGATGCGAGAGCACGCCATCGCAGGTGAGCCATCTTTCCTGGAGAAAGCCCTATGAGTGACAGCGGCAAAGTGCGCGCGCACTATAGCGCCACAGGTCTTACAGATCGGATCAAATCGGCGCTCGCCGCGATTGTGCCCGAAGCTCAAGCCCTGACGGCCGCCCAGCTGGCTCCCCTCGACCAGTTCCATACTCGAGGCATCCTCGCCACGGCCGAATTGGCTGGCGTGGCCGATCTTGGGCCATCGACCCGCGTACTGGATCTCGGCTGCGGCGTCGGCGGTCCTGCACGCTATCTCGCGGCGACATTCGGCTGTAAGGTGACGGGCGTGGACCTGAATCCCGACTTCATCGATGCGGCCATTTATCTGACGGCACGCTGTGGGCTGTCCGATCACATCAAATTACAGGTTGGCAACGGACTCGATCTGCCTTTCGAAGGCGCGGCCTTCGATAGGGTGTTTCTCCAGCACGTGGTGATGAACGTCGGGGACCGCACCACTCTCTATGCCGAGGTGCATCGGATACTGGCGCTTCGCGGCCGGCTTGTCACCTACGATCTCGTGCTTCGCGAGGGTGATGTCGTGTATCCGGTTCCATGGGCGCGCGATCCCTCGGCCAGTTTCCTGCTCAGCGAGGCCGATACGCGCGCGGCGCTTGAACAAGCCGGGTTCAGGGCGCTCCTCTGGCGCGACGACACGCGAATCGCGCTCGACTGGTTCAAGGCTGCCATGAGTGGCCCGCCACAGAGCGGACCGAACTTAGGGCTGGTCATGGGGGCGGATTTCCCAGCGAGGTTTGGCAATCTCGCTCGCAACCTCCACGAGAACCGTCTGGGTGTGCTCTCCGCAGTCCTGACTCGCGACTGAAGACTATCGCCCTCCAAAGGCTGTCAAGCGAGGCACGGCTATTTCGACGTTCCGTCTTATTGGGCGGCATTCCGGGCCGCCAGGCGTTTGTGTGTGTTGCCAGTCTGGAGTCCGCGCTCGCTCACGGTCATTTGGCGTCTGTACGCCGGGCTACTCGCCAGGACCTCGGCCGGGTTGGGCAATGTGACGGAAAGACAAGACGAACAGTATCCGTTGATGGGTTGCATTCGCATATCTCGTCCTCTTTGAGCGGTTAATAGTCTCAATTAATTAGTGCCGTTGGGTCTTGTTTGCTTTGATGGCTCCTGAGCGGAACCAGCTCAGCTAACGAAAGTCCTCGAGTAGGGTGTCAGTGAGTCCGATGGGGATTTCTCAACCACGACCACCTCCGGGAGAAATGCCTGAGGTCCTCAAAATTGCCTGTGTCACTGGTGCGGCGCTAACAAAACTGTTGTTCGAACCCGCAGATTCGGTGTATCGTTTGGGCCGTTTGTGGCCAAGGCCGGATTGCGATGGCAACGCTTTCTGCGATTTAGCTGAGGGCAGGATCGCAGGGAAGCAACGCCGGTCTTTACGCGATGCTGGTGCTAACGGCTTGCAACCGTTCACTGAGCTACAAGCATTCCAGCAACACCAAGGAGAAAAGCATGACGTTCCAGGCTCCATTCAGCTACATGAGGCTCATCTTGTTGTCAGTCGTGATACTTGCGGTAGGAAGCGTTGCCGCAAGCGCACAGCGATCCGCATCCAATGTGCCCGCAAGCGTTCAATTCTCAAAGGACCTCGGTCCTTCGGATCCGACCGAGGAGATCAACATCACCGTCCATTTTCAGCTCCCCAACAGGGCCGCTTTCGACAAAGCCGTTGATGCACTCTATGATCGGTCCTCGCCGACCTACCACCATTGGATGAACAACACTGATCTGCGCAAGTTCGCACCGACCGCATCCCAGCGGCAGGTCGTTCGTGAGGAGCTCGAGAAGAATGGGCTCACCATCGTCGCGGATGACAAGATCGGTTTTATGGTTCGCGCTCACGGCACGATTGGCAATGTGGAGCGCGCATTTAACACAGAAATCCACGATCTCGAGTACGATGGCAAAAGCTTCCGCGCCAATGTGCGTGACGCCCGGCTTAGCGGCTTAGCGGCGAACTACGTTTCGACCGTGGCCGGTCTGGAACGCCATCAGATGCGCCCACTCTACGCGCGAGCGGTGGACCCCCACACACAAAAGGCCTTTCCATCGGTTCGGCTGAGTGCTTCGGTGACCTCCAACGGCTTCCCCGCGGTGAGCACGACGCAGTGCCTGGCGCCGGCGGAAAACGTTACACTAGGCGGCTCTTCCTTGCCCCACGCTACCTACTCCGGCACGGTGTATTCGCCCAATAACAACTTGGTTTGCGACTACCTTCCGAACGAGTTGCAGGCGGCTCTGGGCTTGATCGACGTCTATGACGCTGGCTACGACGGGAAGGGTCAATCGATCGTTCTCGTCGAGGGATACGGTTACCCCACTCTCGAGAAAGACGCCAACACGTTTTCCAAGCTGGCGGGCTTGCCGCTGTTCAATTCCTCAAACTTCCGGATTGTTTACCCTGAGGGCAAGCCGTCCAATCCGAAGCTCGGAATTCTCACCGGCTGGAATATCGAGATGGCCCTCGACATCGATTGGGCCCACAGTATCGCGCCCGGCGCCAACATCGTCGAGGTAGCGACGAATGGACAGGACAACGAAGATTTCCAGTTCTCGATTTCCTACGTGACGCAAAACGATCTTGGCAACTCCATCTCCAACAGCTACGAAGAAGATCTGGACCTGATCGCCGGAGCACTGGAGCAGACCTCCTGGGATGACGTCCTGGAGGTCGCAAGCGCCAAGGGCATCTCCGTGAATTTCTCCACCGGAGATGGTGGCGATGGTGGGCTCGGCACTCCCGTGGGCGCGCCCGGAGTCCCATCGGTGGCTCCGCATGCCACGTCGGTGGGCGGCACGACTGTCCTGAACGACATCAGCCATCCCGGCTCCACCATTACAACCTCCTGGGGAGATACAATTACGTACCTGGAATTGGGCGGCGGCGTGCAGGACCCACCTCTTTTACTGGGATTTGACGGTGGTGGCGGCGGCGGCGAGAGCACATTTTGGCCGAAGCCGTCATGGCAGTCTTCACTTCCGGGTAAAGGCCGACAGACCCCGGACGTCTCCGCCTTGTCTGACCCTTTTTCTGGTGTCCCAATTGTCATCAGTGTTGGTAACGTGCAGCAGATTCAGTACGGTTGGGGAGGAACGAGTCTGGGTTGTCCGATTTTCTCGGCTTTTTGGGCAATCGCGAACCAGAAAGCGGGAGCTCCTCTTGGGCAGGCTGCGCCTCTTATCGCCAGTCTGCCATACGGATCGCTCCAGGACGTGCTACCCACAACCGACAGCTCTCCCAAGAATGTCAAGGGGACCATCACGGACTCCAGCGGCACCAAGAAGTACACTGCTTCCGAACTGTTCGGCGCTGCATTGGAAGGCAATAAGACCTTTACCAGCACAATCTGGGAGCTCGACCCCGCGGACTTTGTGGACTTCGGCTTCGGGATTGATAGTTCCCTCACAGTCAGGAAGGGCTGGGACAATGCCACCGGGTTTGGCACGCCGTATGGACTGACCTTCCTCAACGCTGTCGCTCCTTAGGATCCGTTCGGCGGATGCCGCCCGCGGCCACTCGGTCAACAGAGCCCATCTTTACCTTGCTTTTGCGAGTCGGGATGGGCTCTGGTTCTGAACCGGTACGACATTGTTGCCAAACAGACGCTCAGGTTCCAGTCAGGCTGCGTGTTCCACCCCGCCCCGGCCTGTTCGATTATCGAGATGTCAACCGGCGCCCTGAGAAGCTGCTAACCCCCGGTCATCTTTCCTGGTAAAGGACTTCGCCATTGCGGATCGTGAAGCGCACCTTGGAGTATGCCGTAGCGTCGTGGGCAGGGTCGGCGCTCAGGATTACCAGGTCGGCTTTCATATCCTTGGCGATGCGGCCGGTACGAAGGGAATCCCCGAACTTTCTCGCTGGGTTGGTCGTGAGAGACGCGAGAATTTGCTTATAGTCCATACCGGCCTGCGACATGAGAGTGAATTCCAGCGTCGTGTCGTAGTGGTCGGTATAACCGATATCCGTTCCAAACAAGATGTCGCCGCCAGCGTCGGAGTAAGCTCGCAGTTGATCGACCATGTGGGCGATAAACGCTGTACGTTGCTGGTCGCCGGCATTTGCCTTGCGCGCCTCGACATCGAATAAGGTCAACGTTGGAATCAAGCTCAGGTTTGCACGCTTCAGTTGCTGTGTGAAGTCGTGAGTCCACGGGGGTGATTCGGGAACCGTGTGGGCCAGCACATCAACTCCGCTCTCGATTGCAATGCGCACGCCCTCCAGGTTCGTGGGATGGGCAAAAACCAGCAAACCGTGACGGTGCGCCTCATCTACTGCCGCCTTGGCAGTGGCCAGGGGAAGAAGAGCCACTTGCCCGTGTCCCTGGTCGGAACCCGTAAACAACTTAATCCCAATTTGCACCTTTCGCCGCATGATCACGCACGAGAGCGATCGCTTGTTCCGGGGTCTCGATGTTTTGGCTGTGGATATTATTTTGGCGGAGAAAATCACGAACATACGCGGGCTCAATCGTCCAGATGGGTTCTCCGACGGTGAGAATACGCGGGCCACGCAGTTCACCGCTATCGATGCGGCGTCGCAGTGCGAGAGTGTTGTCAAGCAGGGAGGCAATGTCGAACACGGTGGTAAAACCCCAACGGTTGAACATTGTGTCCAGCGCTTGACCAAGATTCTTTGCATCCGAGTCCTGTACGTGAAGAAGAGCGGGATCCTGGATGTGGACGTGACTGTTCCAGAATCCTGCAGTGACGACGAGCCCTCTGCAATCGATGATTGTTGCGGAGTGGGGGATTTTGATCTTCGAGCCGGGACCAACAGAAAGAATGAGGCCGTCGCGTATAACGATCGATCCGTTTTCGATCGGCGGTTCTGTAGGTGACGTATAAATCTTTGCGCCAGTCAGCGCCAGGTCGGCAGCGCGAGCCAGGCCGCTGGCGATGCACATAACGCTCAATAACAGCGCCCATCGGATTCTCATCTCCGAATATACGATTTCGGCGCTGCGATTGTTCCAAATCGTCATTCAGAACGATCAACACGACAAATCATCCGTAGCTGTCAACGGCAGAAGTCCTGAAGCATAGGCAGATGCTTGCACAAGGCAGTCTTTGCCTCAGGGTTTGCGGTTGCCGGGTTCATCAGCTCAACCGATCAATGTCTCAGCTCGAGCGCGCCTGCGTCAAACGATCCCGAGCCTTTTTCCGTTCATTCGAATCGGCTGCGTCCTCCCGTGACCCCGTACAACGGGAGATCCGCACCGGGTTTTCGATCACTCCGTTGCTGCCAGCATCCCCAAATATCCCACTGTGCCCATGACTCGCAATCGCGATTAGGGGGCGTGGGCGGCAACGACGCCGATGTCTGCGATGTTATCGCCTTTCTTGAGAGATGGCACCGCATTGATGTGCAGGATGACACCGGAGACAGGAGCGCGAGCTTCGAGTATAAGTTTGCCGAAGTAGTCGGTGACAGAGCCAATTTTCATGCCCTCTTGAACGTAGGTGCCACGCTTCACAAGCGGGTACCAAATGCCGGGGCCATCCGACAAGACATCAACGACTCTGTCGAGCCAGACGGGATTTTCGATGGGCCGAGGGTCTCCCGGAAGCATCTTGAGAGCGCGCATGGTGCTGAGAGTGCCGTCGACGAGGAGGGCGATGTCATCCGCCTCGACCTTGCCGGCATAGCCGGCTTCGACGACGATGGAAGGTTTGCCGCGAGCCGCGGAGGTGTTGTCGAGGTAGCGAGTGGCTGCGAGGTCGGTGGGACGGTCACGCCATACAATGATGTGGTCCAGTCCAAAGGCGAGGACCATCTTTTTGGATATTTGGTCTTGGGCCTCCTTGCCAGTGGGTGCCCAGTAGGCATAAGGGCGGAGGCTCTCGTCGAAATCGCCGCCGTGGTAGTCGATCAGATAATCACATCGGTCGACGACTTGTTTGGTGATAAGAAAGGACGCACGTTCAGTTTGCGTCCCATCGGCTTTCCCTGGATAAAAGCGGTTCATGCTCTTGTTATCGATGGGGTTTACGTGAGGTACTTTTTGTTCGAAGGAGGAAATGTTGATAAGCGGAACCAGGATAACGGTACCGGCGATTTGAGTGGGATCAAGCAGGTTGATGAGTTTTTCAATCGCGATGATGGAGGTGTACTCAGTACCGTGAGCGCCGGAGACGAGAGCTAGGATGGGACCGCGCTTTTCGCCGTTGACGACGACGACAGGAATGTTGGTGGGGGCGTCGACACCAGCTGGGACAGCCAGATAGCCCGTTGATTTTTGACCGGCAGCGGCAGAGGCAGTGCCTATGGAAAAAGACAAAGCCTGTGCGTGAGCCACTAATGGGAGCAACAGAAAGACTCCGGATGTCGCAAAGGTCCGAACAAGAGACCGAAGCATTGATCCTCCTCCAGGGTGGATAAGGATACAGCGAAGGGGATAATCGGAGCAATGCACAGAGACTCGTGACAGCTGCCCGGATCGTGGGCATGTGCTCACCGCTGGAAAGGCCGGCGGTGGCTAGTTCGGGATGCGTTCTGGAATATCATATAGGGCCACTAGTGCGACCATAGCTTTGGCGACATAGAAGGGAAGAGACCGAATGATTTGAAGGATAAAGCGGCGGCCGCTGACTCGACAGGGGAATGCTCCACGATACGTTTGGAGTATGAGCGGGTTGGAGGCTGAGGCTCGACTATCGACTAGGAGGGGACGATAAGAATGAACAAGCTCCGTCGGCAAGAAATTGGACTGTTATTGACAATGTGCGCAGTTGCGGCTGTCTTGCTGGGCGGGCGGTCGTTACCAGTGTTTGCCCAGGCGCGACAGACTGATGACGCTTTGCGAGCGCAACGAGATGCGACGGAGAAAGAGCTGGAGTCGATTGCCATCGTCGATCGCAAGGTAATGGTGCCGATGCGTGACGGCAAGCGCATGCAGGCGGATATCTACCGTCCCAAGGACCGGTCGAAAAAGTATCCTCTCATCTTCGTCCGCACACCTTACAACTTTAACTATTGGGACATCCAACTCGGCGCACCACGCGACATGAACAATGAGTTGGACGCCGTGAGGCACGGCTACGCGTATGTCGAAATGAATGAGCGTGGCCGGTACTTCTCCGAAGGCGACCATGACATTCTTGGGCCGCCGCTGACCGATTCCGATGACGAGCTGGACTGGATGAGTTCACAATCCTGGTCGAACGGCAAGGTCGGACTGATCGGATGTTCTTCGACGGCCGAATGGCAGCTGGCGGTGGCGGCGCGCGGCAAAAAAGCTCTGGCCACATTTATTCCGATGGGCTTTGGCGCGGGAGTCGGACGTGTCGCTCCTTATTACGAACAGGGCAACTGGTTTCGCGGCGGCGCCCTGCAGATGCTGTTCATGATGTGGCTGCGCGACTACGGCTTTCAGACCGGCGCACGTCCCGTGTTTCCCGACGGAACCTCGCAACAGGATCTAATCACGGCGGCGACGTTCTACGATCTGGATCCGCGTGAGTCGCCGGTGGACTGGTCGAAGGCCGTCTGGCATTTGCCAGAGAAAGACATTCTGAAGTCGGTGGGCGCCGGCAGCGGGATCTTTGCCAGCGTGACTCCCGTCGTCACACACGGAAACATGATCGCGCGAACGCCTAATGACGCGGCATGGTACAAAGGCGGACTGTGGAACGACACCATGCCCATCAATGTGCCCGGTCTTTGGTTCATGAGTTGGTATGACGTGAGCATTGGGCCGAATCTCGCAGCCTACAACTTCGTCCGCAGAACGGCGCGGTCGGATATTGCGAATGAACAGTATGCGGTGATTGCTCCGACGTTGCATTGCGGCTACAGGCGCGCCACTGCGAACACTGTGGTGGGGGAGCGCGACCTGGGCGATGCCCGCCTCGATTACGACTCGCTTACCTATGGCTGGTTCGATTATTTTCTGAAAGATGAGCAGAACGGAATTCTTGAGAAGACGCCGCGGATTCATTACTACACCATGGGGAGCAACAAGTGGCAGACATCAGATACCTGGCCGCCGGCAGGCGCAAAGCCGGTCACTTACTACTTTGCCAGCGCGGGCAAAGCGAACACGATGTACGGAGATGGAATGTTGACGACAAAACCGGCGGCTCAGGATCAGCCAGACGAATTTGTATATGACCCGATGAATCCTGTGCCAACCTACGGTGGTGGATTCTGCTGCATGGGTTCTTCGTACAAACCGGGCGCGCTAGACCAGCGACCCATCGAAACACGCAACGACATCCTCGTCTACACCACCGAGCCACTCGAACAAGGCATGGAACTCAGTGGTCCGATCGATGTCACCCTGTATGTCTCAAGCGATGCCAAGGACACCGACTTTACAATCAAGCTTATCGACGTGCTTCCAGACGGTACAGCCTACAACCTCGCCAACAACATCCAACGCGTGCGCTATCGTGAGGGCTATGACAAGCCTCCAGTGTGGATGGAAAAAGGAAAAGTCTACAAGGTCACGCTGCAACCGATGCAAACCAGCAACTACTTCCCCTCCGGTCACAGGCTGCGCGTTGAAGTCAGCAGCAGCAACTTCCCGCGCTTCGATCGCAATCTGAACACCGGCGGCAACAACTACGACGAGACCAGGGGAGTGATCGCGCACAACGAGGTCCACCACTCCCAGCAGTATCCGAGCAGCATTACTCTGAGCGTCGTTCGCCACTAACTCCCGCGATGTCCTCTCCGGCAACAAGGATTTCGATCCGTCGCAGGTTGCAACGTACCCCGACATGTCCTCATTGTGTGCTCCTGAGACTGCCATTCGGAGCTGCGGAATCCAGCTCCGCGGGCGTGTCAAATAAATAGACATGCCGCAAGTTGGGTATAGCCTTCAGGGGAGCAAGTGCGCCACTCGTGACCCGTGTCCCGCTCAGGTTCAAGTAGGTGAGTTGTGACAATGATGAGAGTTTCGCCAAGCCCTGTCCCGTAACGGCGGTGCCTTCCAGATGCAGAGCACGCAAATTGGTGAACTTTCTCAGGATGTCGAAGCATGCGTCAGTGACGGCTGTGTGGCCGAGTTCTGCCTCGACGATATACGCGGAGAATCGTTGGAAACGAGCAAGCTGCGCGTCGTCGAATTTGGGAGCCACATCAATCGTTCTGAGGATCAAGCCATCGGACTCCTTTGCTGAAACTGCGACCAATTTTGCGCCCTCCGACCGTTGCATCCGGCCGATCTCATCCAGCAAAGCGCTGTAGTCACCCACGGGTTGAAGCGGCGCTTCGGCGTTTTCCGCAGCCTTGGATATTCCGGGAATACTGGTTGCGGTCGGGGAGGCGCCAGCAAGAATCCAGGCGCGGAGAGCCGCGATTTCGTCGGATGTTAAAGCCGCCCGCCCTTCCGCCGGCATGAAGTGCCGATCACTGGGAGAAAGTGTGACTCGCTCGAGCAGCAGACTGCGGTCAGGATTTCCGGGCTCGATGACGGCGCCATCGCTGCCGCCCTTCATCAACAGGTCGTAGAAATCAAGGCGGAGCCCGGCCTGCACCTTGCTTGTTCCATGGCAGGCCACACACTTGGCATCAAGTATCGGATGGATATAGCGCGTGTAGGCTGAGCCGACATAAGCGGCATCAGAAGCTGCTGCCGCCGATGGGAACAATGGCTTCAGCGGCCCCGGCATATAGCGAGTCAGATAGCCGCTTCCATGGGTGAGCGAGCCGCCCTGGTGCGCGGTCCAGGTCAGTGTGAGCAAGCTTATGGCAAGCAGCGCGGGATAAACTGGCTGCGATTGCCCCGAAATCCACGCGGGTCGCACCGTAACACACACAAGCAATTCCACCAGCAAGGCGATACCGCCCCACATGTGACGGGTAACCGTGGTGCCCATCACGCCGCTGCCGTATGCGAGCGACACTCCCAGGATGAGTGACACCGCGGCAGCAGCCAACGTCAGCTCGAGTACGAAACCTGCCGCTTCGCGCCAACCGGGCCGGTTTGTCCCGCCAAGCTCAAGAAATGGCAGCAACACGAGCATGCCGATTGGCAGATGCACGAGCAAGGGATGGAAGCGGCCAAGGAATTGAAGCCAGTCCGCGTGCGGCCGCCCATTGAGCCGAACGGCGAATGGCAAAGTCACAAGCAACGCACTCAGAGCCAAGATTCCAAGCCATGGAGCCAGCACGGTGCGGGTGCGCAGACGTCGTACGGCAACAGATAACTTTTCCCCGGCCATCACGCCAGCAATCCCTGGACTACGTGGGCCGGGACGGGACTCGTCAGCTTTTGATCCAGGCCCTGGAATTTGTAAGTGAACTTGCTATGGTCGATTCCCAGGCAATGGAGAATTGTAGCGTTGAAGTCGCGCACGTGCACCGGGTCCTTCACGACGTTGTAGCTGTAGTCGTCTGTTTCTCCATATGTGATGCCTGGGCGGACGCCGCCCCCGGCCATCCACGTGGTGAAGCATCGCGGATGATGGTCTCGGCCATAATTGTCCTGAGTCAGGCCACCCTGACTGTACACCGTGCGTCCAAACTCGCCCGCCCAGACCACGAGGGTGTCATCGAGCAAACCGCGCCGTTTGAGATCCGTGACGAGTGCGTATGCGCCCCGATCGGTTTCCTGGCACAGGACGGGTAGAACGCCAACGACATCGCCATGAACATCCCATCCGCGCTTGTAAATCTGGGTGAAGCGCACGCCCCGCTCAGCCATGCGGCGCGCCAGCAGGCAGTTGTAGGCGAATGTTCCGGGCTGCTTGGCGTCGGGACCGTAGAGATCCCACGTGGATTGCGGTTCTTTGCTGAGATCGGCAAGCTCCGGCACCGATGATTGCATGCGGAAGGCCATCTCGTATTGCGCGATGCGCGCGTTGGTTTCCGGATCCCCCACCTCGGTGAGTGTCTGGCGATTGATCTGTTCGACGGTGTCGAGCATTTTTCGGCGCACTTCCCGATCCACTCCGTCAGGGTCGGCAAGATAGAGCACAGGATCGGCTCCCGACCTCAGACCTACACCGGCGTATTCGGAAGACAGAAATCCGCTGCTCCAGAGGCGGGACGAGACGGGCTGGTTGTTTTCCTTTGGGTTCGTTTTGGTCTGCAGAACAATGAAGGTCGGCAGATTGTCATTCATGCTGCCTAGTCCGTACGCCAGCCACGCGCCCAAGCATGGCTTGCCGGCATTCATGTTCCCTGTATTCATGAGCATAATTGCGGGCTCATGATTGATGGCATCGGTGTTGGTGGTCTTGATAATCGTGAGATCGTCCACCATGCGCGCGGTGCAGGGAAGCAGCGAACTGACCCACGTTCCGGTCTCTCCATGCTGCCCAAAGGGCCAGTGAGACGGCGCTATCGGGAAGTGCGCCTGGCCGGCGGTCATGCCGGTCAGTTGCTGATTACCGCGAACTGAATCCGGCATGTCATTGTTGAATTGGGAGGCCAGATTTGGTTTGTAGTCAAGAAGGTCCATTTGCGGCGGGCCGCCGGACATAAACAGATAAATCGCGCGCTTGGCTCTTGGCGCAAAATGTGGCAGACGAAGAGGGTTGTCACCCTGCGCCGATGGTGACTTGATGTCTGCTCCATCCAGGCCCATTTGACCGAACAGTCCAGCCATTGCGGCCCATCCCAGGACCTTCCCGGATCGGCCGAGGAAGCGCCGCCGCGTCTCAAGCGCAGCCCACTCCCGCTTCACAGCGGCAGGGATCGGAAAGGCCAGTGGGGTTACGGGATTTTCGCAATCGGTGCAAAGTGGATGTTGCTTCATACCAGTCCCCGGCTATTTATTAAGAGTCTCATCGAGATTCAGCATTTCACTGGAGACCATAGTCCAAGCAGCCAACTCTGGTTCCGGGAGGGATGCATCACGTTTCTTCTCCCCAACGGACACCAGCGAGTGTGCGGCTTTGCGGTCGTTGGCGTAGTGTTGCTGCATTTGCCGCAAGGAATTCTCGAGAGCCGCTGTCATCGGCGCCGATGCGTCATGCGAGAGCAGGATTTCGCTCATGCGGTTGATTCGCTGCTGTGTATCCGAACCCGCCTCGTGAATCACTCGCTGCGCCAGGGCGCGAGCCGCCTCCACCCACTGCACGTCATTCATCGTTATGAGCGCCTGGAGCGGAGTGTCGGTGCGCTGTCGCCGGGTGCATACCGCATCTCGCATCGGAGCATCGAACGTGTCCATGCTCGGCGGTGACGCCATACGTTTCACGTACGTATACATGCTCCGCCGGTACAAAGCGTCTCCATGATCTGGCACGTAGTGCAGCGTATCACTCGTTGGATAACTCACCTCTTCCCAGATATTCGGAGGTTGGTAGGGCTTT
>Ga0123355_10005165_pt1 | contig 19051 bp, 30 predicted proteins | sample TergutEmb28metaG_3_FD_89872 | JGI IMG/M metagenome (GOLD analysis project Ga0123355, IMG submission 89872) | Embiratermes neotenicus P1 segment gut microbial communities from Petit-Saut dam, French Guiana - Emb289 P1 | ecosystem: Host-associated > Arthropoda: Insects > Digestive system > Gut ... | reverse complement strand
GGCGGTAAGTATCAAATATCCGGCGAGTTTTCGTTTGAGCATGGGCGGGCCTCCTTTTCATGAATTTGGCGTTTTATTGTAGGGGCGGCATTCTGCCGCCCCTACACGGTTCGTTGCACCCCGTAGGGCGCGACGCCCCCGGCGCGCCGTTGTGTGTGCCGCCCACGGGCGATTGATAATCGCCCCTACACCAAAAACGAAAACCGGTTCACAACCCCAACGCCCATTTGGAACACCCAGCCATCGAAATCATCCGTATTAACCGCAAAGTGCAAATCCTCATACCAGAGGTTGACAAACGGCGCGTACTGCGCAAAAACCTGCTGCATAGCCTCCGAAAACTCCGCGCGGGTTTGCGCATCGGTCGTGTCCAGATACGCGCGGCTTAGTTCATCGAACCGCGCGTTTACGAAACCGCCGAGGTTGAGGTCACCAACCGCGTGGTCAGACGCGCCGAGCCTTACGATAAACGCGGGATCTAGCCGCGTGGCCGCTGACCAGCCCCACATCGTCATGTCAAAATCGCGCTGATGCCCCTGCGAGACGTCGAACCCAGGCCACACGTGCGCATCAACCGTATCGCTCTCCATCGCAACGACTGTCACGCCGATGCCGACCTCGCGCAGGTAAGCGCTTATCAGCTCCGCCGCGCGTATGCGGTTCGGCGAGGCGGATTGTACAAGCAGACTAAACGTCACCGGTTCACCATCGTGCAGACGCAAGCCATCGCTGTCTCTGACTGTGAGGCCAAGCTGGTCGAATATCATGGCGGCGGCAACGGAGTTATGCAAATAAACAACGTCCGGCATATCGCTAAAACCAGGACTACCCAGCGTCGCACGGCCAAGCGTGACGGTGTTCATCATCGCGTCAATATCCATCGCGTGGATAATCGCGCGGCGAAAGAGCGGGTCAGAGAGAAGCCCGCGGTGGCAGTTGAAAAGCAGCATCGTCGGCGAATACCCGCGCCCGGACATGATCTCTATGCCGTCAGCGTCGCTAAACGCGTCAAGCGTCTCAAACGGGACGCTTCTCGTGGCGGCGGCAATCTGTCCCGCGATAAGCGCTTGCGACACCGCCGCCGGGTCGGTTATTATCGGCATGTTTATCCTTGAAACGGCCGCCTCGCCCCGGAAATAACCCTCTACCGCCTCAAACACGTAATACTGCCCGATCCGATACTGTGTAAGCCGGAAGAGCGAACTGCCGATCGTCGGCCCATCAAAAAGCGACGCGTCTTCGACATTCTCGAACACATGGCGGGGGATAATAGGCATGTCGGCAAGACCGCTTCGTAGAAAGTCGGGGTTGCCGTCGGTCAATGTGATCGTGATCTCTCTGCCATCGGTCTCGATGCTCTCTACCTGCCCGGCAATTGCGCGCCAGCGGGATCGGTTCTGCGTAAGCGCGTACTCAAATGTAAACTCAACATCCCCGGCGGTCAGCGCCGTACCGTCGTGCCAATACTGTCCGGCGCTAAGCGTCATCGTGTACACTCGGCTGTGCGCGCATATTGTGTAGCTGTCCACCATCCAGGGGATAACGCCGCCGTCAATGCCGAACGTGAAAAGCGAGTCATACACAAGGCGCATGACCTCCAGACCGGGCGTGCCGGTCACGTATGTATATGGCGTGAGTGTGTTTTCATCGCGCGTTATCGCGATCACCAGCGTATCGTCACGCGGCGCGGGTGTGTCTCTGCCCACGGCGCAGCCTGATAACAGCGCGGCCAAACTTATAAAAATAGCAATAATCTTTTTCATAGCTTAATTTTAGACCATCGCCCAAATTCTGACAAGCCCCCCGGGGGGATGCATCGTCGCGGCGTTACTGGCAACCTTCATTACAATTTTGTTAACTTTTGTTCATCATTTAAAGAAAACCTTGACAATAACGCCACATAATGCTAAATTATAATTAGCACTCGATCGTCGAGAGTGCTAACAGATGATTCAGGTGAAGATGCATATGGCCCTTAGTGAACGAAAAAAGGCGATACTGCGCGCCGTTATTGAACAGTATGTCGAGTCGGCTGAGCCTGTGGGTTCTAAGACGGTCGCGGCCCGACTTGGCTCTGCCGTGTCCGCCGCTACGATCAGAAATGAAATGGCGGAACTCGAGATGTTGGAGCTGTTGGAACAGCCGCACACCTCCGCCGGACGTATCCCGTCCGCGCATGGTTACCGTGTTTACGTTGACGAACTGATGCGCAGGCACAAACTCTCTGACGACGACGCCCGCGCGATCGACAGCACCTTGACCACCGGCGAGCCTACGCAAATTCCTGTACCGGTGCAGAGCCAAGAACTGCTAAACCGCGCCGGACAGCTCACCTCCCGGCTTACGACCTATCCAGCGTATGCCATGACGTCAACGACCGGCGTTGTGTCGGTCGCCCGATTTGACCTTATACATGTGGATTCATTTACCTTTATTATAGTGGCGCTGCTCAGTAACGATCTGGTTAAAAATAAGCTTGTTCATTTGACTTCGCCTGTTGACCCGGCGTTTTTGCAAAAACTCGCAACGGTGTTTAACGCAAGCTTCGCCGGCGTACCCGAGGAGTGGATAACCCCCGCACTCATCTCGTCGTGTGAACGCGCGCTTAATGACACGGCGGGCCTTGTGGCCGTTATCGCGGGCTTTGTGATACAGCTTTTGTGCGAGGCGAAAGCCGCCCAGGCGCATATTACCGGCGAAATGAGCTTGTTTGAGCATCCTGAGTATCGCGACATTGGAAAAGCCCAGCGCCTTATCCGATACCTCACTGATGAGCTTGAACCGGCCCGTCTGCCGTCGCCGGACACCTCCGGCGAAATAAAAATCACAATCGGCCCGGAGAATCTGGCGTCGGAGCTTCGCGACTCAAGCGTAATGGCCGTTCGATACGACGCGGGCGGCGATATGCAGGGCCTGATCGGTGTTGTCGGGCCGACAAGAATGGATTATTCGAAAGTGGCGGCGCGGCTGTCGTACATCGCGCGAGGCCTGGGCCTTTTGCTCTCAGGCATTGACGTACCGCTTATTGATGATAAAAAGTTAGGAGATGACGATATTGACGAATGATGAACTCCGGGAAGAAGAAATTCAAACGGACGAAGAGGCTACAGGCAATGACCCCGTTGAGACGCTGGGTTTAGAGCTTACCGCAGAGCGCGAACGATACCTGCGTCTTGCGGCGGAGTATGACAATTTCCGCAAACGCACCGCGAAGGAGCTTACGGCGGCATATGATAACGCCCGCATTGACACGATAGTGCAGCTTCTTCCGGTCTACGACAACTTGGAACGGGCTTTGAAAATGGAGTGTACAGACGAAGCATTTTACAAGGGCGTTGAAATGACGATGAATCAGCTTTGTGAGATTCTGCAACAACTCGGCGCCTTCCCGATCCCGGCGGCCGGCGAGGTTTTTGACCCTAATCGCCATAACGCTGTTATGAGCGTTGAAAATCCAGAGCTTGGCGAGAAGATTATAGTGGAAGAGCTTCAAAAAGGCTTCATACTTGGCGAGCGAGTTATACGGTTTTCAACCGTTGTCGTCGCCAATTAAAAGAATTTCTTGCAAAACTGCGGTTTTGCAAGAATATGGAACAGGGAAAGTACCTGCGGCGAAATGAATTCGCCTACGGCACGATTTTATTTGCGTGAGTTTTCTAAGAAACATTTTATATAGTTTAAGTGCATGTTAAGGAGGCAAATATGGGAAAGATTATTGGAATTGATTTAGGTACAACTAATTCATGCGTTGCGGTTATCGAAGGCGGGGAGCCTGTCGTTATCGCCAACGCCGAGGGTGACCGCACAACGCCATCAGTCGTCGCATTCTCCGCCGATGGTGAGCGGATGATAGGAAATGTCGCCAAGCGTCAGGCCATCACGAACCCGGATCGCACAATCATGTCGATCAAGCGCGAAATGGGTACAGCTTACAAAGTCGATATCGACGGCAAGCAGTACACACCGCAGGAGATTTCCGCGATGATCCTGCAAAAGCTTAAAACCGACGCGGAAAATTACCTCGGCACAAAGGTAACCGACGCGGTCATCACCGTTCCGGCTTATTTCACCGATTCGCAGCGTCAGGCGACGAAAGACGCGGGCAAGATCGCCGGGCTTGAGGTCAAGCGCATTATAAATGAGCCGACGGCCGCCGCGCTAGCTTACGGGCTTGATAAAGAACAGGATCAGAGGATCATGGTCTACGACCTCGGCGGCGGCACGTTCGACGTGTCGATCCTTGAGATTGGCGAGGGCGTTATCGAAGTTCTCGCGACGGCCGGTAACAACCGGCTCGGCGGCGACGACTTTGACGAGTGTGTGATGAATTACCTGCTGGCCGAATTCAAAAAGAACAACGGCATCGACTTATCGCTCGATAAAATCGCAGTTCAGCGTTTGCGCGAGGCGGCTGAGAAGGCAAAGACCGACCTCTCCGGCGTCACGACCGCGCAGATCAACCTGCCGTACATCACGGCGGACGCGACCGGGCCGAAACATCTCGACTGTACGCTAACCCGCGCGAAGTTTAATGAGCTTACCGCACATCTCGTCGAGCAGACGATGGGTCCGGTCAATCAGGCTCTGTCAGACTCCGGCATCAGCGCATCAGATCTTACAAAAGTCCTGCTAGTCGGCGGCTCGACCCGTATCCCGGCCGTTCAGGACGCTGTTAAGCGCATAACCGGCAAAGACCCATTCCGCGGTATCAACCCGGACGAGTGCGTCGCGGTCGGCGCGGCGATTCAAGGCGGGGTCTTGGGCGGCGACGTTGAGGGCATCCTGCTGCTTGACGTTACACCGCTGTCGCTCGGTATCGAAACCATGGGCGGTGTGTTTACAAAACTGATCGACCGCAACACCACAATCCCATCGAAAAAGAGCCAGGTTTTCTCAACCGCCGCGGATAATCAGACCTCGGTTGAGGTAAACGTACTGCAAGGCGAACGCGAGATGGCGCAGTATAACAAATCGCTCGGCAAGTTCCATCTTGACGGTATCGCACCCGCGCGGCGCGGCGTGCCGCAGATCGAAGTCACGTTTGACATCGACGCGAACGGAATCGTAAACGTGTCGGCAAAAGATCTCGGAACCGGCAGGGAGCAGAACGTCACAATCACCGCGTCGGCAAACCTGTCGAAGGTTGACATTGAAAACGCGGTTAAAGAGGCTGAGCAGTTCGCGGCGGAAGATGCCAAGCGCAAAGAAGAGGCAGACGCCCGCAACCGCGCCGACCATCTTGTATACCAGAGCGAAAATACCCTGTCTGAAATGGGCGATAAGCTTGAGCCAGGTGACAAGCAGCAAATCGAAGACCTTATGGCAAAAGTGAAAACCGCGCTTAGCGGTACTGATATCGACGCGATTAATCAATCGGCTGACGAGCTTGAGAAAGCGTTCTTCGCAATAAGCGAGAAACTGTACGCCCAATCGGCCCCCCCGCCGAGCGGCGACGGCGCGCCAGGTGGTGACCCAGGCGGCGACGGCGAATACTACGACGCGGACTATGAAGTCGTCGAAGACGACGATGGCGAAAATAACGGGCAGTAACATCAATGTTTGACATGTATGGGCGGCAGCATCTGCCGCCCGCAATCTGCCAAACACAGCCTAACGATACGCGCTAAATCGAACCATAGGGCGGCAGATTGCCGCCCCTACAATAACTATGCAATTCTGCTAGAAAGGCAACTATTTCTATGGCAGCAAATAAACGTGACTATTACGAGTCGCTCGGCTTGCAAAAAGGCGCGTCGGACGACGATATAAAAAAGGCGTTTCGGCGTCAAGCAAAGAAGTATCACCCGGATGTAAATCCGGGTGATACAAACGCCGAGGCGCAGTTTAAGGAAATAAACGAAGCGTATGAAGTCTTAAGCGACCCCGACAAAAAGGCGCGGTACGACCAGTTTGGCCATGCCGGGGTTGACCCGAACTTTAGCGGTGGCCATGCCGGATATGGCGGCGGGTTTGGCGGGGGCTTCGGCGGCATGGACTTCGACCTCGGCGACCTGTTCGGTTCCATTTTCGGCGGCGGAGGCGGCGCTTCGCGCAACCGCAACGCGCCGAGAAAAGGTGACCGCGTCCGAGCTGAATGTACCATCACTTTTGAAGAGGCGGCGTTCGGCTGTGAAAAAGAGGTCTCGATATCGCGTATTGAAAAATGCGCCGACTGTACCGGAACCGGCTGTCAGGAGGGTACAACGGCAGAAACCTGCCCGCATTGCCACGGGACCGGGTCTGTCGTGTCGCAGCAGCGCACGCCGTTCGGCGTTATGCAAAGCACCGCCGACTGCAACAAGTGCCAGGGCCGCGGAAAGATCATACACCAGCCATGCACCAAGTGCCGTGGACTCGGACTTGTCCGGCGAAACAAGACGATAACGGTAAACATCCCGGCCGGCATTGATGACGGGCAGACCATCTCAATGCGGGGACAGGGCAACGCCGGCACAAACGGCGGCGAGCCGGGCGACCTGTACATCACCGTAAGCGTGCTGAGGCACGAGCTGTTTGAACGCGAGGGCAACGCAGTTTTGCTGAATATGCCTATCTCGTTTGTCCAGGCGGCGTTGGGCGCAGAGATTGAGGTACCGACCCTTGACGGGAAAGTGAAATACTCGATCCCGGAAGGTACGCAGACCGGGGCTGTGTTCCGTCTGCGCGGCAAGGGTATTCCGAACCTGCGCGGCAGCGGCCGAGGCGACCAATTTGTGACGGTAAACGTCGCTGTCCCGACCAAGCTAACTGATGAGCAGAAAGACCTGCTGCAAAAGTTCGCCGCCACCGGCGGCGAGACAATAACACCAGGCAAGAAAAAGAAACGGAAATAAACGATGCCGGAGCAAAAGCTCCGGCATCGTTTATTTCCGTCGTTTTAGTTGCGTTTAAGCGGGCGGCAGGATGCCGCCCCTACGGGGGACTTTTGGGTCTCCTAGACTAGTTCGATGACACCCATCTCAGCCGCGTCTCCGCGGCGCGGGCCGATTCTGGTGATCCGCGTGTAGCCGCCGTTACGCTCCGCGTAACCTGTCGATAAGTCGGAGAACACTTTCGTCACAACATCCTCGCGGGTGATGAACGACAGCGCCTGACGGCGCGAGTGCAACGTGTTCTTTTTCCCGAGCGTTATCATTTTTTCAGCCAGCGGCGCAATCTCTTTACAGCGCGTCAGCGTTGTTTCCATCTTGCCGTAATCAAGAAAATCCGTGACCATTTGACGCAGCATCGCCCTGCGCTGTGCGGTCGGCCTGCCAAGTTTACGTGTTCCAGGCATATTCTATTTCCTCCTTAAATCCGTCCGCAGGCGGATTCATTCCGCCGAAGGACACAACTGCCCGCGCCGGTCGCGGCGCGTCCACCTCCGCTGTGCGGAGGTGAGGGGGGGTATCAAGCCGCGAAGCGGCTTGTATCTAGGGGGGATTTATCCCCCCTGGAGGGACGAAGTCCCTAATTCTCTTCTGTCCTCAAAGCCAGACCCATCATTGAAAGTTTATGGATTACCTCTTCAAGCGACTTGCGCCCAAGGTTTCTGACCTTTATCATTTCTTCTTCCGTCTTTGAAATAAGATCCTCGACTGTGTTTATGTTTGCGCGTTTTAAGCAGTTGAAGCTGCGGACCGACAGGTCAAGTTCCTCAATCGTCATTTCAAGAACTTTATCCCTCTGCGTCTCAGCTTTTTCCACCACGGTCGGCTTCGCGCCGATCGTCTCGGACAGGTCAGTAAACAATGTGAAGTGATCGCACAGGATTTTCGCGCCCAGACTGACGGCGTCTCTCGCCGTTATCGTCTTATTTGTCCACACTTCGATCGTCAGTTTGTCAAAGTCTGTGACGTTACCGACACGCGTGTTCTCGACGGTGTAGTTCACTTTGCTCACCGGGGTGTATATAGAGTCAATCGGGATTACTCCGATTATCGGCTGCTGAAGCTTATTCCGCTCGGCCGGCATGTACCCGCGGCCGTGATCTATCGTCAGCTCCATGCTCAGTGACCCATCGCCGCTTAGCGTCGCGATATGCAGATCGGGGTTGAGAATTTCCACCTCAGCGTCAACTTTTATGTCTCCCGCTGTAACGACACCCTCGCCGGTGGCTTCTATATACACTGTTTTCGTTCGCTCTGAATGCAGTCTTGCAACAATGCCTTTTATATTCAGGATAATCTCCGTAACGTCTTCCTTAACGCCCGGGATCGTTGAGAATTCGTGCTGAATCCCGGCGATTTTGACCGTCGTGACCGCCGTGCCGGGCAGTGATGACAACAATATCCTGCGCAATGAGTTCCCAAGCGTTGTCCCGTACCCGCGCTCAAGCGGCTCGACCACGTATTTGCCGTAAGAGTCGTCACCTGGCGTCTCTATACACTCAATACGAGGACGTTCGATTTCTACCATTAAATACCCTCCTTCAAAAAATACATCAGCTTACCAATATGAGGGTCGGAGGCCCGGCAGTATAGCCAAGCCTCAGCTTCTATTTAGAATAGTGCTCGACTATGAGCTGCTCCTCGATTGGAAAATCAATATCTCCCCGCTCAGGCACCGCCGCGACCTTGGCAACCAGTGCGTTCCGGTCATACTCCAGCCATTTCGGCGGCATCCTTGACGCGTTGGCCTCAATAACCGACTTGAACTTATCAAGATTGCGGCTCTTGTCACGGAGCGTAATGATCATACCCGGCTTTACAAGGAAGGACGGAACGTTCACTCTTTTGCCGTTTACCATAAAATGCCCGTGCAGCACAAGCTGCCTAGCTTCGGCCCGGCTCATCGCGAAACCAAGCCTGTACACCGTGTTGTCAAGTCTCGACTCCAACAGAGCAAGCAGGTTTTCACCTGTTTTGCCTTTGCGTTTGAGGGCCATTTCATAATACTTATGGAACTGGCTCTCCAGCACGCCGTAGTACCGCTTTGCCTTTTGCTTCTCGCGAAGCTGCATACCATGTTCCGACGTTTTAACGCGGCCCTGGCCATGCTGGCCCGGCGGGTATGGTCTGCGGTCGATCGCGCATTTTTCAGTATAACATCTGTCGCCCTTTAGGAAAAGTTTTTGACCTTCCCTGCGGCAAAGGCGGCAAACCGCATCTGTATATCTTGCCATTTAAAAACCTCCTTACACCCTGCGCCTTTTGGGCGGACGGCATCCGTTATGCGGAATCGGCGTCACGTCTTTGATCATCGTGACTTCAAGCCCCGCCGACTGAAGCGCGCGGATCGCCGCCTCACGGCCGGAACCCGGGCCTTTTACGAAAACCTCAACGGTCTTAAGTCCGTGTTCCATCGCGGCCTTCGCCGCTGTCTCCGCCGCTGTTTGCGCGGCAAAGGGGGTTGACTTGCGGCTCCCGCGGAAGCCCATTCCGCCGGAAGACGCCCATGAGATCGCGTTCCCATGCACATCGGTTATCGTCACCATTGTGTTGTTGAACGACGACCTAATATGAACCGCGCCCTTTTCTATGTTCTTTCGTTCGCGACGCCTCGTTCTTACCTTTTTGCCCTTAGGTGCTGCCATTTAAACTCCCCCTACTTCTTCTTGTTAGCGATCGTGCGCTTAGGCCCTTTACGGGTGCGCGCGTTTGTTTTGCTGCGCTGTCCACGCACGGGAAGGCCGCGTCTGTGGCGAAGACCACGGTAGCTGCCTATCTCGGTCAGGCGCTTGATGTCGAACGCCACCGTCCGGCGCAAGTCGCCCTCGACTGTGTAGCTTTTGTCTATGCACTCACGGAGCAAAGCCTCCTCCGAGTCGGTGAGGTCTTTCACTCTTGTGCTGGGGTTTACGCCCGTGGTTTTGAGGATTTCTTTCGCTGAGGTTCTGCCTATACCGTAGATATAGGTCAGTCCAATCTCAACGCGCTTGTCCTTAGGCAAATCAACACCGGAAATACGTGCCATATTTTGCAATCAGTCCTTCCATTAAAAGTTATGAGTTTCACAGAATTTTCGCCTTTGGCGAAAATAGAATCTAATCCGTCCGAAGGGGAATTCATTTCCCCGCAGGACACCCCTGCCCGTGGCCGACCGCGGCCACGACCATCTCCGCTTCGCGGAGATGAGGGGGGTATCGGCTCCGAAGGAGCCGTATCTAGGGGGGATTTATCCCCCCTGGAAGGGGCGCAGCCCCTTTACCCCTGTCTTTGTTTGTGCCTCGGGTTCTCGCATATTACCATTACTCTCCCACGGCGCTTAATGACCTTGCATTTCTCACACATGGGTTTTACCGACGGCCTAACTTTCATGTTTAATGATCCCCCTTTGGGGCAATCGCTTTTCGATTGCCTATTTGCTTCTCCATGTAATCCTACCGCGCGTAAGGTCATACGGCGACATTTGCACCGTTACTTTATCACCCGGGAGTATTCGTATAAAATTCATTCGGAGCTTTCCTGAGATATGCGCCAAAATTGTATGCCCGTTACCGATGTCCACATGGAACATGGTATTCGGCAGCGATTCGACCACGATGCCTTCCAGCTCTATCATGTCGTCTTTTGCCAATTTACATACCTCCTTCTTCGTACCCCTGCCCCTGCGCCTGGATCGCTAAAGCCCGCCGGATTTCTTTGTTCGTTACCCGCTCGCCGTTTCTGAGCTTCTCAGAAAGACCATGATCCTGACGCGACTCGAACTTTATATGTTTGCACTTTTTTCGCTTCGGCCGCTCGATTTTCCGGCCTTTGCCGTCAACCAAGAGAACATATTCATCATCCGTACCGGTCACAAGAAATCGTTTGCCTTCATCCCGGCCGTTAAGCGATATCACAAAATCAGCTATTTCGATTTTCATAGGCCGCCCCTGCCCTCGCAAACCGTGAGTATCTCCGGCTCGGCCTCGGTAATCAGTATCGTGTTCTCATAGTGGGCGGAAAGCCCGCCGTCCTTCGTCACGACCGTCCATCCGTCCGGCAGAACCCTGACCTCATACCCTCCGGCGTTTATCATTGGCTCAACCGCCAAAGTCATGCCGGGATACAGCCTTGGGTCTGCCCGTCTTCGGGGATTTTGTACATAGTTCGGGACTTCCGGCGGCTCGTGCATTTTCGATCCGATCCCGTGGCCCACAAAGTCACGAACCACTGAGAATCCACTCTCCTCCGCGTGCCGCTGTACCGCCGCGGAAATGTCCGACACTCTGTATCCGACCCGCGCGAACTTCATCCCCTCGTAAAAACACTGCTTCGTGACCTCTACAAGCCTTGCCGCTTCACTGTTGTCACCAACAATAAACGTCGCGGCGCAGTCGCCTATATATCCGTCCTTCTCAGCGCCGACATCAATGCTTACAACATCGCCATGCTGGAGCTTCCGTGACGACGGTATCCCGTGTATCACCTCGTCGTTGACTGATATACAGCAGCTTGCCGGATACCCGCGGTAGTTCAAAAACGCCGGCTCGCCGCCCTCGGAGATAATGAAGTCGTAAACCGCTTTGTCGATACTCTGCGTTGTCGCGCCGTCAGTCACAAGACTTCCGGCAAGCGCCCTCGCACCGGCGGCAACTCTGCCTGCGCGGCGCATAAGCTCTATCTCCTGCGCTGTCTTTCGTTTTATCATATACCAAGCGCCTTGAAGATTGCCTCGGTGGTCTCGCTTACGCCGTTGATGTTCTCTACCGTCACAAGTTTGCCCCGCACCTTGTAGTATTCTTTGAGCGGCGCGGTCTCCTGATGGTAGACGGCCAAGCGGTTGCGTATTGTCTGCGGTTCATCATCCGTTCTGATATGCAGGGTTGACGCGCATACATCGCAAATCTCTTCTTGTTTCGACGGATTCCACTGAGTATGATACATCGCGCTGCACCCAGAACATGAGCGACGGCCTGACAGTCGGCTTTCGATCTCGTCGTCGCTTATTTCGATCGAGAGAACAGTGTCGATCTCGACGCCTTGACGGTCCAGCTCCTCGGCTTGCGCCAAGTTGCGCGGTATACCGTCCAGTATATAGCCGTTTTTGCAGTCGTCTTGCGTCACGCGGGCCAGAAAGATTTTGAGCGTGATCTCATCCGGCACCAGTCCGCCCGCATCCATATATTCCTTTGCCTTTAGTCCGGCCGGTGTCTTTTTGCTCACTGCGTCACGCAACATATATCCTGTCGATATCGCAGGTACGCCGAACTTCTTGGCAAGGATCTCCGCTTGTGTGCCTTTCCCCGCGCCCGGGGGACCTAACATTACCATTTTCATAAGAACAAAACCTCTCATGATATAGGTCTATTCGAGAAATCCCTTATAATGCCTCATCAGCATCTGGGCCTCAAGTTGTTTGAGTGTTTCTAATACAACGCTCACGACGATTATGATCGACGTTCCGCCTAGCATGACGCCGGTGTTGCGCGCCGTCTCTGAGAAAAAGCTGATAAGAATCGGCACAACCGCGATAACCGCGAGGTAAAGCGCGCCGAACAGCGTGATTTTCGTCAGAACCTTTTGCAAGAACTCACTTGTCGGCTTACCGGGCCTGAATCCCGGAATAAAACCGCCGTTCTTTTTAAGGTTGTTGGATATTTCCACCGGGTTGAACTGAACTGTTGAATAGAAGTACGAGAAAAATACGATCAGCAGGAAGTATAGCGCCGCGTACGGCAACGCCGTCGGTGCAAACACATTGCGCATCAGCCATCCCTCGCCCCAACCGGGTACAAACATCGCCACCGTCGCCGGCATTGTTGCGATAGACTGCGCGAATATGATCGGCAGAACGCCGGCCATGTTCACTTTCATCGGCAGATGCGTAGACTGCCCGCCATACATCTTTCGTCCAACCATTCGTTTGGAGTATTGTATCGGAATCCTACGCTCGGCATTTGTCACAATAACGATCAGGACGACAATTGCCAGCGCGCCGATAAGCATAAGGAGATATATCCACCATGCCGACCAGTTAGCCATCAGAGCCCGCGCCATCATCGCAACCTCGGTCGGGAACCGCGCGACTATGCTCACAAACAGGATGATCGAGATGCCGTTTCCGATGCCGAATTCGGTTATCTGCTCACCCATCCACATAAGCAGTGCGCTGCCCGTCATAAACGACGCGACAATGATGACCGGAGGCCAAAATCCCGTCGCCGCGGAGTCGAGCATACCCTGGTTACTGATGAGAAGATAGTACGCGTAACCTTGCAGCAGTGAAATAGCGAGCGTGGCATAACGGGTGATCTTCTCAAGCTTGCGCTTGCCTTCTTCGCCGCCTTCTTTAGACATCCGCTCAAGTGCCGGTACGGCAAACGTGAGCAGCTGAATGATAATCGACGCGTTGATGTACGGCTGTATCGAAAGCGCGAAAATTGACGCACGTTCAAGCGCGCTGCCGGACATTGTGTTCATGAAGCCCAAGACCGTGTTTTGCGCTTCCTGGAAGTAAAGACTCAGCAAGTACGTGTCAACATATGGCACGACTACCGCGTTACCCAAACGGTAAAGCAAAATTATGAACATCATGAAGATCAGTTTTTTGCGGATTTCATCAACTCTCCATGCGTTACGCAGTGTAGACAGCAACTTTACACCACCTCGGCCTTTCCGCCGGCTTCCTCAATTTTCTTCTTCGCCGACTCGGAGAACGCCGCAGCTTTGACAGTGAGTTTCCTGTCAAGCTTGCCGGTTCCCAGTATCTTTAAGCCGTATTCGCATTTGTTCAAAACGCCCGCCTCAAGCAGCTCTTCCGCGCTCACAGTCGCGCCGTCAGGAAACCTATTCAGCGCCGTTAAGTTCACCGCAGTTAAGGGTTTGGCAAAAATGTTGTTAAAGCCCCGTTTCGGGACGCGCCTTGCAAGCGGCATCTGTCCGCCTTCAAAGCCGATTCTCACTCCGCCGCCGCTGCGCGAATTTTGCCCCTTATGCCCGCGGCACGACGTCTTGCCATGTCCGCTTGACCGGCCGCGGCCCACGCGCTTTTTGGAATGGGTTGAGCCGTTTGCGGAACTAAGTTCGTGTAATTCCATAGCGTCCTCCTCTTACTCTTCCGTCACTACGACAAGGTATCCGATCTGAGCGATCTTGCCTCTCGTCTGCGGATTGTCAGGCTGGACCGTTTCGTTTCCGATTTTTTTAAGCCCGAGCGACTCTGCCGTCGCTATATGTTTGTCGCGGCGGCCGCTTAAACTCTTTACAAGTTTTATCTTTAAGTTAGCCATATTAAGCGCCCCCCTGACCCTGAATCTCTTCGACGCTCTTTCCTCTCGTTTTCGCGACCTGCGCCGCATCACGCAGCGACTTTAAGCCAATCATCGTTGCCGCGACAACGTTTTGAGGATTGTTCGAGCGCAGACATTTTGTCCTGATATCGGTAATTCCAGCAGCCTCGACAACAGCGCGAACCGCGCCCCCGGCGATAACGCCAGTACCTGGAGGCGCTGGTTTTAACAGCACTCTGCCGGCCCCGAATTTGCCGATAACCTCATGCGGAATTGTCCCGCCGGAGACCGTGACCGTGGTCACGTTCTTTTTCGCATCTTCAATACCCTTACGGATAGCCTCAGACACCTCGCCGGCCTTGCCAAGTCCGAACCCAACTCTGCCCTTGCCGTCTCCGACAACGCACAAAGCCGCAAACTTGAATATCCGTCCGCCTTTGACCGTTTTAGAAACACGGTTGAGCGAAACGACTTTTTCGGAAAACTCAGACGGTGCCTCGTCGCGCCGGTTATCTCTTCTGTTGTCTCTTCTTCCTCCGCCACTATAAGCCATATATGTTTCCTCCTCCCGTGCTTTAGAATGTCAGCCCGCCCTCGCGGGCAGCTTCGGCCAGTTCTTTGACGCGTCCGTGATAGATATATCCGCCGCGGTCGAACACCACGGTGGTGACGCCTTTTTCCTTCGCGCGCTCGGCCACAAGCGCGCCAACTTTTTTCGCGGCGTCTTTATTGCTTCCAGACCCTTCAAAGTCTTTCTCCACCGACGACGCCGAGCAAATTGTGTTACCCGCAGTATCGTCGATTATCTGAGCATAAATATGTTTCTCGCTGCGGAATACATTGAGCCTGGGCCGCTCTTGCGTACCTGATATTTTCGCCCTAACCCTTTTATGCCGCCTTTTGCGCTGCGCGTTCGTATCCGGTTTATTAATCATTGTTAGGCTCCTTTACTTAGGCTATTTCGCACCGGTCTTGCCTTCCTTGCGGCGTATGACCTCGTCTGAGTATTTAATCCCCTTGCCTTTATACGGCTCGGGCGGCCTCTTCTTGCGCACGTCAGCCGCAAACTGGCCGACTTTCTGCTTGTCGATGCCGCTGATGATCACTTTGTTCGGCGTGGGAACATCAACCGTTATCCCGTCGATTTCATCAACGATCACCTGATGGGAATATCCCAAGTTCATCACAAGCTTTTTGCCCTCTTTGGCCGCACGGAAACCGACGCCGTTGATATCGAGTTCTTTCGAAAACCCGTCAGTAACGCCTGTAACCATGTTCGAGACCATCGAACGCGAAAGTCCGTGCAGCGACCTGTGCCACGGCACATCAGACGGCCGTTTGACGTTAACTTCACCGCCGTCAACGCTTACCGTGATTATAGGGTCGATCGCCGTTTCAAGCGTACCCTTAGGGCCTTTTACTGTGACAACGTTCGCCTCTGAGATTTTTATCTCGACGCCCGCCGGAATGGTTATCGGAGCTCTTCCTATTCTTGACATTTATTCAGCCCCCCTTACCATACAAACGCAAGGACTTCGCCGCCGACATTCTGCACCCTGGCATTCTTGTCGGTCATGACGCCCTTGGAGGTCGAGACGATGGCAATGCCCAGCCCGCGAAGAACGTACGGCAGCTCCTCGGCTCCCGCATATACGCGCAGACCGGGTTTTGAGACGCGGCGCAGACCCGCGATAGCCTTTTGCGTACCGTTATACTTCAGCGTCACTTTAATAAGACCTTGCACGCCGTCATTTATAAGCTGATAGTTTTTGATATAACCCTCTTGCAGCAAAATCTCCGCGATCGCTTTTTTCATTTTCGAGGCGGGGATGTTCACTGTCGGATGCTTTGCCGCTGATGCGTTTCTTATCCGCGTCAGCATATCGGCAATAGGGTCGGTTATTTGCATGTAACTTACCTCCTTGCTCAGTAGGGGCGCGTCGCGCGCGCCCGCAGGCAACTAATCGGTTGCCGTTACGCGGTTGTCTTTACCATGATGCCTTGCGGACACCGGGGATCTGCCCTTTGTACGCCAAGTTCCTGAAACATATCCGGCAGACCGCATAGTCACGCAGATACGCGTGCGGACGGCCGCAGATTTTGCAGCGGTTATAGCGGCGTGTGGAGAACTTCGGCTCGCGCTGCTGTTTTAGTATCATCGATTTTTTTGCCATAATAAATCCCTCCTACGCCTGTATGAACGGTGTGCCGAGCAGCGTTAAAAGCTCAAGCGCTTCTTCATCGGTCTTCGCCGTCGTGCATATCACAATGTCCATGCCGCGGATTTTCTCGATCTTGTCGTAATCAATCTCCGGGAACACAAGCTGTTCTTTAAGTCCCAGCGCGTAATTCCCGCGCCCATCGAACGAGTTTGCGCTTATCCCTCTAAAGTCACGCACACGCGGGAGCGCGACGTTTAAGAGCCTGTCTAAAAACTCCCACATCATGTCCGCCCGCAGCGTCACTTTAACGCCGACCGGCATACCCTCGCGGAGCTTAAAGTTCGCCACCGACTTGCGCGCCTTTGTGACGACCGCTTTTTGCCCCGTAATCTGTGAAATGTCTTTCACAACGGCCTCAATCGCCTTGGCGTTGTCTCTCGCATCGCCGCAGCCGACGTTGACTACGATCTTCTCCAGCCTCGGCACTTGCATAACGCTTTTGTACTCAAACTTTTTCATCAGCGCCGGAGAGACTTCATCGACAAACTTTTTCTTCATTCTGGTCATTGCTTTTGGCCCCTCCTTACTTTAGTTCTCAGCGCCGCACTTCTTGCAGACGCGGACTTTTTTCCCGTCTTTGCCGAAGCTGTGCGCCGGCCTTGTCGGTTTATCACACTTCGCGCAGACACGCATGACCTTGCACGCGTAGATCGGCGCTTCTTTTTCGATTATGCCGCCCGGGTCGCCCTGCTTGCGCGGCTTCATGTGTCTCTTAACTACGCTGACACCCTCTACTAGGATCTTGCCCGCCTTCGGGTCAGCGCTCATTACCTTCCCGGTTTTTCCTTTATCCTTGCCGGAAAGGACAATAACTTTGTCGTCTGTCTTGATATGCATACTTAAGCCCCCCTCATATAACTTCAGGAGCAAGCGACAGGATTTTCATATAACCCTTATCGCGCAGCTCTCTCGCCACGGGGCCAAAAATGCGCGTGCCTTCAGGATTCTTATCCTCTTTTATCAGCACCGCCGCGTTCTCGTCAAACCGCACGTATGTCCCGTCAGCACGACGGACGCCTTTCGCGGTCCTCACAATAACGGCTCTGACGACCTTGCCCTTTTTGATCGCGGCGCCCGGCGCGGACTTGCGAACCGAGGCGACGATAACGTCGCCAACCCCGCCGTATTTACGGCCGGATCCGCCCAGCACACGGATACATTTTATTTCCTTGGCGCCCGTATTATCGGCGACTTTTAAAAACGATTCTTGTTGTATCATTACTTCGTCACTCCCTTTGTGCGCTTCACGCAAATTATGAATTATGAACGCTCTATTCGTAATTCATAATTCTGGCAATCTCCGATTGCTTATTTCGCCTTTTCTATAATCTCAACAAGTCTCCAGCGCTTATCTTTCGACAGCGGCCTGGTTTCCATCACACGAACTCTGTCGCCGATGCCGCAGGCGTTTTCTTCGTCGTGCGCTTTGAGTTTATATGTCCTCTTGATTATCTTCTTATACAGCGGATGCGCCACTCGGTCTTCCACCGCGACGACAATCGTTTTGTCCATCTTGTCAGACACGACCTTGCCAACTCTTGTCTTTCTCCGGGATGTTCTCACTTCACTCATTTGCTAACCTCCATCCCAAGTTCCTTCTGACGGATAACCGTCTTAACCCGGGCAATGTCTTTCTTGACCTGAGATATCCTAAGGGGGTTGTCAAGCTGATTCGTGGCGTGTTGCATCCTTAAAAAGAACAGGTCTTTCTTCAGTCCAAGCAGCTTTTCTTCAAGCTCCTGGGGGCTTAATTTTACAGCCTCACTTGCCTTCATCTTCAGTCACCACCTGTCTCGGTTTCCGGCTCAGCATCTTCTTTAACCGCCGGCTCTTCATCATACGACGACGTTGACCAGGTTATTTCGACCTCTTTCCCGTCCTCGCGCTTTATAAATTTCGTCTTGCACGGCAGTTTGTGTCCGGCCAAACGAATCGCTTCTCTGGCGACTTCCTCTGACACGCCGGCGATCTCAAACATCACCCGTCCCGGCTTTACAACGGCCACCCAATACTCAGGCGAGCCTTTACCGGAACCCATCCTTGTTTCAGCAGGCTTTGCCGTAACCGGCTTGTCGGGAAAAATCTTGATCCACACTTTGCCTCCGCGCTTTGAATAACGCGTCATCGCGATACGCGCGGCCTCAATCTGGTTCGACGTGATCCACGCCGGGCTCATCGCCTGCATACCATATTGACCGTATGTGATCGTGTTGCCCCGCGTGGCCTTGCCTTTCATACGTCCGCGGTGTACTTTGCGGTATTTTACTCTTTTCGGTAACAGCATTCTCTAGCCTCCTTGCTCGGGAGTTTCCGGTTTTTTCTCCGGGGCACTCTGTGGTGCGCTTTGCGGAGCGGGCCGGAGTTGGCCGCCTTGCTGCCCTTCTCCCGGCTTGGGTGCGCGACTTTGATATCCAGTGCCTCTGTTATATCCGCTATATCCGCCTTGTCCCTGACCTTGACCTCCGGGACCGCGGTTTTGGTATCCGCCTTGCCCCTGCCCGCCGCCAGGTCCGCGATTCTGGTATCCACCGCCAGGGCCGCGGTTGTAACCTCCGCCGCCGCGTCTGTCATTGCCGCGTCTGTCGTTACGGTCACGACGCTCTCTCGGCGGACGCGATGTGTCCATCGTGCGCGGAGTTGTGCGAAGCGTCTGCGTTAGAACCTCGCCGTTGTATACCCATACTTTGACGCCGAT
>Ga0123355_10005164_pt1 | contig 19052 bp, 8 predicted proteins | sample TergutEmb28metaG_3_FD_89872 | JGI IMG/M metagenome (GOLD analysis project Ga0123355, IMG submission 89872) | Embiratermes neotenicus P1 segment gut microbial communities from Petit-Saut dam, French Guiana - Emb289 P1 | ecosystem: Host-associated > Arthropoda: Insects > Digestive system > Gut ... | reverse complement strand
TGTAAGTAATCAAAACTGCATTTATTACAGGTTGTTTTGGTGTTAACATAATTTTTTTATATTGAAAATAAAAAAGTTACAATTATTTGAAAAAAAATGCGTTCTTTTTGCGCCACTGTGTATAACTTACTGTAGACACTGACCAATGACTGATTCTATACAAGTTCATATAATGTAGGTTTTAGATTTATAAGTATATCTGTTTGGAAGTGTTATGTGAAAGGTAAAGGTAGAGTTCACCATAGAACAGACCACGAAGCCCCAAAGGAGGGGGGGGGTGACTACGGTACAATGCCAGTTAAGTTTGGGAGACTCGCTCTGTAGGTTACCATGAAAAATGACGGGTACTCTGTCAATGTGGTCATAGTATACCCATTTCACAATTTCTTGTGGAACACCTGAAACTCTAAGGATGACCCAGTGAACCCTGGTTCTGAAGAACTACTGTACTGAACACTGGAGAGCAGGCAGCATCAGTGGTCAGTATGCAGTATTGGTGTCGTCTGCTCTAAGGTTAGCGATGCGGTGATAAAAAGTACTCTCTCTGTATTGTTTAAAATATTCCCGGGAACATGCCAATGTCAACAGTCCTATACAACCAGATGTTCAAATCTCATTCCATTCGGGAGAGAGCTTGAAAAGAGCACCTTGCCAAAAAGGCCTGCACCTCGAGGCATCCCAACTGCCACCACGCTCTCATTACCAAAATCACCAACAGCAACTGAATAACCAAGGTAGGAGTCATCATCCACTGCAGAACCTTCTTTTGTGTTCACGACGTCTGGCCGGATATTGAGACTTTGGGAGAACAACTGCCCTGGAAGAAAGCACACACATAACCCACTCACTTTGTTTTACAAATAATACTGACAGGTGGAGGATGCCAGCTGTGCACCTCCATCTAGTGCTCAAGTTAAGAATGTGTAAAGCTTCGTTCTGATGCTGATGTGTACACTTTATAACTCATGCTTAGGCACAAAGATAGCTAATAAACAGTGGAAAAGCAAATGATTATTTAAACCACGATTTTCTGCTTATTTGTAATGCACAATGGGAGGAGCTTTTTGTACTTAATTATTTTAATTACATGTTTGACCATATGAGAGTTTCCTAGATTTTCTGTGTGATGTGTGCAACCCTCAGCATTAGTTATTAATTAATGTAAACAGTACAATAATAATAATAACATAGCAACTCGTCCTGTGCAGAAGCACTGAAATGTGCACTCACACATGTAACATGTTTCATTCTATAAACTCACATTTCAAGCGTACCGCTCAATGTCAACAGTTAACTGTACTGCCATACCAGCAGATGGACAGGAACACAAAAATGTACCTGGTTTGATAGAATGATGACACAGAATGAGGTAACTTTACAGTATGGTGACCACCCACCTATCTGTTGTTCTCCCTGCCTTGCATGCACACACACAAATATCTGTTGCTGAACTTGAGATTTAGCATTACCAACTGTTCTATTTTCTAATCAATCCCATGCAACGTGTAACTAAATTTTGGCTTTATCGAACAAAAACTCTTTATACCTTATAAAACAACCGAACACTGACTTGTGAGGATATACCAACACAAATACATGTATCAGTTCTCTTAACATATTAAAATACATGCATGTGTAAGTGTCTGTGTTGTATACATACAGGAATCTGTTCAAGATTTAATATAATAACTATTTGGTTCAAGCTGTAGTAATAAGTTTCTTGTGCTTATCTTAGTCTTTCATAACAGATGTTGAAAGCACTGAAATGATCTCTGGGATAAGGCTGCATACAGTGCATATAGAATGAAGATTTCCTGATGTTTTAGCCAGCATGACAGTTATTTCAGGCAGAATGATTCTTTGGGTTATATGAGGGCCCTTACATCATCTGGCAGTGAGAAAAATGCAGGTCATGGCGTGATTAGCTAATTAGAACTGCAGTGATAAACCTCAGATGAACTGCCGTATTGCACGGACAAATCTGAATTCAGAGGCAAATTAAATTAAATTCGTTTGAATCACTATAAAAAGTTGTGTTTGTCTCATTGTACTTTCCTTCTCTGATTAAACTGAATTGAAAGACAGGTTAGGCTCTATTTTAATCATTCAATTAAATTCTATTTTATTTTACGTTGTTTCGCTGGCATATCTGAATTCAGAGACAAGTTAAGTTAGGTTAGGTTGTTTGCATCATTTTTTGTCCTAAATTATTTGACTTGGGTCTAGGCAGCAAAAATAAAACATAAACTTTATGATGTATTTGATGGGAGTGTAGGGGTGCATAGTAAATAGGCTTACATGTGTGGTCACTGTACTGTACAGTGTATACAGGTAAACAGCCTTACATGTGTGGTCACTGTACTGTACAGTGTAAACAGTAATACTACAGTGCAAAGATACAAACACACAAAAAATCAAACAATCATAACTTAATAATAAAACAATCATTAAATATTCTATACAGTAACCCAAATACCCAATGTATCAGAAACTGAATATTAAAATGAGTTAGACATTATAAATTTGGTTACATGATTTGTAGCAACTTATTATGCTGTCAAATTAAGGCAAGATTTTTCAGTTAGATCTGGTAATTTGCTATTTTAGAACCAACACCCATCACCAATTAAATGCCTTGTTGACAAACCACAAGGGACATTACTACTGAAAGCATACCAATAAGCAATTATATACACGGCTGTGAAATCACACCATTAGTTTCCACAGCAGTGTAGGCATTCCAATTGATGACCAACCTATTAATACATTCAGAAACTATTAACATAGAACTTAAACACGAGTAAGTTTTCCTTCTTCTTCTTTAGGCCCTACATCATGATTCAAGCCTTGGTCTCCTGTAGTTCTGACTTATACAGACACTAATCAGTTAAACTACGATCTCTGACTGAACCCAAAAATGTAAGAAACATGCACAAAAAGTAAGATTGTGGTCATCTGAATTACAACACCACACAGTCCACAGGTGGTTACTGATGTTCTGGAGGAGCCTGCTGCCTCCATCTTCATAGTTACTGCAATGTTGTAACCACCTATCAGGCTACTCAATAGTACAACCAAAAAGACTACAACCTAAACTTTCATCATAGTGGGAACCTCATATTTAGTGCAAAAAAAAAAAAAAAAGTTCCCATGTGTGACTGAAGCCATTGTGATCCAGTAGTGTAGGTGAATGAAGACCATGTACATGTTACACTGAGTGGTAGCTGGGATCAGTAAGTTTCTACCATTCTCAAAATGTTTTACTAGTGAACTGTTTCTCCAGGGACTGTTTAAATGAAACATATTGTGTCCACTTGAAGGTGGTGTGTGGGTGATGTGTGTAAGGGTCTACCCTACAGGGCATGAAAACAATTTTCTTCTTTCATCTAAATTAGCCTGCTACAACCCATACTACATACAAAACTAAAATCAAACTCCGGCAATTCTGTAAAATTCTGTAAAACTAGCTCACTGTAAAAAGTAGTAGTACATGACAGAAAATGAATAAATTTACAATCTTTATATGAAACATTTCCAGCATTGATGTATATGTAGTGATATATAAGAGAGAAGTCTTTGATACTCCTGTATGAAATAACATCTATACTAAGTTACATCTTCTGAAATGTGATGCCTTATTTTGGTGCATGTGCACCGAAATGCATGGTGTCATAGCACAATCACAAATATTAGACTCTCATATCTCATGTCCGTACTAATGATCAACTTTGTCAGCAGTAGACTCCTACCTGCCATAAACTGACATCAAGACTCATCAAAGATGCAAAACAAACAAGAATATATGGGATTTGAAGTTCTCACAGTAGCGATTTTTGTGGTGTGAAGTTGTGTAGCATGGTAAAAATTTACATTTTGGAGCAACCACTTTTATCCATCTTCAGAGGAAAGAATCTGTAGATGTCAGCTGTGGGTTCCTCTGAAACATCTGTAAATTTCTACCAGACTACACCATGGTACATCCCAGAAAATGGTATTCACAAAAGAACATGTTAGGAGACACTGTTAACACCAAATTGCAGTAAATCTTCCCACTGTTGTTCATTAATGAGCATGTTCTGCATTTCCTAAATTTTCACCACAACTGTCAAAGCATTAATTATCCCATGTCAAACCAACACAAATGTACATACACAGCTTTGTGCTACCTGAGTGCCCAGTTTCATACCAATACTGCTACTCAGTAAGTATATGGTTAGAGTATCATTAATTGTAGTACATAAATACATATGTAAATGATGTAGTAATTATACACAGTCACAACAAATATATTCCCAGTGCACAAAGGGCGGAAATAAATTCTACATGCTTTGGACAGAGGAACTGTCTGAAACATGTAGAATTTTATTCCAAAAATAAATTTGAGAAATTAGTGCATCTAGTTGGTTTTATTATAAGAACAAAGCAGAACTCTCAGCAACTCAATGCAATATGGTGATTACAATTTGACATTTAATGTCACACTTAGTTTTGTCCCCATCACCAAATTGAATTTGTTTATTACAATTTTATACCAAAATGAATTTGGCACTGTTTGTCTTCTAGTATGCAGAGATCTGGCATACAACATAATTAAATTTGGATATTTTTCAACACTCCTTCCTGTTCTCCCATGTGCACAAAAATTTTCTGTTCTTAGGAAAATTACACAAAAACCTATAAGAAAAACGAAGGTAATTCTAGTTACAATTTTCAAAATTTATTTAATCCAGTAAATTATGCTTTTGTATGAACAGGCTGACACATGTGCTATGTTAATTGGTAATAAACAGACAATGATTCCACATCATTTTCATATGAATTCTAGTGCATTATTCAAATAAATGGCATGGCTTGTGAGCTGGTAGTTGGTGTCCCAATATCCACGTTTTCTTTGTGACTATCCTGAAATAAATCTAGTACTATGTTTCATTATTAGTAGATTGTCACTAGTATTAATGCATGGGTATTAAATGCTGGAGTGGACACGGTCATATATGTTTCTGAAACTGAACAAATGTTTACAGATACATACCAATATGAGTTAATAATCTCAGAAGCAGAATTCTTTAATGCATTAAAATGTGGTCTGTTTGACCTTCCTGGCCTCTGCCCATCACAACAACGCCGAAGGGCCCCACTTCTGCAGTAGTAACCCAAACTTCCAATCACAGTAATAAAACTATGGTGAAAGCCAGGCATTTCACACATTCACTGTCAGAGGTAAGGGCAGGGGTGAGCATCGCCACAAATTCACACTTCTTGCCCAAACCCAAAACCTTTTGCATGGGAGTCCAGTGTCTTAAAAGCTATATCTTACACACAGAACACTAGATTCCCAGTCCAACAACGTTCATTCCAGCATTTAATATTAAATACAATTATTATGTTGCGTGAGTTCAGTTCATATTAGGTCCCAACAACACCTTTCCTTCTAAAGAGAGAGCAAATTTAAAAAGCAGGACATAAATCTATTCCATGTCATGCAGACTGAATTGCTTAGAACATACATTTGTCAGCAGTTCCCAGACTTCACATGTCTTTGTAATTGTCAAGAAGGTACCTAACCTAACCTAACCTAACCATAGTCAGTTTCACAGCTGTACGAGTACATTACAAGCAATGACATACGCATGGGATTTGAAATTGAAAAATATATTAACCATAACAATTTCTGTCAATAAAACATGGCAAACCTTTGTAAAATTTGTGCTGGAGAATACAGCTATCTTTTGCATACTGTATTTTCAAAATGAAACTAATTACTCTCTTGCTGAATGCCTATTTGTGTACTTCAGATTTACTGCAAGAATTTAAAGGAACAAAAACACCACCAATGTTAAAATTTGAAGTTGCAGTTTTCTTTCAAATTTGAATTCTGATATTCTTTAGTCTTAAACATTCGGTCGGTTTTTCCTTAACTTAGAGCATTTTATTCCATTCTCATTGTATTCATACTATATGCAGTGCATAAGACAGTTTACAAATTGAGGGAGATAATGTTTTTTGCCCCATACTGTTGCCAATGCAGAACATATCCACTGACATTTCCACAACACAGTGGCTTAGCATAAGCAAAATGTTTTTCTAACAAGACATTCAAAGGTTAACTGTGGCAGCTCAGTAACAGATTTTTTTCACCCATCTGTAAGGCTGGTCCATTACAGAACTCTCAGATAACAGCAGAAAAATTTGTGGTGATGGAAAAGCTGGCTGTTTTGGACCCACTGTCATTCCATGTGCCTGGCATTGGATTTAGCATGGAAAAATTACACTCGAAAAGGGAATAGCAGTAGAAGTAATATTTGAATAACAAATTATGTGCTGTGTAATAAGATGTTCTCAGTCTGCATATTTTATTCGTTGCAATAAGTTTTAAGATTCTGGGAACCAACACATTCAATACATGTCCTATTGAAATTCAGTCAGTGGTTACTGAAAACAAGAAAAAGAACATATATCAAAGATTTGCTGCTCCATTTCTTGTAATCAGTCAGCATATTTGCTATTCTGCAGTGTGGCAATTGCTCCTGATGGATAAATGGAATCATAAGCATCTTTAAAGTTTTAAAGTAGTCTACTTTTTAAGATTGACTTTCACATCTGAGTCATGTTTCTGGCCAATTTTATATGTTTTGTAAAAATCTAGCAGGACCAAACGCAGGACATATCCACATAATTCTGAAGTTTTAACACCAGACTGTTTTTTCTAAAGTAGGTGTCTCAATTTTGCACTTTGAAAATTTAAGAAGAAGATGTCAGTTATTGAACTGAAAAATTAGAAGCATCCTGAATTTATTTTTCCCTTTATTTCATCACACACCTCACTTTCATCATTTTCAATGCAGGTATTTACATTTTTCATTTACAATTTGGGAAAAATATATATTCTTCTGAAAAGTAGTACACACAATACTACTAAAAGAAAATTAGTAAACATCCTAATATTTTGTTCCAACAAACTAAATGTTCATACAAAAATACTGCAAAAGAAAGCTAAAATGGGCAAGCAAAACAGAAAAATATAAGCCTTTAATGTACATTCTTCTGCAGGATACTGAACCTAATGTACATGCTACAACTACATAAATATACATTTTAACTTCCTAAATGGTGCAGACAACTAATCCTCCTACTTCACTTTCACTTCATACTAAATCAAGATACGTATTTTGCAGTGCACCTAGAAGCATTCATAGCAAAGCTATGACCAATTCCTACATAAGGAATGATTTTGTAAAATTTAAATATGAAAGACCATAAAATAATGTTTTATTCCTTTAATGTAAAATTCAAATAAAGAAACAAAAGAAATAAATCTGTTAGTGGAAACATTAAAATTTAGAATAAATTTGTAAATATTTCTTCTCATGTTTTTTTAAGTAAAATGCAGCCAGGAAGCAAAGTTCTGCAAGTTTTTTGCACCATACATTGTAATATAATAATATAATACAAACCAACAAAATGGACCTTTGTTAAAATTTCTTATGATGTCTTCTACACGTTTTGAGCCTGAGGGTTCATCTTCAGGAAGATGGTTGTATGGACAGGTATGGTACAATTTGTTTACATGCCAATGGTGTAAGCAGTCTTGTAGGTGGAACAGAGTGTTTCTAGACCTTCCAAACACACTCTTCCACCCACAAGACTGCTTATACCATTGACATGTAAACAAATTATACCTTTTTTTTTATAGGAGCCATCTTGTTGTGTTGTAGTACTAACTAAAATACTGTTCAGTCAAAACACAACAATATATTCAATAACATAAAGCTGCTACATGTTTCAGTTACAAGTAACCATCATCAGGCAGACATTTCAGTAAATGGACATGACAAGTTCAGTGCCCAAATGTAAACAATATGGGATTCCATACTGTGGCATTGAACATGTCATATCCATGTACCAAAATGTCTGCCTGATGATGGTTACTTGTAACCGAAACATGTAGCAGCTTTATTTTATTGAATATATTGTTGTGTTTTGACTGAACGATATTTTAGTTAAATTATACCATGCCTGTACATATAACCATCTTCCTGCAGATGAACCCTCAGGTTCAAAACATGTAGAAGACATTGTAAAAAAGTTAAAATATTATTTGAACAAAGGTGCATTTTGTTGGTTCATATTGCATGATTCTAGAGGTGTCTCTGTGTACAAGAGCCAGGTGTATCTTAGGACCACTGCCATAACTGATTTGTTGTGTGATTCAGGTTGAAGCTGGTTCTCTAAAAAAAAAAAATTAAAATGAATTTTTTGCTGTTTCTAACGCTTTTCCAGTACCTTCAGAAGCTAGATTTTCCACGTCAGACACAACTGTTCCCAACTATTTGATGCACAGAGAGAAAAACGATGAGTTACGTGTATTAAAAATGGAACAAAAAAGCAACAAGATAAACAAATTTTGTATGGCACACCATCTGTTCCACATAAGTCTACAAAGAACTATTTCAGTTAATTTTTGTAAAAACTGGTACTGATGTTACACAACAAAGTATTGGTCACTTTACACACTTCTCTAATGCCATATCTCTTACATCAGTAGTTTCAATATTAATCAAAGATGGCGGCACCTACCAACTATTAAGTAAAGTCATGGGGATGTCATTGACTGTCCCACTGAAAAGATAAGTTTGTGTTTGTCTTTGTCTTACTTCAAGGTAACAAAATGCAAGGCAGATGTATTTGCTTATTGGACCAAAGGGGTTAAAAAGCAGAACCATATGATTCACACATGACCCACTGGTACACATTTGGTCTACTGTAATTGGAATTATTTTTCAAAATAACAATAACTTTTGGTTTTGGAAATCATGGACACTTTAATGAATTCCCTTCACACTGTGTATAAGGTTAACCTATATGCACAGCATCACTTGTTTCTGTCTGTGAGTAGACCTGTGTGTCATCCTGCACACCATGCAAAGAAATTTCAATAATATGTAACGTTTGGAATAAGAGTAAAGATAAAGGTCACCCAATAAAGCGCCCTGAAGGTACAGAGGGGTTAGAGGTTAGGTCTACTCATTCACCACCTTAGTGCTAGATGGGGGTGGGTGGTAAATGCCACACCCTGGCTGCTTTATTCCGCGAAAAGAGACCCAGTAACTACAGTACAGGAGGGTGGATGGGCTTCAGGGTCCAGTCTGTACAAGTGCAGGTGCAGAAAACCTCACCCCCAACGGGGTTCCAGCCCCAAACCTTTCAGAATGAAGTGAGTCGCTATGCCAACTACACTCTCCTGGCTGCCTTGGACTAAGAATAGGTATGTGATATATGGTGAGGTAAGTTCAGTCAAAAACACAACCATACATGTATGGCTAAACGATGGTGTTTATTAGCAATGGACAAAATACATGTTTCGGCCTATAGCAACCATTTTCAGGTTTGACAACTTTCATGCTAAAAGAGTTCTATATAATATGTCTATGTCATATTCTATAAAACTCTTTTAGCAAGAAAGTTGTCAAACCTGAAGATGGCAGCTATAGGCCGAAACATGTAGTTTGTCCATTGCTAATAAACACCATACTTTAGCCATACATATAGTTGTATTTTTGACTGAACTTACCTCACAATATAGTTTACACACACAACTGGGATGGCACACCTCAGATGGCACACCTCAGATGACACACCTCAGAATAGGTATGTGAATTTAATTGAATTTAATTTTGATATATATGTAGTCAGTATAATTATACACCAAATGGACGAAGGCAATTTGGAAGACCGCTGAAGAGACTATTAGATGAGGCTGAAAAATGTCTATCAAGGCCCAGCTCATGACGGATGATGATCTATTCAATACAACTCTGTACCAAACTACCGAGCTTATCAAAGGGACTCAAAAAAGCTGTGACTGAAAGTGACTCCATGCAGCAGAGTCCAGATTTACAGGCTAACAAGAATTATCCTGAATTTCATAAAACATGAGGATTTTCTATCAAATTCCAAACAGCCAGTCACTGTTTCTTAAACTCAGCTAGATGAATATGGTCCACAGTGACCACTCTATTTCTTTAAGACCCATTTTACTACTGACTACTTATTGATGCTTAGGTAGCTCATGTGATCTCTTTCCTTCCTTCTTTCCACTAGGCTTTAAAAGGATAATTCAGAATTTAAAACAGTACATTTGACAACATGCATATTCCAAACTAGAATCCTTCTTTCCACTTAGATGCTTAAATTAAAATCTTGTTTAACAATTTAAACGAATCTTCCTGACATTGTCCACAGCAAGGATGGCATACATAGGAATCCTACAGCCAACTATTTTTTGTGTGTGTCTTTATGGGCAAACATCTAAATGTCTCTAATTGAAATGTGAAAGAAACACAAAATCACTCAAAGCAATGTAGATACTGTATAAAAACAAATACAAAAGAAACTACAAATAAACTAATAATATTCATCAAGCAATTACCACACTACTGTATATTAATTTGTATCTATATACATCTGTGATTTTCATAATAGTGCAGAGCAGTCCAGTTCAAATTCCAAGCCCTTATCAACAAGCCAATAGCTGTGATCAGTACGTTGCAGATGTTTTACCTGTACCAAATGTCAACCCTCCATATGGAGTATAAGGCTGCGACTCAGACGGGTTTATTGAGTACAGCTGGCCTATAAGAGTAACAATATACATGTAATTTGTTCCATGGAATTCATTCTGTTACCACAGTTGTGCAGGAACCTGTTAGAATTCTGTCAACAAAAACCAAATATATTAGCTGTCATCTTAAGGGCTGAAATAAAAAGCTGTTGATAGGGACGTAATACAGTTTACCTTATTGTTGTTCACGAGATCTGCTGAATTGTCTTGGAATATCATGTCCATGAATCACTGTAGAAAGTTCTTTAGTTTGAAAGAATTCCTAGACAAGAGACTTATGAGACACTTAGAGATACAGAATAAGTTACATTCCGATATGCATAAAAATTTAATATAATCTTACATATAATTTAATAGAAATTTGGGTACTGTATTGATAAATTGATCGGCTACGGTGGTCTAGGGGTCGCGTGCTGGCCTTTAGTACCCAAGTTTGCGGGTTCAAACCCGGCCAAAGCCGTTGGATTTTTAGGGCAAAAAAATCCTCAGCACGCCTTCCTTCGGAGGGGAAGTAAAGCGGCATGTAAAAGATCCCTAAATTTACGTGGAAGTCGGAATTTGGGCCGCTAGGATCTCTCGCGTCGTTGTGGACGGAGGCACCTGGCGGCTAAAGTGGGAACGTCTAAAGGCGGGGGAAAGCAATGGCAAACTACCACAAGAACTTGCCCAGGATGCAGTGTGCCAGAGCCATACCAGTCACATGACTGGGCTCTGGTTCCTGCCAAGCCCGGCATTCAAGGCTGAATACTAATGAATGAATTGATAAACTGGATGCTCCAAAAAAGAGGAATAATATCTCTGCTGAGGCAAATTCGCAAAATTGCAAAAAGTGGCTATTATGTTCATTAGTCTGTACATCCATCCATCCACCGTCTGTCCACACAGAACAACTCAGCTATCACTTGACAGGCTGAAGCCTGCAACACGGATACCACTCCAACCCAACCACACCGAAACTCCAACACACATTGAACCAAGAACAATATGACCAAAGTGGTAATTCAACAGAATAGTTGCAAGCTCCTGATGATGGATATATTAATGTCCGATACATGTTGAGCACATAAGCAGTGAAATAAAATAGCAAGTGACATTAAGTTGGTCTTTTATTCTTCAACTACCTGAAAATAATTGTCACTAGTAAGAAGCATGTGTATAGGACTATATGCTGCTGTGTTGATGTTCCAAGTGCTTCATCACATTCAATACTATTCAATAAATGGTTCAGAGAGTTCACGAAAAATTCAAAATCAAAGTTATGGTAGTGACATATACTGCAAATGTGTTTGACGTTCAGGTGTCTGTGCATCATGAAAAATTCTTATAATAAAACCAATTAGACGCACTAATTTCTCAAACTTATTTTTGGAATAAAACTTTACATGTTTTGGACAGTTCCATCCTGATCCTGCTCGCAATTTGTCAGCAAACCTGTGTGACATATACCATTTCTGTGTGTACAGTGAAAAATTCCTGATGATGGACAGAGGAACTGTCTGAAACATGTTGGGTTTTACTCCAAAAATAAATTTGAGAAATGGGTGCATCTAGTTGGTTTCACTAAAAGAATGAAAATGTGTTGTTTTGCAGTTATGTCCCATACTAGAATAAGTTTATGAGGAATCTTTTAATTTTTCCAACCTATCTGCCATTAACAATTAAATGTCAACAAAACCGTTGTAATATTTTGAATTTGTTTAGCATTTTTATGACTGAAAGATGCAAACAAAAATCCTTTTATTAAAAACATGACACAAATAGTTGAGTAAAGAGAGACCAACTTCATGTCACTTGCTTTATTATTTCATTAATTAATGCTCAACATGTTTCGGATGTATTAACATCCAAAACATGTTGAGCATTAAATAATGAAATAATAAAGCAAGTGACATCAAGTTGGTCTCTCTTTACTCAACTATCAAGATGATGCACGGTCCAATAAACATAAGATGACACAAATAATTTACAACTTAAAATATTAAAGGAGAAAAAATTACACTGTAAAATATCCTGAAGTGTACAGTTTGTTGCACCATTCACACAGACAATTTTTCCATAAAATGGCTACTGTGAATGTACACATTCTGATATCACTTTGTGTCTCTACATAGCTTGTTACTAACTGGCGGTCTCTACAAATGTGTAGTTTCAGCATTCACTTGAATAAAACAAATTTAATCACACAAGATAAAATAAAAGACAGTGTTATATAATCGATATGATACATGAATCAGCATTTCAAAACTATTTTGTACCTCAGTTGATAAAAATAAACTTTTGTTTAAAGAAATGTTCAAAGGAAGGCTGAAAATTAAACAATAATTACACAGAGAGAATTAAACCCACAATGTATTGTTATAAATATCAATTCTTGTGCAAATCCTCCACTACACCACAAGACTGGGTTTATACAGTGAATGGCATGGAAAGATGATTAATTCAGAACCAGCTCAGAAGTGACAGCAGTACTCATAACATGTTGAAGCTTACCAATGCTGACTCAACGTCTGTAGTGACAGTGGCCGTGACAAGAACAAAAAAATTCAGCTGCATACCAACTGTTATTTGGAACTGATCTTGTGCACTTCCAGAATACTACATTATTATTCAACAGCACACTAGAAAATTCCTGTCTCCACTTCAGTTTACTGAAATAGAAACTTAATATTTAAATAATATTTACTGACCAGGCCTGGCACGCTACACCCCCCACACCTTTTAACATAAGAAGGACACATGAACATTTTTATCAGCACAGTGAAACCTGCCTATAATGGAACCAAAAGGGGCTGAATTTTTTTCTGTTGTAAGCAGGCTTTGTTTCTTAGATGTACTTAAATTTTACGTCCTTGGGGATCTACGTCCTTGGGAGTGTAAAAACGTTTTGTGCTAAAAGAGGCTTCCATTATGCCCAGGTTCTCTTTAAGACAGGTTTCACTGTATAAACATGACACAATGCTGACATAAATGCTGTGACACATATCATGTAATTTATGTTCTCTGAATTTGTGGGCTGCAAATTGGCTACTGTTGTTTCATACCTAAGACAAGAGGAATAAAAATTCTTGTGTGGTACTGATATTTCATACTTATGAAGGAGCAACTTAAACTAACTTCATTTAAATTAATGGAAGTATAATCTCAATGGCACAGAAATTTATCTCCATGATGTGACATAACTCCCTCTATTACTTGTTACAGAAGTTCTGTAATTTATTTTTGTGATATTATGTGTCTTAGGAAATCCAAATAAGCTACAGACTACATGAATGAAAACTAGTTCACTGGAATATAGAAGAAAATGCAGAAGATAAAGAAGTTTAAAATGTCAGACCATTATCTGCAAGATGAAGTTCATAGGAAACATTACAATCAGTACCAATAAATCAAAAACACCAAAGAAGAGGTCATGGAAGAACTGTGTGTTTACTTTTTCAAAGTGTGGAATAAGAAACCAACTAGATGTCACTTAGTATTGTATTTATTTCTCCTTTATAAGTTGCTCAACATGTTTTGGGCTACCTTGTGCCCATCCTCAGGAGCTGACGACTTAGTGGTATTTTTGCCGCGTGTGATGTAGTGCCGTGGCTGTGTAGGCGGTCAGATCCAGTTGGCTGGTTGTGTGTCCATTGGGGACAACGTAGTTGTGCTACGTACTCCCCAATGGACACACAACCAGCCAACTGGATCTGACCGCCTACACAGCCACGGCACATCACACGCGGCAAAAATACCACTAAGTCGTCAGCTCCTGAGGATGGGCACAAGGTAGCCCGAAACATGTTGAGCAACTTATAAAGGAGAAATAAATATAATAATAAGTGACATCTAGTTGGTTTCTTATTCCACATTGAACTACGATGCACGGTCAACCACACATCAAACTTTTTCCAAAGTTTAATTAATGTTACTTTATTCCAAGATTCACTTTTGTATATCTTTAGGCTTCATGTTTCCTTTTATGGTTCAGTGTATATTAGATCAAATAAAGAATCCTAGAATGGTCATATATCCTGAACAGCTGGTACAAAATTCAACCAAGTAACAGTGGCAGAGACCATGTTAAGACACAGTATTCACAGACAGGGATATTCATGAAGTAAATACAAACATGAACATGTACAGTCCTCAATATGATGTATGTTTTATGGAAATCACATTCCTGATGAATGAAGATAATACACAACACAGTGGTGGCAAAATATTACATTTTGAATTACTCACTTCTTGTCCATGTCCATCATGTCATATTCAAGAAAGAACACAACATTTTGGGAACTTGATTTGCTCCTGAAATGACACGTTCTTTTTCGCAATAGTGAATGATGGATAAAGCCCGGATAATGGGTAATTCTTATTACAGCATAACACTATCAGAATGCTTGAGAATTTTTCTAAACATTACAAGTGTTTTAAACCAATAAGGTTTGTTTTAGCAAACTGTTCAATGATTTTTATGTCACAAGCAAATAAAAATATAAAAATTACATGTGTATCATTCAGACACTTTCAGTAACAATTATACATTCATCTTTCAGATTACCGTAATTCTACCTGCTGGTTGTAACAGTCTCCTGGAAGTTTGTCAGCATTGTCCAATATTAGTTCCTCTTTGTTGATATGTATGTGTATATTCCTGCTTGTTCATGGTGTACGATGTGTCTGGACTGCAGATGGCACTAGTAGCAGCATTTCACAGCACTGCAGTATGGCAACAATGTTCCTGTAGTGCCAACTGATAATTCTAAATGCCGGTTTTGCTACCCACATCCAGTTTAATACCTTCAATATTCAGTCTTTGGTATCACTATTTTCAGTACTTACTTTTTAAATCACTATTGCATTAATATTTCCTGCAGAAGCCTGAAAACTTGTACATTATTTTACATGTGTGTGTTTGTGTGGCAATTGTATCAACTGTCTGTGGTATTTATTCCGAATATGAACGAATACTCACCTTGCCAATACCAGCTACCTACAGCCCCGATATACATCCTGTCTCCATCCTGCCAACAAAATAAAACTAGGTTAATATTCATTCATTAGTATTCAGCCTTGAAGGCCAGGCTTGGCAGGAACCAGAGCCCAGTCATGTGACCGGTATGGTTCTGGCACACTGCATCCTGGGCAAGTTCTTGGGGGTAGTTTGCCATTGCTTTCCCCCGCCTTTAGGCGTTCCCACTTTAGCCGCTAGGTGCCTCCGTCCGCAACGACGCGAAAGATCCTAACAGCGAAAGGTGGAACTGTGGGCGAGAAAGATGTCCGGTAGTAATTTTGCCTAAATTCCAACTCCCACCTAACTTTAGGGATCTTTTACATGCCGCAAATCTACGACATGGGACCGACGGCTTACTTCCCCTCCGAAGGAAGGCGTGATGAGGATTTTTTCGCCCTAAAAATCCGACGGCTTCGGCCGGGTTTGAACCCGCAAACTTGGGTACTAAAAGCCAGCACGCTACCCCTAGACCACCGAAGCAGATAAGTTAACCTTTTGGCGCCGGAATTATTTTTTTAATTTTTGCACACACTGTATATAAAATGTGAATAATATAGGAACCAAATACGTTAGATTTATGAAACAAACTGCATTTTGAAGAGGAAAAAAACGGACAGTATATGCCGTGTTTAAATTATTCAGTACCTATATTTGTTGAATAAATATATATAATGAAACATTTAGAGGTTAGCGGTGCGGTACGACCACTATAGTCGTCGTTAGGCGTCAAAAGGTTAATACTGCGCTTCATTAATTAACGATTACATGTAAACACGCACACACAAACACAATCTTGTATTCAGTATATTAACCAACAAACGAACCCAATAATACACAATAAAACACAAATCATAAAATACATTTCAAGGCAACTACCAACTCCTAGATGTTTCGGCACCGGAGTGACATCTTCAGGGAGTCTACTAAAACGAGTCCAACACGCCACTCCAGGTACCGATCGCCCTCGAATATGGAACTCCAGTGCCGAAACATGTAGGAGGTTATACTTACCATGAATTTTATTCTATGATTTGTAGTCAATTGTATTTTGCTGGGTCCAGTTTTGGGTAATATACTGTATATATGAAAATGAACGTAACGAGTAACCTCAAATACACAGTCTTAAAATTCAGCGTTACTTATCAATACCCGCCAGATAAAACACATTTGTCTCTGTGCATGCCATTCAGGTACATGTGTGAGTGGATATACAGTCAGTTCCACGGTTCCTTATTCTCGCAATGTGCAGGGCTGAGAACGCTACGTCATAAGTCTGTCGCTTAATCCCTGGAGAAAGAGTCCACGGTACGGAGGCTGAGCCCGGGCCCTAGATCAGGTCTGCATGCTTTTGTGGAGAAAATCTTTGCCCGCGTCGGAAACCGGCGGTCCAGCGCCTAGCCTAGACGCTATATCAATTGAGCTATCTCATCTCTTTCGTGCATATTTGTGTGTATGGATAATACCAGAGTTTCACCGTAGCGCGGACTCGACCTTAAGTTGCAGGTTCCCTCTACTGGTCATCATAGTCACAATCATCCTATCATCAGGGGCATGCAGCGAATTACTGGTTGTTGCTTTTAAAAAATATGTGATACCTTACCTGCACCATACTCAGACCTTATAGAGACCGCAGTGTTGACAAGACCTTAGCGGAAGCCAACAAGAACACACACAAGAAGCCACATATCATGGAGCTTAACGTCTACAAATAAACGCTGTGCCGATACAATTTCATCTCTCAGGAGACGAAATACGTGGTTTTCACTCAAGAGTGAGATCGGACATAAAGAGTTCACTCGTTTATTTATTAGCGACTCTGCAGCTATGGTTTATGGTTGTGGTAAATTCTCCATTTACATATAGCACTAACGCAGCGGCAAGCAAAATACGTTAGACTTATTTATTAACCGTTTCATTCAGACGCACAATAATTCAAGTCGCAAGCGACTGACACTAAATGACACTGCCAGTTAACATACGGGAGTCCACCGGATGCAAGCGCACTGCGTATAGTTATCTGCTCCTCCAGTGTACACGCGGTGACTATCTGAAACGGTATTTCGAAGGTACTCGGTTCGTTACTCGTTCGGAGCGTCCCTTGTGCTCAGGTGTTATTGTTGGTTCAGTAACCATCAGTCAAGGTAGTAAGATGAGGTTAGCAAAAATCTCCAGTCTTACGAGCAGTAATTGTAAAGCCTTAGTATAATTTCTTAAAAATTTGAAGCCCAGGCTGTCTCTGGAGCCCCCCCACCCAGTCTCCAATAAAATGAACACCAGTGGCCCTTGCTCTGGGCGCAAAGCGGCCAGGGCGTGAAGCTGCCTATAGTGCCAACATTAAGAACCTGCAATTCCACTCCCACACACGTCTTCATGGTGTGTGCAAGGACATCATACTTTTTCTCTCATCTTTGCGTTCTAATTATTCTGCAGCAAACACAAAACCCTGTAATGAAGCAACTGTGTAGGCAATGTACGTATAACGCAACACTGTTGCGCGTTCGCGTAATCTTTGTACCCCCCACGTTGTCACTCCAAAAAAAAAAGCGTTTTAAAGACGATTTAATTTCGCCGCCAACAATAAAGAGTATTCAGGTCCTCACGCAAAGTACCCGATATTTTTGCCCCATTTCACCAAATTTGGAAACTGTCTATAGATTTTCATAAAAGTCCCGAATAACAGATATCACATAAATCCGTCCAATGGCAGCCGCACTGACATGCGGACAGATGGACGGACACTCCATGTTGTGTCACTGTAGATGTAACTGTCCTGAAGCAGCCCTTTGCAACTTGAAATGTTTAATCGTGAAGACCACGGCACTTTTACAGTCAACACGGCGTAACATCGCCGAAGATTTGAATCTTCAATGCAAATCCACTTAGAGCAGCACTGGACGCCGGGTTATTGCGGTCAACGTAGTCACGTGGCTCACAGACTGACAGCTGTGGCAATGGATTTCGATTCTTCTCACGGGAAGCACAATTTTCTTCTCCACCGCAACTAAAACGACGCTATGGCCTTCAGAGCCGCTGAACTAACTGGGAATTGGATTTCTTTAGTTTTTTTTTTAATTTCATATAGTAGAAGTTTCTTAATTTTTTGGTACTTTAAGACTATTTATGATGACAACTAATTTATTTGTCATTGCTAATGTAAAACAATTGCGAACCGACGGTAGTTTTAGAATTTTACTGCCTTTTTTCCGAACATCTTGGGGGTGTTGGCGTCCTAAATTCAGCAACTTTTAACATTTTTCACAATCGGGATTAGATTGGCACGATTTTTTTTTTTAAAATACTTATTAACTGCAGTTGGGTTGTCACCCGGTGGCAGTGGTTATTTTACATGTAAACCAAACATGAAATTGGTTACTACTAAATTTAAGTCGGGAGGGCTATATGAGAAGCATGTAGTGGCAACTTGGAATCTTGGGA
>Ga0123355_10005163_pt1 | contig 19057 bp, 14 predicted proteins | sample TergutEmb28metaG_3_FD_89872 | JGI IMG/M metagenome (GOLD analysis project Ga0123355, IMG submission 89872) | Embiratermes neotenicus P1 segment gut microbial communities from Petit-Saut dam, French Guiana - Emb289 P1 | ecosystem: Host-associated > Arthropoda: Insects > Digestive system > Gut ... | reverse complement strand
GGTCTTGGATTGGAATCCACAGGGACAACGGAAAAGAGGGAGGCCTAAGCAGACGTGGAGGAGATCGGTCCACAGTGAGGCATTAGGAGAGGGAAAGAGCTGGGGTGAAGTTAAACAGCTGGCAAGAAACAGGATCAGATGGCGACGTTTTGTTCATGCCCTAATGTCCCAAAAGGGATAACAGGATACGATGATGATGATGATGATGATGATGATGATGATGAATAAGATATCTGAAAGTGCCAAAAATCCTTAACTGGTCCATCAAAGGCAACCTTACCCTACATTTGTCATTAATTTGATTTCCTGATCGTTATGATATAAATATAAATGTTGTGTAAAGTATTCTTTGATCCTCCATTTTTTACTATTTGAAGAATTTCCATAATCTCTACAGGATCAATGGAATGTCCATGGCCTAATAGATGTTTGGCAATTCTTGATTTTCCATTAGATTACTTGAAATCCTAAACATTTTCTTCATATCTTATTAAAAGAGATCTACCAGTTCGCCCAACGTGTTTTATATTACAGTCAGGGCAAGTTAAATCATAACTGCTGAATTTATTAAATTTATCACTGTTATTTTCATGTCACATTTTACAATCATTCTGTTGTATTATTGATTTTGTAAGCATTAAAGTTTTTAAACAGTTTGGTACTGTACTTGGTCTGTTTCCCAGCATGTAAATTTTGTGCAATGTGAGGGGGTTATACTGTTTACCTTTTTCTTTCTTGTTTGCTTTTGAATTTCATTATTTAAATTTGTAATATTGTGTACTGTTATTAACAGTATCTTTTATTATTTTAAGTCTTTCTTTTTCCCCAAATGTGTTGTGAGTTCTCCATATTTCCAAACATATTATCTGTTTTCTTGTGCTTATGATGGTGTTAACTTATAATTAGATATGACAAAAGAAATGGAGTATATAGCACAATACAGCTGTCTGGGTGTTCCTTTTATCATGCCCCATAGCACAGCGCATGTCATGGGCTGTCCTGGTAAATGCAGACTTTTTGTGTAATGAAGTTGCTCAAAAAAGAAAATGGATGTTTGGGCTGAAGATGATATAAGAGATGTCAAAACATGTCAAAAAGTAGTTTCTGCATGACAGTAAAATTTCTTACTTGCTTTAACATAACACATACTGTAAGGATATGTGAGTGTAGGATGTGGTTCATCGTGATGGCTGGCACATTTTGTTTATAGTAAAGGTAAGGTTGTCCTGGTACACACTGTGAGGGCACATGTGGGATATGAAGTATAGCTCCATGCATTCATAAACTTGGTACTAGGTACTAGTGGGTACCGTCATGACCTGGCAACTTTACCTTTAGGTAAGAGCTCCCAGTACCCATTGAATAGGAGTCTAGTTGGACCCCAGAGTTGGTTTAAATCCTTTGGAGAGAGTCACCTGTCTTATCCCTGCCTGCAGTATAACCACAACTCCTCTATCACAAACATTGTAGCATAGTCACTATACTGATGGAACTATCTCAGCAGCTTTGCTTGTTATACTTTCTTTATATGTACTTCAAAAGTTGTTAAACATTAATGCATTCAGATGATATCTTTTGAATGTCATATTTTCTGTTGTCTTGATGTAATTTGTAGCAAGAAAATATATGGTGCATTATTTTTGGGATTGTCATAAGCTTTGCATTACAGGATTTTAATTTGAGCAAGAAAATTTTCCACATAGTTCAAGATTGACTGTGGATCCACATTCTTGTCCTTTATTATTGTACATTTTGGATCACCTCCAGTAATACTAATACTCAACATGATTATTCTGTCACTGTTGGACATTCTGTAATCAGTGTTTATTGTGTCTCCTACCTGTCATGATGGTGATCTGCAATAGGTGATTTCTGACATTAGCCCTTTGTGCATATCCTATCTCAAAAGTGACATAAGGGCTAAGGCTGCCTTGGAGTAACAAGTGAGGTAGCAATTGCTGTGTCATTGTTTCGAAGTGTGTTCTCTTACTTCCATGCATACACCACTGATTGGACTTAACCAGCTCTTACTCAATGAGTAAAAGTAGCTGGGTTGTGAAGGTGACCACTCAACTACATCCTAGCATTGACATTAAGAATGTATGAAACCATATATTCACTTCTCAATTTTGGTGTGGTACTCCAGCAGAGGGAGAGTTCTTACATTTTACTTTATTGCAGTTGGTGGTAATTGACAGGATGCTTATTTCATATTGCTGCTGTCATGATTCAGAGTACACCAAAGCCTTGTATTCCTCTGAGATTTGATGTTTTTCACAGCTGGGCTTCTGGGATGTGACACTGCATCATGGGGCGTGTGAACGCATGTGATTCTTGGTGTTCCTTTGAAACATCGAGAATCATTTGCCCAGCAGCGCGGCACACATCTCAAGAGACAAGGATCCTCATATATATGTTTAATTTTCCATTCATTATCACTGTGTCATCAATCACCATCTTCATGCAATTTAGCACAGAGATTTTCTTTATTGACATGTGGAAAAAGCTGTTTCAGATATGTTGTATTGTGGACTGTTTTCTGTACTAATTTTGTAACAGTTAAGTGCTTCCTTTTTGTTTAGAAGTGAAGGATGTAGCATGTAAAGTTCATTGTAGACTCTCTTTGTTTCAGGTTTTAGAGTAGTGTGTGCGCGAGCATTCTCAATGGCATCCGAGAAGTTGGCAAATATCCCAGAAGTGGAAATTGATTCTGATGGCACGTTCAAGTATGTTTTGATTAAAGTGTTTCGTGTAAAGCGCTCTCCTTCTCCAGATGAGGTCAAGACCATTGTGCGTGGCTTCAAGTGGGGTGAATATCACGGTAAGAAACAAAACATTGTTTTCTATCAAGTTTTTGCTCCTTTGACTACTTGGTTATTAGTCAGTGGAAGTGTGTTATGACCTTTGTGATCTTAACTTTGTGCCAGTAAGAAGTTCGGTTTGTGACTTATTTAACCAGTCTCTGCCAACTCCAGGTGTTATGTGAAGATAACAAAACCAACTAGATGTCACTTTGTGTAGTACTTTATTTCTCTTTATAAACTGCTCAACATGTTTCAGGTCATTTCATGCCCATCAGGAGCTGATGACTGAGTGGTGTGATCGTCGTGTGTGGTATAGTGGTGTAACAATAGGCAGTATTAAACTCGGGCATGTTTATTGTGTGTGGAACGATATGTTCGTTTGTTTTCGTGGTTTTTTTAAGTCTAGTGTAAGTTTGTTGCGTGGTTATCGTGTGGGGTGCTGTGGGTGGTGGCTTCAGCCGTTGTGTATATGTGTGATTTAGTCTGTAAGCTGATAAAGTACATACCCGTAGCTGCAGAAGGCTGTCAGAACCGGCTAGCAGGTAGTATGTCCATTGAGGGATTCGAAGCACCACTGGCCCAGTTAGCACGGAGTTGGGGCGGGTGGATGGTTAGGTTAAAGAGGGGGTTTGGGCTGCCTGGGGATTGTTCAGAGATGAGTTTGCCGTTTTTGTGAAAGGAATGGATGTAGAATTGTTCATATGTTGTTAGTAAATATTGGCTATGAAGGGGTTTGAGAAGGGTCATTAGGTTGTCCATTGTTCTATATTTGTGTCCATTGTCTAGTATGTGTTGTGCATATGCTGACTGTGGGTTATTGTTCTTAATGTATCTGATGTGTTCATGGTAACGGGTCTTTAGATTGTGGCTAGTCTGGCCTCTATACGATCGGTGACATGTGTTGCATTTCAATTGGTAAATGCCGGGTCTGTCATGTGGTGGGGGTCTAGTGTTGTATGTTGTTTTGACTAGGTGTGCGAGTGTGTTTTTGCACCTGAAAGCTATCTTTATACCAGTCTGTTTGAATAGGTTAGTGATTTCCCTGATGTTTGGGGATGTGAAGGTAAAAGTGGCCCATTTTTTGTTCGTCTTAGGTTGTGTGAGTTGTGCGGGGTGGGGGGGTTGAGTCCTTTTCTGTGTCATGCGATGTTTTAGCTTATGGATCAGGGTGGTGGGGAACTGGTTGTTTTTGGCTATTTGTAGGATAGTTTGCCATTCATTCTCTAGGTGACTTTTGTGTAGAGGTAGATTGAGCATCCTGTCTGTGAGGAATCTGTAGGCTACTAGCTCTTGCTCCAGTGGATTGTTGGACAGGTAGTTGATGGTGGTGTCTGTGGTTGTGGGTTTCCGGAATATATCAATCTCCAGGTGTGGGGTGTTTCTGATGATTGCTAGGTCTAGGAAGCTTACTTTGTTGTTTTGTTCGGGCGTGGGGCAGAGTTTTAGGTTGTTGTGTATAGTATTGACATAGTGTGTGATGGTGCCTTTGTTGGTCTGAGCTGTGTTGTAGATTATGAGGTTGTCATCTGTGTATCTTGTAGAGAAGATGATGCGTTTTGAGTCTAGTAGGGGTTTGATGTGAGTATGTTCTAGGGACTGCAGGAATATTTCTGCCGTGAGTCCAGAGATGGGGGAGCCCATGGCTACTCCTTTGGTGGGTTGGTAAACCTGGTTTTGCTATGTGAAATAGTTCTGGTTTAGTATCGCTTCTAGGAGAGAGCAAATTTGGTTGGTGAGGGTTCTGTCGTTGTGTTTAAGTAGTTGAGTTCTAGTGGTGTAAAGGGTTTCCTGGATCGGGATATTGACGTATAGGTCCTTTATGTCCAAAGTGATGAGTCTGTAACTGTCTTTAAGTGTGATGTTGGTTAGGTCGTTAGCTAGTTTTGTGGAGTTTTTGACCGTGTGTAAGTGTTCTAGGTTGAGATATTGTTTAGTTTTTTGGCGGCTTTGTAGGAGGGTGCTGTTCTATTGTTTACTACAGGTCTGATAGGGATATCTGGTTTATGGAGCTTTAGCTGGGCCTTCAGTGTAGGTGGGGCAGGGTTCTTTTGTGTCAAGTGCATATGTTGTTTTTTGTGGAAAATTAGGTTGCATTGTTTCAATGTTTTTGTGATGTGTGTCTGGAATCTATTGGTTGGGTCTCTGAGCATGGGTTCGAAATTGTTCTCTGAGAGGAAGATTCTAACTTTCTTGTGGTATTCGTGTTCATGTATGATGACCACCGTTTTGCCTTTGTCTGCCTGTGTGATTATGGCTTTGTTCCTGTTGAGTACTACACAAAGTGACATCTAGTTGATTTTGACATCTAGTTGATTTTGTTATCTTCACTGAATTAAGATGCATGGACAACCACACATCAAATCCAGGTGTTATGTTTGAAATGCTTAGGTAGAAATTAATCTGACAGGCAGATAAAGTAAATCTTGTGGAAGCAGAAAGAAAGTAAAGTACATTTTTGAACTGGTGTTCAATTTGTGCAGGAGAGAATCTGAAGTTTTAGGACTTCCAGGACCTTGTAAATCCCTTGCACCAGGACTGGACAAATTCCAGGTGCCAAGTCAGCATGGCACCTGGATGATATGTCATTGCCCTCGAATTTTGGAAGGATGTATTTTAGATGAAGTGTTGTTTTTATTTGAAAATCCTAGTACTGTATGGGATTTATTACTAAAGTGCTTTTTCTTCATCATAAAACAAATGATGCAGGTACCAAGATCGGTTTTATGTAACGTCAGAATGTGTGGAAGGAATTATTAATCCTCTTTCCTGTGATGTTCACTGAAGACTGAGCATAAGATAAAAGGATCTGGACTGCAGGAGTGACTGGTCCTTGTACTTCTGAAGTTCATTTCATTTATATTTTAGTATTGTGTAATACGTTTTAATATGAAACTTTTTATTTCATTGTATTTCTAAGGAATTGTTTAGTTGTATTTTGTATGCCTTTCACAGTGTTTTTGGTAAAAAGAATCTGCAGAAGGTGGTATCAGTCCTCACCATGTATGAGCAGCTTGTTTAGTAGAAACCTTATCAGCAACAGCAGTAGTGACAGATTTAAGTTTGTTAGTTGTTACAACAGAAAAAAAAATAAATCTATGTCATACATGTTTTAGCTGGTGCCAAAATTCCAAGAAAATTTATCATGTCCTGTATTTTACTGTGTCACCAAGTTTTTAACAACTTGAAATAATTACGGACCAAACTGTACTTTTATATCGGGAAATTTTTGTGTGAATTCTTTGAAATTATTTTATGGACACTAAGAATTATTTAGCAAAACAGATGTTAATTTTGATGATTAATTCACTGTCAGAATAGGGTGCTAATTGCTGAAGATGATGCACATTATCTCTTAAAAGACAGGATTCTGTTAGTTGTTCAAGTGAGTTTAATTTGAGATGTTTGTTGGATTACCATTTGTAGATGTGTTTAAACTTCATAGCATGCCTTTGGGATTAATGCAAACTGTCTGTTGTTACAGCAGCTTGTAGGTATCTGTCTTAGCTTAAATTTAATATTGTGTTTCCTTTTATATAACCTGCATTTGCAAAAGTTTATAGAAGTATTGTCCACACTGGGCCAGTGAGTATCAGCTTTTTATTTATGAAAAGGGGGAATTTTCATTAGGAATGTAAGTGAAGAAATTAAACCAATTAATCCTTCATATAAATGAATATAGAGTCCTCAGATTCTTGATCCTGTTTAAGTGAGATAAGTTATAATGGCATAGTTATCCCCATGTCTACTTGAGCACTGTGCCATGAAGACGTACACATTCTTAACCATGGCACTAGGTGGAGGTGAGTGGTGAGCTTCATGCCCCTGAGGAAATCGCTGTTTGTACACACTGGGTGGGAAGCTCGGTGAATCCCGTAGACAGTCTAGTTGCACTGGACAATGGAGAAATCTGTCGGCTGTACCTGAAATCTGACTGTGAGTCCACAGTTGTCCAGCTCCTAGCAAAGCTGCTGTACCAAATAAACTGCTGCAGCTTCTGTGAGAGGGTTATTGTCTCTATATATAAAGCTGCATTTTGCTATGATCCAAGAAGTCACCTTTCTTAGCAAAGGCATGTGTTATAGTAGCTTTACTGTACAGTACTCGTGTATTCAGACTTGGACAGCAGTGGTTGCCGCTTAAATGCATTGGGAAAAATTCTCTGAAGTGATGGGGTTATGTGTGATTTGAGGTTGTAGATTATTGTGTTCTGAGGCATCATGCCATGTACTCTGATAGACAGGTGCCGATGTTTCAGATCAGCCTGCTGGTTGAATCATTAGGGAAGAAGATGGCAGCAGTAGATTCCTCTGAAATGTCAGTGCTTGTCTACCAGACTACATGGCATTGCATCTCAGTAAACCGTAACCTGTAGAGTTATAATGAATTATGTAGTATGATATTCTGATCACCATTATTTATAAAAGTAATATCAGTATTATTTTGTTTGCATTAATCAGTGTTACTTGTTCTTAATACCAGTAATTGCTACATCAGATTTAGACATGAGACATGTAGACAAATAGGCCTATAAAAAATGTTGGAATTGAAAAAGACCAACAAATTGCTATACAGTTCATTACTCATTAAATGCTACAGAAAACCCTATACTCTTTTAAGCCATAATTTAAATAACTGAAAGCCCTGGAATTACAGAGACATGGGACATTTTATCTTGTGCCCCAATATCTGCCATCTTAGCATCTGGAACACTCCAAAAACTGGCTGTGATCCAGAAAAAAATATATCTCAAACTAACACTAAGGAATTTCAGTCCCACCACTTCTTCACTGGATATTCCTGATGATTTCTCCTCAGGTGGGGCCTTGTAGTTGATGTTTATCTTCATTTTGAAAGCAGAACAATTCTTTTTTGTAATATGTAATTGTAATTTTTTCTATATATCGAGGTATGGCGCGCCAAATTACAGATAAATACCTTTTCCATCAAATGCCAAATTCTGGATGAAAGATCCCACACCTGTATTTGGAAAACTTACACATCTGTTTCTTAATTTGAAGTGGCAAATTTATTTTCATTGTTCATCAAAATGTAACTTTTGGTCTTTTATTTTTTTTAAGAGGACAGTTCGTAGAGTTTTTGTCAGTTCATCATATACAGCATCAGCAACACTTATTTCTGATCATAAGACACTATTTTTAGGTCATTACATCATTTGATTTTACATACTGCAAAATATCATGTTAAAGAATTTTTTAGGTTGCTTCCATCACTAGTTTTTGGGGATGCTTGAAATCAGTATTCTGTGACATCAAATTCCAAATTGTGAACTTGTGCAAGTAACAATAAAGAAATTTACCACATTTGTAGTTCTTTATTTGCAAAAATACACTGCATGCTTAATTGACACATTTACCAACAGGATGTACACAAATTTTACCTATAGTAGTCCAAATGTACCAAATTACATCACACCAAAATGAAGTTCATAAATGGAATTTACAGTTTTATATATATTTATAATGATACAGTTTTCTATGCATGAAATATGAAGCTTCAGATTCAGTTTTTGGAATCTTAGCTGCTTACACCATTGCCATTTAATTAAAATGAAAGCCTCTGTTTACAGTTTGAGATATGGATGGTGGCTTATGTCAAAGACAGGACATCCATTGAATAACTGATGAGGCTTCCAGTCAGTTCTTTTCTACCCTTAGTGAGACAAGTCCTTTGCTTCCAGTCTTGCTTGGCGATTGTTGCATGTTGCTCATTTTAAGATTTAGGCATTGCTGCCTTCAGCTGTGTGACAGTATCATCTTCGTTTGGCTCTAGGTAAGATACAGTCAGTCTGCTGTTTGGAATTCAATTCTGCTTTATGTTTGTCCCTTCCAGGAATATTTAATTCCTGTTTTACCGTATATTAGAAGTCCAGGAAGGTTTGTGTGCATGAAGATTGAAGAGAGTGTGAAATCTTTGTGCAGAATAAGGACCTAAAAACAGTATTTCAGGTGGTTAGATTGAAGCTGAATATTGTCTGAACTTTTTTACAGCTGTTTTAAAATTGTTGTGTTATAGGCCTGCATCACATTTCCCTGTTTTCAAATTGTAACTACTTTAGCACAAGTGATACTGGCTATAGGAAGGCTTCACCATTTGTGTGATAATTCTTTACACTTTTTGAATATTTATTTCATCCTAAAATTAATTCGTTATTTGCATGCATGTGAGTGCATAGCTGCGGTCTTTGTTCTGTAAAAGAGATGATTTTCATTACCTTACTCATACGTTTCTGTTCTTGGTTTATGTTATCATGACTTTTGAGATTTGGGGTGTTGTAGACATGACAGTGGGATGGATGGAATACTGTGTAATTTGGTGGATATGTACTGGTATATCAGAGTGACTTCCTGTCTCTATAATCATGGTAGATCTGCGCTGATGGTGGAGGCAGCAGGTTTTTCTGAAACATATATGTATATACATATATGCTTACTAGGCCACATTCCACCACATTTCAAAAGGCAATAATGTCTGTGTTATTTGTTCTTAATTCCTAAATACCACATTGGAAGTTTTTGTACAATCATACAATTTGTTTCCACAATCAGCAGAGCTTTTTCCATTGTCATAATGCAATTTATATGAAGTTGTTTACTCTGAAAGTCCACACTAAATGCTCGTGATATTACTTTCCATAACACATGCAGTAAATCCTAAGTGCAATTCATCTGCATCATGGTCACCTGTGTTTTGTCTGTCACGATGAGAGTTAATATGGCACTAACTGAATAAAGTCATCTGAGAGATGCATTCTGGCCATGTCTCTGGGTGACATTGCTATTAAAAGAAACCAGTTCTTCATCAAAACCATTTCGTATGTACTTACTCGTAAGACATTTTCAGCATTTGCAGAAACTTGTAAACAGACAGCACTGAATAATCCCTCAAATTGTTGTATGTATAGTAAGTTTTCAGTAACATCCCACATAACTTTAGTGGTTTGGCATCATCTGGGATTATTTGTAATTGGTTTATGTGTGTCACTTGGGCTTCTTGTACCAGATATTTGGGAAAAGATCTCACAATAAATTATTTTGAAACACAAACCATCACATATGATGGTCTTTGGCTTTAAAGTCAGAGTATGGAATTGTGTAACTGATTTTATCACTGAAATTGAACTTTAATTGGCAGATCTGAGAAAAATAACTCAATAATTACTTGTATCAAATGGCTGCAAAAGTGGTATGTCACTCTGTAACACCCATACATTGAATTTTCTTTATTGATAAAAATGTTTGCATTGCCTTTTTGTATAAGAATGTCTGTCACTGTGTAGAAGAGCAATCCAAAAAGTAAGGTTTATTATTTTATTTCTGGTGAAAGGATTCCTGAGTTTAGTTGGCAGTCATGGCTTCAGTTAGTAGAGTGCAAACGGAACGTGATGGCACACGCGCAGAAACCAGATTCGGTCTTCCAGCGAAACGGGTGAGTCCATTTATATCGGCGGGGGTGTCAGTTCAGTCGAGTACTGGCTTTCTTGGAGTGCGGGTCGGGCGAGAACGATTGTAGTAACACTGGATGGACTGTTCCGAGTCAAACTGAAGACTACTTGGCTACCCACTCCATTTGCCTCTTTCCCCTTCACTTCTCCTCCCGTGCGTCGCCGTGTGCCACCAGATTCCGTTTCCACTCTACATACTTTCATCACCACACAACAGTATTAGGAAAGTTTTTTGCATGTGGGTTCCCCATTAACTGACTGACAAACACAAAAGACATCCTTTGAGTCATTCATGATGCTTCCTCAGTGTTACAAAAGGCATGGTGACGCATTCTTAAGCAGAATGTAAGATGAGTCTTGGTTCTTCCACAACACCCCAGAGAGCAAGGTTGAATTGATGACCTGGAAGCACCCTCACTCACCAGTCAAAAAGAAGTTCAAGGCAGTGCAGTCTTCTGGAAAAGTGATTGCTACCTATTTTCTTTGTTGTTTGTGGACTTCTTCTGGTAGATTTGACACCTCTCAGTTCAACAATGAATGCAGCTGCTTATTAGGAAACTCTACAAAGACTCAAGGAGGCTAACTGGCAAAAGAGACCAGGATCTTGACCAAGGGAGTTTTTGTTTTGCAATACAGTGCTCAACCTCACAGTGCTGCTGCAACCATGAATTTTTTGAACTCATGAGGGTGAGAGGTTTTTCCACATCCACCAAGCAGTCCTGGTTTGCTCTGTTGGACTTCCGTCTGTTCCCAGAGATGAAAAAGCACCTCCGAAGTCAGCTCTTCCACTCCACTGAATTTGTTCAAAATGAAGTCAAGAACTGGTTATGTGCCTAGTACACATTTTTGTGTATGAAGAACTTGACAAATTGATATGTCACTATGATACGTGTCTAAATAGACTTTGTGTCTGTGTGAGGTAATAAAGCTAATATGAGACTGTATATGAGTCCCATTAATTACTCTGTATGTTGTTATTTTATGCAAATAAAAAAATAGGAAACCTTACTTTTTGAACTACCTACGTATGTGGTGTAACGAACATTGTGGCAGAATTGAGAAGTTAATTTTGGTGTTTATGACATTATCAGTTGTTAAGATTGTGTAGCATTGGTAATGTACGAATGAATGAATGAATGAATGGAGTATGGAACTTCAGCAGAATGATACCGACTAGGTGAAAGCTGAAGTACTGTTGTGAAAAACATGTGCCTATGTCACTCTGTCCACTGCGCATCACATGGCCTGGCCTGAGATTAAACACTATCTTCCACAGTTAGAGGCCAGCATTTCAGTTTGTCATAAGAGGCTGTCTGTCACTTCACCCATATGTTTCTGCTCAGTTTTATGTGCTGTATAATACTTGCGGATTTAGCAGAGGTGTATTAAATATATATATATATATATATATATATATATATAAAATCAATTTGTTGGCATCCTGTTTAACTGCCATACTTGATGCTCTGGTGAAATATAAATTTTCCTAGGGTCTGTTTTGTGGTCTAGTAGAAGGTAAAACTGGCTCTATGCTTAGACATCATACTGTGAAGATATGTCATGGCATGAAATTTAAAACTTCCTTATTTTTATTCCCTGAGTCCCTTGAAGAGTTTGCATTATGAGATATGTAGCTGGACATCAAAGCCGGTCTGTATGTGATGGAAACAGATGTTCCCACTTCTTCCACAAATGAAACCCAGATGGAGCCCGTAACACAGTTGTTTTTATTCGGTGACCTAAGTGAAGTCTGTTGTGGTCAGTTGGCAGTTATGTGTAACTTGACACAAATTCCCATTTACCAAAAATAATGAAATCAGCTGTAAGTCTCAGGACATTGTTGTGACATGTGTTGCCGGTTTTACATCGTCACTTGTTTCCTTTGGTTGTGAAGCAACACAACACTCTTCGAACTATCAGTTTGTCATTGTTATTGTTGTTGGTACTGTTGTTACTAAGGCGGCTTTCAGGAGTCTCATTGCACCTGTCCCTTCTGTTGGTCACACTGGCTAAGTCGCAGGTTTGAGCATCACCACTCGACATCCACTCACTGTTCTCCAACTCTCAGGTCGGCCCCTCATCACATTTCAGGATCATATCTTCATCCTCTCTCGTGTTGGCCTTGTGCTTTGTGTCTGTAGATGGGCTTGCTTCTTTTACCTGGTGTGACTGTGGTGGGGACAGGGACAAGGACTCAGTAAGTTCCGGCGTTGAAGTGGAGTGCATTAGAGTGAACGGTAGTTTTAATGCTAGCTGTCCACCCATGGCACCAACCAGAAGTTTCACTTTAACATAATAAGAGACATAGATGGCAAACACATTCCGGTCTTCAGGTGAACTGGATGTACTTGTGATCGTCGACGCCAGAGTTGCACCTGCTCTACTGAATGAGTCTTCAAGTGCTATCCAGTTCTTGGTAGCGCCCTTAGCTGGATGCAGAGTGTACGTGCGGCTTAGCGATGACCCTGGTCCTAAGGGGCATTCCTCTCGACTTGTGACTATTGCCACCACATTCTTGAACTTCCCATTCGAAAACATGCAGACGTCGACATGTTGCACCACAAACACCTAGGGAGAAGGCATGAAGTAATATTTGTCATGTAACATGGAAAATGAGCTCACAACCGGGAGGTCGTGTATATGCATGTTTTACCTCTGAAGTAATTTATTGATTTTCAGATGGACAGTGATGACCCTCTTTAAAATTGTGTGTTGCATATAATTTCGGTGTGTAGTCTGTGTTTAAATGAAGTCTAAATTGAACACCACAAAGTGTATCAGCAAAGTCATTTACATGAGCAGTTACATATGTGGCGTAAAATACAAGTCCTATGAAAATGCAAGGCCTGTTTTGAAGAACAGATTCAGTATGGCGATATTAACAATATGCAAAGCAGTGTGCAGTGCAGTTGAAGCATCTTTGTGCGCACTGTGATGTAACTGACCGTCTCTAGGAGCTCACCTTAATCCTGCGGACGGTCTTGCTGCTGTTGTTATGTACGGCCGTGTTCACCAGGATCGGTTCCCCGTGACTGTAGACAGCCTTGTCCAAGGAAGCCTCTAATTCAACTCGCCCGTCGCTTAGTAAAAAAGGCTTCTCCACGGCTGCGTGAGGCGGCGGTTCCGTGAGCTGCTCGGTTGAGGGTGCGGGCGAACTTGGAGTCGCTGCCAAATTAGGCAGACACCGCTGCACTACGCGGATCCCCATCCGCACTGTGCTTCGTCGGTGTGTCTTCTCATCTGCCCGCTCGGCTGCAACATGCAACTTTTCAAGTTGTATGTGCATAGATACAGACGAAAACCCGCAGTCGGTTTGAGGTTCGAACCGGAAAATTTGGAGTACAGATCAGAGGTCATAGGGGTTATCGGGTGAGGTGACTAGCTCTGTATTATGACACGTTGATAATAAAGTTCTTACAGTGACGTCTGTCGGTGAACAGGCTAATAATACAGCGATTGTTGCCTGGCATCGTGTCGACCGAGTCGTGTGCCTGCGTGACGTGTTGACTACAGGAACTAAATCATAGTTTATATAGGGGTATGTGCAGGTAACTACCTGCCTGAAGTGTAGGAACGTGATAACTCGGTGTTATCACCTGAAGTCAAGAAATAGTTTCGAATACGTTATATCTTTCATTCCAGAGGCACCAGTTCGAATCTCTGCCTGAACATTCAAATATTCTAGCTAACGTTACTTTCTTCAGTCCGAGCCCAATGTCGTGTTGCCTTCGTGTAAGTGGTCATGTCTGCGTTTACAAAATTATCACCCACGCATTCTATTCCACATTCATTATATTTGTACAGCTGATATATCGACGTTAAACAACCCTCGCACCTGACACCTATCCTTACCCTTTCGTGTCATTGCACTCGTATTGCTGTTGTTTATGCAGGCGTTAACCCACGAACCGACTGGCTAAAAATTAACCATAAATAATAGCGTAACATGTTATTCGATGCTAATTAACATGCGCAGTTGACATAGCGTTGTACAGTAGCTCACGAACGAACTTGCTGGAAATTACCCACCAATATACGACCTGCCGTATAATTTGATTTTAATTTACCAGCTGATGTAGCGTTTTGTAATAATCTGTGAACCGACCGAAGATTTACGCCATATCATTAGACCCCGGGAAGTCGCTTTTACTTATTGCCATCTCTATGTCTACAACTTTTGATGGTCCATCATATGGTTCTGCAGTTCGTACGCACATTGTCCTCTTCTCTGCACTGTCACTTTCTGTTCCAGCTTGCAATTCGAAGTGCATCTCATAGTATTCAGGCCACCCGTGTAGCACTTGCTCTGTATTGCTTACTATATTATCTTCTTTATGTCTGATCAGTAATTTTCGTGGTGTGAATCCTTTTTCTTATGCTTTTCACTTACTGACAAACTTTCTTTGTCTCATTGTTATTATAAACAATTTCTGTTTACTCCAGCGTTGATTTAAACAACACTTTCTTTCCTGTCTAAGTAAATTATGTGCTTCTTTTTTTTTCATACTTACATTCTTGCTCATTGTGTCTGGTATTTCTGTTACTCATTTTGTTGTAAGCTTTCTTTTTATCTTCGAATAGTATTTGACATTCTTCATCAAATCAGCTATTTCTTTGTGGTCTTTCTACTTTCCTATTGTTTTTCTAGCTGCTTCGTTTATTCCTTTTTTTAATTTGTTCTACATTTCATTATAGCATCAATTTCCTCTGAGTATTTTGTATATTTGCTGTTACTGTCTTGATCGGTTCTCTTTTATACTTTCTTATTTAGTTTACCAATATCCCATTTCTTTATTTCACTTTTCTTAGTCTTCACACTTCTCTTTATTTTCAATCTAATTTTGACCCTCACTAAAAATGGTCTGATTCAATTTCAGCACCTTTCATACTTCTCGCATCATAAAAATTAGTTTAGTGTCTTCTCTCCACCAATATGTGATGCATCTGGTTAAACATTTTGTTGTCAGGTGATCGCCAGGTGACCTTGTGAATGTCCTTATATTGATACCATATTCCCTCCACAACTAAATCCCTTCCAAGTGCAAAAATTTACCATTCGTTTTCTAGCATAATTTGTTTCGTCGTGAAGGCTGTGCCATCCACATGCTGGATGTAAATAGGACTTTCTTCCAACTTTACCATTGAAATCACCTAGTACAGTTTACTGCATCTCATACCGTTTCCAAAGCACTGCTTCATCTTTTCGTTCAGTTGGGGCATGTGTTGATGTCAATATCAAAGTGTAATATTTAAGTTTAACTCCAATTTTACAAATTCTTTCATTTATAGATAAGAATGTAAATAAAGTATCTATATCTACTAATATAAAATCCTGTTCGAAATTCATATTTGTCACTTTTATGTCCACTGTATAAAATCATATACTCTTATGCGTCGCTTAATGACGGGGATACGTTCTGAGAAATGAGTCGTTAGGCGATTTCGTCGTGCGAAAGTGTACTTACACAAACCTGGATAATACAGTATAGCCTACTACACACCTAGGATATATGGTGTAGCCTGTTGCTCCTAGGCTTCAATCCTGTACAGCATGTTACTGTACTGAATACTGTAGGCAATTGTAACACAATGGTAAGTATTATAATATTATATTACGATATATTATAATATTAGAATCTTATGGGGCCACCGTCGTATATGCGGTCCTTCGTTGACCGAAACGTCGTTATGCGGCGCATACCTATTTTTTAATCACAGTTCCTTTCCCAGGGCATCCAATTTCTTGTAGAGCGCATATATCTATTTTATATTTATCAGTCTTTCACAAATTCATTCATTGCTCCTATTGTATACAATATGCGTACATTCCAACTTGCTATCCTCATGTCACTGATCCTTTTCCACTGCCTGGGTCGATTCCACTTCTTCTGACTCTTCCGAGGCCACAATTCAGGGTTCATAACAGTTAGCTCTTTTTACGGTGACAGGTTGTCGACCTGTCGCCAAGCCCCCAACCTGGAGGGTCAGTTCACCGTATTTTTAACCCCCGGGACAGGATAGCCCAGCTATACCCCCGGGCAGCGGGTATACATTTTAGTCGATTTTTACGACCCGCATGGGCTGCAGTGGAACTATTCTTTACCCCGGTCACCATACGGGACCTCTGTCGCTTTATCTAGCCACTGTTTTTACATATGTAGCCACGGTGTTCTCAGACCTCCGTAATCTGCGTTTTTCTGGAATGATAGATCAAGCTTGGCATTTATACAAGAAGTACATAAGAGGGCATATTTTAAACCTTGAAACCACAATGGTAACTACATATAACACTTTATGCAACGTTTCGTGACTGCTTATGTGATTAGCAGAATTAAGACCGGTTATGTCCTACACAGCATGGGCCGGTTAGTTTTATGATGGAGACGGAGTGGTTTTACTGTAAAGTAGAAACCGACGTTTGAAATACGAGTATTATGCAAATGGGCTTCAGGCGTCAGAGGTATGATTTCATTTTAATGAGCTCTGACGTCCAGGCATATTTAGTAACATGCTATGAATAGTGTTAATGTCCAAATTTTGACAGCCCTGTAGTATTGCATAATTAAGTTCGTGGATGCTGAGTCATTTACATTAGTCAGGATACCAATATAGCCATATTCCAACTCAGAACTTCTTTTCCACATTCTCCATAAAACGTATTTTTTCTCTTTGTTTGGGCAGTTGAAATAATGTCATTAAATGAAACACTGTTCTTGGTAACGGGTCTCATCATTTGCGCGCCGGGCTCTGACGGCAACCTCTCCGTAGATATGTGCAGCGTATAGCCTAATGTAACTTGTGCAGGGGTGTAGACTACTTGTCCCATTGCTTAACTAAGCACTGCTGCATGAAAAAGTGTTGAGGTAGTGGAGGTATGGAGGTATAGCGCCACACAATTTAACGTCCGTATTAGAGGGCGGTGCGTGATCGACGTCATCAAGTCTGGGCCACATCATATCCGACATGCGGGCCCCACGGCCTTTCTGATACGGGGGCCGGAGAAAGATTTATGCACCGCCAAGAAACGAACCACGGTCATCTGGACTGCGGCCTAACCACTGTACTGAGTCATCCTGGCTAATATTTCTTATGCTTTGTTATTCGAAACGGGAAAGGAAATAGATTTAGAACCAGCTGTGTCTCCCAGTGTATAATGCACTTGTTGCAAGTGAGTAAATGGCTCACTTGCCTGGTTCTCCGTGAGGTACGAGCAGAGGCCCAGGAAACAGTTCGGGAATGTAACACGCAGGACAACTAGATGGCCTCGTGAGTGTTAATGGCTGGCACCTGGCTAGTGTCGTGTATTAATGACCCAGGGAGCCGCGAGAGCGCAGTGGTTGTAGTGAGTAGGCAGGCCGCTGCCTAAACGACTGGTGAATCGTGGTTCCACTCCCGGCAAAAGTAAGATACTTTCCTCTTCTCCAAAGTGTCAAGACCAGCTCTGGGCCCCACGCAGCCTCGTATCCTATTTCCTCCCGCGGCTAAAGCGGCCGGTGCGTGAAGCTGACGGCTTACATTCATCTAGTGCTGAAGTTAACGCTGTTCTGAATTAAGCCCAGGCACAACTTTACGTTTATAATTGATGCAGATTAATCGGTTTCCAGTAGCGTGCGTTGGTTGGTCTGTTGAACAACACTTTGTTAACCGCTTTGGTTAGTTGCCGTGAGAGTAGGGATTGCGTAAACGATTGTGAGCGGTCATATCGGAAGAATGTTAAGGGAAGCGAGTGGTGGCCTAGGTTGATATGTGAAAAGAGGAGGTCTGTCTGGTGGTGTCTGGCGTTGAGGAAAGGGCAGGGACTCAGTGTTTGTGAGCACAGTGCATGTAGCGGACTGGGCGTGTCGAGGAGCTGCATATTCTGCATTGACGTGATTAGGCGGATCGAATGAGCGAACTATGTAGCATGCATGGTAATGTGACGTATCCAGGATTTTAATCGAACAGTTTAAAGGGAGGATACAACTTGGGAGAATATGCATAGACGGGAACAACATTAAAGTGTGTAATATAAGGCCATGAAAATGCAGACGGGATAAGGTCAATTGGCGGACTCCTTTGAGCACGATGGTTGACCTGGTTGCACGAGAAAGTTAAGTTCATTGTCCGCTGAGGAACTGCAGAGTGTTTAGGGATGGTCTTGTACCTTGCGGTTGATTAGTGCGACATTTGAAAGGGGAAGAGATTGTACCTGAGCCGAGATTCTAACCCAAGACCTTGCTCAGGAGTGCCGCAGTGCTCTGTAACCTCTGCTCTTTTTCACTGCATAGACAGGGTGCGGTTCACTAGATCCTGTAGTGAAACCGCAGTTTGAACTTGCCAGTGCTATCAAACTGTTCAGTTCTCTTCCTTGTTCAGTCTGAACTAGCGAGTTGGGAATAATTGAACAGAAAAGGCAAACAGCAAGCAGCTGTGCTTTAGGTAGTGTTAACACACGACTGGGTGTCCGAGGTTAACATCTCTTTGGATGATAGGGGAAGGGCAGCTAAAGCCGCATAGCGTTTGCTGTTAATATGGACTGTGGTTAGTGCTGTACACAGAGTAGGCATCAAATTGCGTGGGGTTCTAGATTTGTAGGGGGCCACTTCAGTGGCGAATATATATAAATGTAGATTCATGTTTTGAGAAGTAGTATTTATTTTTTGAAGCCTTTAAAGGATAAGACCGACTTCATATATACAGGGTGATTCACGACTTTGGGACATAACTTCAGGAGGTGATTTCCTAGGTCTTTGTGATCAAAAAAGTTCATATAAACATGTGTCCGATTTTGGACTGTTACGGAGTTATGACC
>Ga0123355_10005162_pt1 | contig 19058 bp, 13 predicted proteins | sample TergutEmb28metaG_3_FD_89872 | JGI IMG/M metagenome (GOLD analysis project Ga0123355, IMG submission 89872) | Embiratermes neotenicus P1 segment gut microbial communities from Petit-Saut dam, French Guiana - Emb289 P1 | ecosystem: Host-associated > Arthropoda: Insects > Digestive system > Gut ... | reverse complement strand
AACCCCAATATGAAACTTCATGAACGTTTCACTTTAATTATCAACCAACAAATGCACTTACATAAAATTTCACATTAAAACACTTAAAACCGCTCCGACATGTTTCGATCCTAAGAACATCCTTAGGGAGCTACGTTGTTCCTTGCTAAAGTCACTTTAAAAACACTCACAAAATAATTCCTTTATTCTAACAGGGTGTTGTGGCAGCATGTTGCCACAACACCCTGTTAATATAAGATGAGCAATAAAGAACGGGGTTACGCGTGTATTTTTCAATTAAATTGCATATTTGGAAATATAGTAAACCGCATTCGGATTTTTGGGAAAAATTCTGCCATGACGACGTAGCTGTAAGCTCCAATACTTACGTATCATTTGTCAGATAACTTCTGTTTTATATGTGTTTAATATTCAATTTTAAATGCATGTTTTTCTATACTCAATCTCGCCTGACGTCACCCTGCTACTGTGCATGGAGCTGATTGGGTCGAATGAAGTCCGGACAAAATAAGAACGAAAATTTGATACTTCTCCTTTAACGCAGTTACCAAAAATTGGTCAACACGTTGAATTTTTCAGCAAGTTTTCACATTATTCAAACAATCCATTATAGTGTGTCAATTTACTATCAAACTTTATAGTTCAAGAAAATTAGAACTTCGGTAATGTTCCAACTAGTCTACAAAACGAAATCGTAATTTATGGCAACAGCACATTTTCGATATCAATTATTGACTTGAACAGTTGCTGCGAAATGGGTTCTACTGGGCTGTATCGAAGTGGGTTTAGTACAGAAACACTCAAGAAAAAATGATCATCATATTCGTGTCAACCACCAAAACCAGCACGCTGCGGCTCCAAATACGCTCAACCCACCTACCGTCAAAAACAAAAAAAAAAGACCTTTATGATTTATATTCTTCACGAATTGTGGGACATATAAAACCAAGGAAAAATAGAAGCGAGATAAATGCAGAAAATGTTTCGAGTTTTAGAAGCATGCATTTTACCGTACAGCCTGGAAAAAATATTATTTTGGAAACTTAAGCTTATATGGTAGAAAGTAGGATAACATTAAAATGGATATTAAAGAGAATGTGATCTCGATTAATCTGGCTCGGGATAGGAAAGAGTGTTGTACTCCTTCCAGCATGGTAATTAATTTTCCTTTGCATAAAGAATAAAATTTTGGCCACCGGACAGACCTCCTAGTATCGGCCAGTATCACCCTGGAGTTAATATTTACTATCAAATATGAAAATGCAGCGCATTTTGGTACCTCATCCAACTATTCTTCACTTTACTGCCGCAATAATAACGAAAGAAAATTATAAATATTGTCACCATGGTGTGGACCGTGTGAATAGATGTTGGCCTTACAACGCCCAGTCTCTGACTCAGACTACGGCAACTTCTTGTGAGATTCGTGGTGAAGGAGTCTCTCCAGATTCCCCCTGATAAACACCGTTCCTTAAGTGCTCCATTCTCCTACATCCCCCTCCATTCGGATGTGCGGTATGTATGGACAGGCCGCACACTGACCATGTTCTGAGTCCACCAGGAGGTTTGTCCTCTCTGGGTATAGAATAATAGGGTTTTAAGCACAAATTACGCAGAATCTCTTTACATCCATTCCTAGTTACTTGTCTAAGTCTGACCTTAACATAAACGTGTCGATTCCATCATGTTTTATAGACGTGGTGTTTTACGAAAGTGGACGGTGTATGGCCAGTAACAACGCTATAGATATGACTAACTAGGTGCACTATATGACAGGCGGACAAGCTGCTTCTTTCTTACCTCCGATGTAGAACAAGGACAGGCTGTGCAGGTCCGGAAGGACATGGGGACCACCGCGGTGCATTGTGAAACACGCACTGGACTTTTAACACCAGAGGAGTCTATCCATCTTCTGGCATAATGCACCACCTATTTATAATTTATTACACTTCGTAAATAACTTTCCGTATCCCTGGATAGCCATTACAAACCATATAACAAGGAGAATGAAAGAGAAAAAGAGATTAAGAGACAAGGAAAGGAGAACTTTATGACAAGACTGACCGAAATGATGTCTATCAACCGTTCTTGCTTTCTCCTTATAGTTCTTATATTTATGGATATTGCAGTACACGCACACGCACGCCACCTCTAAAAACTTTACGGTAATATCAACAATAGTATCGTAAGGAATATATAAAAAAATGTTCGCAAAGCGAAGACAAGTTACGTGCCTTGGAAAATTCAGTTGAATTAACCACGTAATCGACAGAGAATCGCAATGTGAAAAAAATAATAATGGGAGAGTAAACTTTGAGGTGCGTCATCCCCGTTGTGTTGGTCCAATAACAGTTTTTTGTGTGTGTGTATTGCACATACAGTCGAACATGTAGTTGTACATCTACTGTACTACTAGGTGAAATATATTTGTGTTCGACTGTATGTGCAATACACAAAAAATTCTTTGTTAATGAAAGATTAAAGTTTTCTGGACTGTAACGCCATGCACTGTGGTAAATATGTGTGCTTCAGAGAAATCTGCTACCTCTTTTTACAGAATACTGAAGTAAGCCTAGCACGGAAATCACGACTGCGGCGCAGCTTTGTCACGATAATATTCCGTACACAACAGAAACAGCATCAGCAGCCACGATTCTAAACCTCGTAGCAGAACAGCGTAGTGGCTTTTGGGACTTCGTTCATAACCTAAGTTTCCACACCCACACCCCACCCCCGCCCCCAAAAAAAAAAAATAAGTAAAAAAATTGAATAGAAAATTTCGTAAAGTTGATTTGTTTTCACATTCACGCCAAACAAAAGTAGGAGAGAACCTACACGACTTGGCCCATTAGACCGAGCTATTTTCAATATCTGGGGTCTCAGTCTGCAAAAGGTTCAGAAGAGTTCAGTCCAGCGGCTCTGCCTTATTACGTAAGTCCCGACATTTGAACCTGAGGAGTGGGAAATAACTGCTTGTGCAACACTTTACTGTTTGTGTTCTGGGAGCGTTTTGCGACGAACGGGGCCTAAGGCAGAATAGGCCTAACTGTAATAATAACTATATAATCCTCAGAACCGTTTCAGTTCTACTCAGTCTTGATGACGTCTACTGACCCACTCGAGTCGACAATATAAGCATTATTCTGACTGCAATGGCCGGTAGAAAACACGTCCTTGAAAACGATACGAATATAGATATTTGAGGTTCCAGTAGCGGTAAAAGCCGTCACCGTTACAGGCCTGGAGAGGCCCAGAGGGTTCCAGGTAGTTAAGGTTCCCAGATTTCGTGACAATGGCACAGGATGGTGGTAGGTTGTCAGCCTTACGCACCCGGCCGCCTTTACCCTCAAGAAATGCTCCTGGTACTTATTTCTGTTAGAAGCTGAGTCGATCTCAGGGCCATAGTGTGATCGGAAGGATTATGTTAATGAAAAATTCCATGACACTATCTGGAATCGAACCAGTGACCTTCCGATTTGTAACACAGCACCTTAACAACTGTGCTACCGCGGTCCCCCTTCCAGTAGCGGTACTGGTGAATATTCATGTTTTCTGGAATGCAAGGCCGTGCAAATAGATAAAGTGTTATCCAGGTTTCAAAGAAGCCTGCTGCCTCCCTCTTCTAAATTTAAGATGGAGCCAAAAAGCTCTTTTCAAAAAATGCCTAATATTTGCTAAAGTACATGACATCAAATTTCAGGTAACGTGAATTTTTGGTACACATTTCTTAGGCTATTTTGAGCTTCATTGTCTTCAAAGACGTTTCGATATTTTGTGAATAAGCTGTATTTCAGTGCCGTAATTTTTCCTTCCGCTCAGCTCCAAATAGGAATTTCCTTGAGGAGCGGGCGATGGATTTACAACTGTCCGTACAAATAACTGACACTTCAGAATGCCGTTGGCTGCAGATTTTCATTTGAAGCGAGACGATTGTAAGGCTTCAAACAGTCCCTAGTTTTCCTGTCTTTCTTTGTACTGCCACAGGCGTGCTTTAGATGTTTTTAGCCAAATATCTCAAGGACTTTGCTTTTACAAAAAGACAATTTCACAGAAACGGATAAAAGAACAATGAAGGAAACAATAGGTCCATCCGTGTTGCTTGCTAAAATCCCCGCGACTTTGAACACTACGTTTCACTTATGTCTTGGTTTAACATATCATAACAAAATACACAACAAATTCTCAATTAGTCCTATGGTTCTGTCTTCAGCATTTGGAAAACACAATAATAAATGATAAATATTTTCGTGAAGAAAAATTAGATTAAAATCGCGGAATACTTGCACTTTTGCACGCTGTTTTACACAATCATAAAACTTCACTTCTGGGTCAAGAATGACTAAAGTTAGAAGAGGGAAGCATTGCAAGATCATCCGTTTTGACTTAATAACTGGAACTGTGCTGACAGAAATATTAAGCAATTCCTGTTTTCCACATTTTCAGTTCCGTTTGTCTCTGATTACGGACGTTACTTCTCTGCTAACACTTTAAATCCCCGTGATTACTTTATGTACCGTCGGGTTTAACATTACTCGTTCTTTTCACCGAATGCGTTTAAGTGTGTTGCATGGATGTCGGAACAAACCGTTCTTTTTCCTGTACAGCATTGTCAGTTGCAAAACCTAGAAGTACTGTTTAACAAACGGTACTAATTAATCTTCTAACTACGTATGTTATTCGGAAAGTAAGTACCGTCTGCGCATATCTCTCGCGCATTCTCGAGACTGTCACTTTGCCATGTGCAGTGACTTCCTCTATCAACTGAAGCCAGACGCCATTTCGTGAAATTCGTTTTATGTTTATGTTTGTTCCTTGCGTTAAACATGTTTAAGACAATTGAAGGAGCCGCCGACTGTGAAATACGGTCTGTAATTCGTTTTTTGAATGCTAGGAATGTGCTACCAAGTCAGATTCATCACCAGATCTGTCAGTGTATGGTGACAATGCGATGAGTGATGGCATGGTTATGAAATAGGTTTGGATGTTCAATGAAGGACGAGAGAACGTGCACGATGAGGCGCGAAGTGGGCGTCCATCTTTGGTGAATGATGATTTGGTGCGTAATGTCAACGAAAGAACGCGTGACGACAGACGTTTCACAATTTCTGATCTGCCCCTGCACTTTCCTCAGATTTCAAGGACTGGTCTCTATGACACTGTCAGTAGTGGCTAACATCGCAGGCGGCCGCATACTATGAGGAGGGCACACAAAAACTTGTGCCCCGCTACGACAATGGCCTCAATAATAGCGGCGAATATGTGGAAAAATAGTTTGAAGAATGTAGAATCTGATAACAATAAAATTTTTTACGAAACCTTACTCGATTTTTTTACAGCGAAACGGTACTTACTTTCTGAATAGGTCTCGTATAATTCAGGATAGTCGTAGTCTTCAAAGTGTTAATGCAATTGTTGTAAAGAATGCATAGTAACATGTTAAAGCCTAGTAGTTGGTGTACATAGGCCAGATTCGAAAAATAAGAACTCCGCATATTATCCACAGTTTATTTGTGTTCCTTGCGATGCCATTAATTCTTTATACAACATGGGCCAATTTTTCTTTCTAATGAAAGCACACGGTGTTCCCTCTGAAGTACGAAATGTATCTTTATATGCTATAATACATATTAATTTCATTTCGCAAAAGAGTAGCACTGCATAGGGCACTCGTCTGACCTTTTCCCCACAAATAGTTGAGAAGCGTGCAAAAGATACTTCCACTTGAGCAACTGACAATACGCGGTTGACTCTCAAACAATCGCAAAGAGTCGTAGAGAAGGGAAGTAAAAATCCCGGGCGACTAAATTTTGTACGGTGCTGACTAACAATTTGAGCCTATTTTTATTGCAGATCCCCCCCCCATGTCCCCGACAAAAAACTGTGTGGCAGTTCAGATGCACGGAGCATACAGCGCCCGATAACTGTCAGGTTCACAGGCCATTTCAGAACTGAGCCCTCAGTATGGGACAAGCCTCCATTCTAGTGCCTAGACATTGGAGGTAGCTGCCAGATTATTGGAAAATTTGTGGACTTTTTTGTAGAGTAGCATTCTTATTTGTCGTACTTATCTGTATCATTATCTCCATAGTCAGGTACTCTGTTGTCTGGGATGAATGGATTGTAGATAACTCACAGACGCTTCAGCACCAGTAATTTAGTGTTCCTCTTCATGACGGGAGAATTATGTAGGTGAACTTGGTCTTCCAATCGAGATTCGAGCTGGACATCTCCGAAATCCATGTTAACAAGCCCTATCACTTGAACAACCCTGGAAGATTTCAGTTCTGCCACAGAAATATAAGGACAGGACGATTTAAATATTACACTGAATAGCGCAAGTTTAACAAAATTGATTACAGTAAACTTGAAGTCGCAAGATCATGTCGTTATCCCATTATAATTCCAAACACCGTCCTTTTATATGGGTTGAATAAATTACGTATTTCATTATCAATTAAATAAAACGCTTAATCGAACCGGTCAATCGAGTTGCGATTGCAGCGCGAGATACAATCTCGTCCATTTAGCCTTAGGAATTAAGATCATGTACAAAAAAAAAAAAAGTAAATCAATTTCTTTTCACTACACAAATCCTCACTTCTTTACTTCTTTGATAGCTACAGAGACACCAAAATAAACTGGCAAGTGAACTCGTTAAGTTTTATAGTCAAAGCATTTATTTCATAACAAGGTGTCCTGATAATTTATAAGGTCTGTCGTCCAGTCCCACACTTGTGTTAAAACGAAATGATTGAGAGCAGTGAACAAACTATCTAACAAAGGCCTATAAAAAGACGCAAGACCGTACATACGGTATTCCGTGACGCAACGAAGAAAGTTTACCAAGAAATGTTTTCGTTTCCAAAATATCTTGCAGTCTCACGGTCTATGCGCAGTGTAATTCCACTTGCACCCATATAACAATTATGGCCTAGCTCAGGCCATTGTACACGAAAAACATAAATGTTCAATACCACAATGTCCGGAGCTCGTATACCGAATTTCATCAAATTCAGAAGAAAATAAGAACATTTAATGTGAATAAAAATCCAACGGATGCAACAGTATGCAGACATTTATTCACTGCAAAATTACTCTACATGTTTCGGGTGTCACAGCACCCATCATCAGGAGTATTAAATACTGTAACCGCAGCCTCCGGTACAGGTTATACTACTTGTACCGCTACTCCCGTCCAACGTGGTCTGATCGGGACTGGTTTGTGCAAGTCGCGTGCGACTCGCACAAACCAGTCCCCAGTCCCCAGTCCCCAGTCCCCAGTCCCCAGCATTTCATGTGCCGAGTTTTACCTAAATCTGATGAAAACTCTAAATGACAGTGCCGTCCTTGTCATGAAATTCGTGAATGGTCAACAGCATTATCCTATGTTAATGTTACTAATGCTGCATTTCACTCGAATCAGTCCAGAAATATGGAAAGTACGAGTATAAAATCATTTACGCCCATATAATTGTCACTGTACCGATTTTCACGAAAACTCTCTCCCGCTCAAAGCCTTTGCAGAAATGTTCCACATCGAACTTCATTAAAATATGACAAGCTGTTTAGTCAGTAACACTAGATAACCAACAATCAGATGGACAGATGGAGTGGTCACCAAATATTGCCTTCTCGTTTTACTTTGTAAAGAACGCCTAATTTTGTGAAGGTATTTTCTGCCCAATGCTTCCCGCTGTCGGAAAGAGCGCTGCTTATTTGAAGTTTGCCAGGCTTCGCCCGCTTGTGCAAGAATTATATTACGGTGAACATGAGCATGGCAATGGCGGAATGATACGGTCAGGGGAAAGCCGAAATATTGGAAAAGAAACTTGTTCCAGTCCAATTCCGTACACAAAAATTTCATACGGATTGGCCTGAGTAAGAACCCGGGCTATCGGGCAACTTCCTGCCCGAGTCACGGCAAGGCTTGTCTGTATATTAAGTAACCTTTCTGTTTCTTGTTTCACACTGGGTACCCAATACAGAACAGAGGCAGACCACATGAAACGTAGTTCTTACTCTGGCCTGTAAATTCTATGGACATAAATATGCTAATGCACGTGTTTCAATCTTGGAGTTGTAAACAAGAAGAAGAACAGGATGGAAGTATAGCACAGGACACTATTTTTAAATCAATAACAGGCAATAATTGTCTGCGAGAAGTGAAACTCAGAACTGGTGTTCGCTCAGCTGGTCAATTAACACTCTGGTCCTTATGGAAGACTGATATTGTAAAATAACTCACCCAACGAGTCTTTCCTACGTAATAATATTGCGAAGACGAACCAACATTATTACAATTATCCAGTTTCTTTCTTTCTGCCTATTGTTCAGGTCCGGATGTATTTTCTATCTCTGTACATTTTTTTTTAAAGAGCAATTGGCTGAAAGTCGTCTTGTGTAAATGCAGCTCCGAATTCACACAGGCAGAAGGCATTAGACATGCAGGAAGATAAATAATACCCTGAATTTCCATCGAGTACTAAGAGCTATACAGGAGAATGAAGGTGTGTACTCATGCACCACATTACGTCGCAAAAGAAGTGTCATGTTTGCCAAAATATAACGTCCCAAAGACAAGCGATTGGGAGACTGAATTCCAAACGTTTAATTATATTAGTTATTTTATTAAAAGCTCCATCCTCTAAAGTGATACACATAGAAATCACACATAATTTGAGTATAAGAGTGCGAATCGTTATTGAAGGGAAGATATAGGGAAGTATAGAAGTGACGGGACGAAGAGGAATAAGACGTAAGCATCAACTGAATGACTTTAGGGAAAATTGAGAATATTGGAAACTGAAAGGTGGGTCAGGATAGCGCCGTCGTTATAGCGACTCGCTACGGGCTAGGCGGTCCGGGGATCGAATCTCGGTGTAGGCGAGATATTCCGCACCCGTCCAGGCCGGCCCTGGGGCCCACACAGCCTACTATATAATGGGCACCGGGTCTTTTTCTCGGGAGATAGGCGGCCGGGGCGTGGCGTTGACCACCTACCCCCGCCTAGCGCCGAGGTTAAAGAAACAGTAGAGCTACTCACCCTTTGGGCCTTCGTGGCCTGTTCTAGGGTTAACTTTACCTTTACGTAGTGGTTAGGAAATTGAAAGAGAAAGCACTAGAACGCACTATGTGGAGAATTCGCTTCGGATAGAGGTTATGAACCTGTCGTAAAACAGACTACAGAATGATGACTTGTGTATAGACTATATATATAAGTATACATATACATATAACACAGAGTGTTCCACTTAAAACTGGCAAGTTTGCACGACAAAACAAAGAAACGATTTTGTTTCGTTTAGTGTTTGGTAGACTACATGCACACTCGACATGGGAGGGGCTGCTCTTGCAACAGGATGGCGCTACGTGCCACACATCTCGCGATTCTGTGGTCCGAGTTCAGGAGGTTTTCACAGAGGAACGAACTGCCTGCAAAGTTTTGTGGCTCCCTCGTTCTCTAGATTTGCCAAAGCGTGATTTTTTTTTTTATCTTTGGGGGTGGGTGAAGGGCAAAGTTAACGAATCAAATCCGCACACTTTAGATGAGGTAAGGAAGAACATTCGAAGTGCTATTGAGACTATCGAAGTTGCCGTTTTGCCTAAGGCGAACCTGAAAGTGACAATACACGTATCAAACTGTTTGATTCACAAGGACCTCATTACTAATATCTTATGTAAAAGTGTGCATTAAGTCTACAAAAATCTAAATGAAACAAACCCCTTTATGATTTCGCCGTCCAAGCGGGCAGGTTTTAAATGGAAAATTCTGAATACAAAACATTTTGAGGGCGAAAAAATTAGTACAAGAATTCATGTCTCCCGCTTTTAATATTACTTCTCTTTTATATGTGGAGGACAGTTACGTTTTGACAAATAGTACAGAGTAAATAATATTCTATACACAATGAAGAAAAAGGAGAAAAAGGAGAACACATAAATGAGGAAATAACGAGAAAGAAAGAGAATAAGACAGCAAACAACACATATTCACTTAACCAACACAGGAAACGGACGTGCTGAATCTGAAAAGCACGCTGTTTAATCTTGACCAAATTGTCCATAACCCAAGCATCCGATCCTAATGTGGAAGCATACATTAGGAGATGCTTGTGTTTAATTAAGCTTTCTATGCGATGGAAAGAAATGGCTCGAGGCATTATAGTCAATGCGTGGAGAAAAAGTAAAAAGTCTGTCTGCTAGCCTGTAGTTTGTAGCTGTAGAAATCAACAATTTATCACGTGAGATGAGGTTCAATATCATGACAGGTTATAGCGATATAACATATGCGTGGCTCAACCCTACGGGAACACTGACACATTCATTAACATGGTTGTTATGTCTGGCTGCTGCCATTAGCAAGCCAGATCCATATCACGTGGTATCAGGCACGGAAAGTAAAAAGGTTTCAGCACTCAGTGGTCAAAAAAGTCGAGGGGTTTAGTCATATTTCGCTCAATTCTTCTGAAAATTAGAACTGTTTCAGTAAATATTGTAAAGACCATAAGGTTTGTCATCCCTGTTGTGTTTTCAAAGATAAATTGGGATTGTGTGTATACTTGTCTGACACAACTATAAGGTGGAAGATGTATGTATATTTATTACATAAAATCAACTACATGCTTCGGCCCTATTTTCATTGGCCATCTTCAGGTTGATAATTGAAAACATTTAGTGAACAGTTATACTAGGTTTTTTATACAAGGGGGTTTGGGTGGGGGTGAGTTCTCAGCATGCTGAGATCTCACCCCCACCCAAACCCCCCTAGTATAAAAAACCTAGTATAACTGTTTACTAAATGTTTTCAATTATCAACCTGAAGATGGCCAATGAAAATAGGGCCGAAGCATGTAGTTGATTTTATGTAATAAATATACATACATCTTCCATCTTATGGTTGTGTCAGACAAGTATACACATAATACCAATTTATATTGTAGAGACAATCAAACACATATTTTATGTTCGATAACTTTCTTTTGAAATCCAGCCACTTATGAAATATGGGAAAATGTAGAGCCGGACAGGCCACAGATGAAAGTATGGCGCATGTGCATTGAATGCTGGATATCTAAGGCTACAAATACATATTCACAATATATAATACTCATTTGCTTTTCCACAGCAACAATGGTTGCACGAACGCGCCTTATTATTACGTTAGACATACACCGCCGGTCTTCTATTCTTTTTTGTGGTTTATTTAGGGAAGCTGTCACTGTCTAGATTGTACTTCGTTGTGCCGCTGGCACATGATTGAATATGACTATGGAACAATGGTGTAAGAGTAACTGACACGGGACGACTAAAGTACTCGGAGTAAAACCCACTCAGTGCCACTTCGTCCAGGACGGATCTTACATATATTTCCGTGGTAGCCATCGCAGGTCTTGCTTTGAGAAACCAGAAAATAAACACTTGCAGTAACTTTTTTTTTTGTCCTAATTACAGCTAAGATTTCTTCAGCAACTGTGGCTTCTGCCTTGAATCTGACAGACGGTCACTGACAAACTCTCTGCTATTATGCATTCTGTGACAATTATTTGTAACGATCCCCCTTTGAAAACACTACAAAGGATCTCCGTGTGAAACGGTAATTTCAGCACTGGCTTGTCAAGATTATACAGTGTGAGAAATTGTGTAGCGAGGTCGTTTTAGATACTTTATGCAACCTTCACACACTAACACAGAAAAGTTTCAGGGGTCGCAGACGCTGCCTGATAGATTAGACCCCTCTACATTATCGTTCTGTACACACTTCCTTTGTTCATACACTCACACACATATAGATGTGTCTTTATTATATAACGTGGTCGATATAGACTAGTCTAAAGGTTGGAAGACAGCGGAATCAAGATTCGATCCCTGATTGACGTAATCGATTTTTCTCTTCTTCAAAGCGTACAGATCCACTCCGTGCCCTACCGAGTGTCTAGCAAGGTCACCCGTCGAGGTAAAGCGGTCGGGGGGTGAAACTAATAACTAACTCCCCAGCAGTGTTGAGTTTCAAAATGAGTGGAACTAAAATATTCTCCCGCTATACACTTCCATGATCTACAAGGGAAACCTTTACCTTTACCCTTACCTTTACCTTTATCTCAGCAGTTCACATTAACGAATGTTGACGAACAATACACGTGCTGTTACATTTGGCCAGCGTAAAGGCATACGTCTTTCTTATTTCACATTTGACAGCGAAGTCTCTTGGAAGGTTATTTCAAAGTTTCGGGGAAACCCGTTGTTTAAGATCTTACACTGAAGTTGGAGGAACAGATTCCACCGAAACTTTGGAAACCACCTGCCGTACTGCAGGGTGTCATATCCCAATAAGCCCACAATATACAGTGTTCTGTTTTGACGTAAGAACGAAAGACATTCGTAAATAATTGTTGCGATTCTCATATTTTTCGGTGTATTTCTGTGATACCCACCGTAAATTTTGCTCTGGCTGTTCCTAGGTGGCGACCCCTGCAATAGGCAGAAGTGACAGCCGGATATTGCGCGTACTTCATACAAACCACGCATATGATATGGCGTTCCCAGTCACTGTGCTATAGATGCTGGCCTAGACACCTCGCACGCGTCAATGAACAAGCAATTCACTGCAAAATATAGCCATCATCAGCCACCCTACGGCGGGAAACGACGCGCAGCCCTAACAGGGCTAATCACTATCGATCCCAATAACTCATCGGTTCCTCCCCGTTCATGACCCCATCACGCGACATATAACGTCTCCCAGCCTATTCCATGAATTAAGACATTATTACGTCAGACCAGGGGTCATAATTAACACAACCGTCCTGACAGAAATCATCTACTGTTACTGGACTGCTATGGCAGGCCTCAACAGTCACGAAAATGATGCCCTATATACTTAAAAATATGACTTGATTAATTTTACGATGTAATTGCACAAAATTACTTGGTGATTGCATTTTACAAATTGCATTCATGGGCCGATACTCTTAATGATTAATAAAAAAACTTGGCAGGACCTGAAATATGCATGGTGATAAAGGTTAAAAATAGGCCATGGCTGCTTCATTCAACCTTTTATAGATTGTAAGATCATTCGACACTACAGTTGATATAGTGCCCTTAAATGAAGTAAGAAACATCGTTGCTGTGAAAACGGGTGCACACAAACTCCGCAGTCGGCGAAGCGTGGTAAAGTAATGCACGAACCAACAGAGAATTCAGTTACTTCAATGAGTAACGATGCTATTCGGTAATAATATGCAAATCCTGCTTTGAAATGAAGTTGAGTGAGAATCGAGCTGCCAGCCACAGGGAGCAGCTGCAAGCCTTTCCCTGTTTGTATAAATCTACAAGATTAACAACGATAATGACCAAACCCGAATTTACATAATAGTGTCAAGTGAATGTAAAACGCATGGATTCCAGTTAACGGTTTAAATTTTCAATCCGGACGGAGTTCAATATAAAAATAAAGAAACGCATTAGTCATTCCGGATATTCGTTGCTGACTGTTGAACCAAGCCAACCGAATGCATACGGGTACCATTAGATGCTAATTACACGCCGATAACTGGAGCTCTTCCTGACCAACGACCACAAAACTATGGAGGAGCAACACAAGGGGGGAAGGGGGGAGGGTCAGTGACAGCTACACGGCCCAAGTATTTGTTGAGCGCTGTGATGCCGTTTAACAGCTGTATGGTTGGCGCGGCAAGATAAGTATGAGCCAGTTTCAACTGACTTTTCTGAATTAATTTACGTAGAGACCTAAACACAAGTGATAAAGTTATCTCACCGTTTAAGTACCATGTTACACAGGCGTGTGGAGAAAGAGTATCTACTTCGGAGACCATACATTTTGGACAAAATTTGATTATCTTTCTGCCACAGCTGTAGGAAGATATCTTCCTTTTCCGCTGCATAGACAATCAGGCAGACTCCACAGACTAGGCGTGCTAAAACGTAAAAGGTAGAGTTCTGCTCATCTATGACATTGAGGTGTATATGGGAAATAAAGGTAGAGAACTACTTGTTCCTAACTTCCGCCCTAGACTGTAGTGAGGAGGTAACTTCATTCCCTGTCCCTTCACCCCCGGAGACAGAGTCCTTAACCATTAAACAGGGGGGCTGTTTGGACCACAAGGCTAATGCTGATGCTATGGAGAAGAGAAAATATCTCTCCCGTAGCGGGAATTGAACCCCTGACCGTAGCCTAGCCCGACTTGGTGTGGTGGTAGAAGGAAATCTTTGCACCGTCCGGTAATCGAAGTTCCGGTTTATGGGTCGTAGTCAATCAATTAACTGAGCTATCCTGGAGCACTACTAAATAATATTAAAAATTTACTTCATACAAAGCTCATTTTTTTTATTTGGTAAGTTGCTGGTTTGATTGGCAGTCAAGTGGTACCTTCGATCGGCAGTGCAAAGTCGATGGATTAATGGCATCCATCTATGGCCGTGGCTATACGATAGGATCAATTGAAGGCTTGCCAACGGAAACCACAGTTGTACGCGCCTTGAGGCAGAACGTGGATAGACGTTTTTCTGTCAAATAATGGGGCGTTTACAGTAGATTTCTGAGATTCTCGAAGAAGTCGCGATTCAGTCGGAAGCACACCTTCATAGTATCCGGAGGTTTCAGCTTCAAATATATGTCCTGAGATCGCGTACTCAAACTGCGGTCTTCCGTCAGTTTCTTGACCCTCTAAAGTTTAGTGGTTCCTACATGTACTACCAAATTTAAGACTACAAATTCCGCATTTTGGACACCCCATTTATGTTCCGTATGATTAACGAAAACATCACCTACTCCCCCACCCGCCCCGCGTTCTAAGGCATGGGTCTGCGGCCGCTCGCTTGCTGGTTGCGTGTTCGAATCTCGCTGGGAGCACGGAGATCTGTCTCTTGTGAGTGATGTGTGTTATTAGGTAAGAGGTCTCTGGTCGGGCTGATCTTTCATCCAAAGGAGCCCTAAAGAGTGTGGTGCGTCTGAATTTGATGGTATGGTCACGGCAATGAGACCCTGGCCCACTAGAGGCTGTTGCTCCATGGAAAAAATATAATTAATTAATTAATTGGTCTTCATAATGGAGACTGATGGTATTTCTTGTGATTTAAGACCTAAATATTCAAAGGTACTTCAGATTAATTGCAGTCGTATAAAGATCCCAAGCAAATAACCAGGATGGCAGCTATCTGGACTGAACCACGACAGCCTCCTAGAGCACGCTTCGCAGTTTATTATTCATGAATACCCCCATCATCCGACGCAAAATTTTCTGAGCTACGGACAGCGTCGTTACCTAACCCCAAAAGAAATAAGCTAGGACAGCTCTATAACGATTTTTCTTTATTTATTTTACGACGTTCTGACAACTGCTTTGGTTATGTAGCGTCAAATGAGAGCAGCGAATGACCATAAACAAGGCGACGCACATACCACTATGTCTCCACAATGTGCCTATTTTATTATGCACCTGGTGTAATTTGTAAGTCAGATCCAAGTTCCGACACGAGAAGATTACAAAATTGTGGCCGGCATTTCGCCTTTACCATGAAGGAACATCTAGCTATAATTGCTTCTAATTGTTCGGGAGTGTCTTCACTCCAGTGTAAATGTCGGATCGACCCAACAACCATATCGCAGCTCTCCCGACAAAGAACAAAGGGTTTAATTTCGTCCGTTTGTGGTGTGACGTCACAGCCAGCCATCTGCACTCCTGTTCTTCTCTTGTGCGGTAAAAGAAGGAGGGCATGCACATCCAACGACAGCCATCTTGCCCTTTCTCTCTCTTTCTTTGAAATCAGTAGTAATTTCATCCCTTTCCTTTTCCCTTTCTTCCCAAAACCACATAAAACCAACTGTAAATGCCATTTTGTGTGATTAATAAATTTTCCTCGGAGGCAAGATGCTTGGGATGCTGTTGGAACAGCTTCCGTCTGTGTCAAGTTGGTCTTTGTTTCAGAACTTCGCGGGCCTCTTCTTCACTGGGGGAAATTTAAATTTAGCTTTTGCTTGAAAACCGCATCTAAGCAAAGCTTCGTGTATATTCGAACGAGTTTGTAGTATAGGATTATACGACTCTTCCAGGGATTCCAGTCTCTCACACAACTCACAGTACCTCAGTGTTTCCTCGCCAAGAAAAGGTGCTGGCCGCAACGGAAAGAGGAGAAAACGTTTTCTTTCTTCAACTGAAATGTAACTTTGCATCCGACAAAAAAAATAAAATAAAATCAGTGGCCCGAGGACCACTGCCAATCCACAAAGTCCAGTTGTAGAAAAGACTTGTACATACGTTACTACATAAAAGAAGTGTGCTATTTTAAAACTTACGTAATTCTTTTAGTTTTCCTTTGCGTAGCGACTAAATTAGTGTTCAGCTACATGGATTTCAGATTAAAGTCAGCAACGTATAAGGGAGCACTTAACAAATGAATTCATGGTGTAAAACAGTCATCGAGTTTGAGATTTTAGATTCTCATCGCGATGAATATCATAATATTTGTATGCTGGAAAACAACGTCGTGTAGCTTGGCAAATGAGGTACAAACTGTTCGGAGAAGCATACTACCTCCGTCCTCATGGTACCGCACTTCCTGATTGAATTTTAAGGTTCGGAGAAAAGTCGCATATTTGTTCTAGCTTTGTTAGCGAAATAATTACGTGTGGCCAACAAGTCCCTTCTATAATTCGAAAACATAACTGGTCTCTAACACCTGCAAATTGTTAGCAAGAATGAACGTCCTGTAATCGTCAAAGCACATCACAGTATAAGATTGTTAGAAATGGGGTTTGGCTGTGTTTTAATCATTTCACTAGAAACGCCCTGTATTAAATATTGAATGACATGCCACACTATTCTTGGGTTCTGAGCCTGCTCGATCCGAAATAGCACACTGCATTGTAAAGACAGTTCAAATCTAAATTTATTGTCTCGTGTTGAGATACGAAAATAGATGCAGTATAAGATGTTCATAAACGAAGCACAAGAAAGAACAGCATGCCTCAAGCTTTCGTCTAGTAAAACAAACAGTGAGAATGCGATTATTAAGAGGTTGAAGGGCGTCACCGAGGATTAAGATGTATGGCAGGACCTGTCGTAACTTACTCGACATTATCCTTAAGAAAGCTATACACTCTCAGTTAAACTGAGCGATTTTACTGTGTGACGTCATAGCTGACGGAAAAAATGAGTAAGCTGCGCAGTTTTGACAGGCAATAGCGCAGGCCCCAGAATTGCCCTTTCCAGTCGTCTTTCACACAGAGAACTGGGCATTTCACTCAAGGAATCCCACACACATTCAGTTAAATTTTTCGTGTATTTTTTTTACACAGTTAAACTGCACAGTTTAACTTAGAGTGTATGGGGTCCTTTAGGGGTATAACTGACCTGTCAGTGCTTTATTTAACACGGATTTGGTGTCACAGCCTCGCATTCAAAGCGTAAAGACGGCTGTTTCCTGGACAAGGAGGGGAGAGGGGTGTTAAGCGATCCGAGAGTGCAGCAGACCACACAGTTCCATCTGGTGTCGAGGTTAAGAATAAGTGGAGTTTATTATATCGTTGCTTCTCCACCAGGGCGCTTGGGGCGGCCAAGGAAATCCTCACCTTTAAAGTGAAGCAATATTATACGAAACTTAACACAACTGAAAGACGAGGTTCAGTCTAATTTGTGACACTACCAGCCACGTGACCATTCAGCACGACTACAGTTGCGCATAAGGAAATAAACTACAAGTGCAGTATTAAAAGGCCCGGTCAAAATATTGTCGAGCGGTTGAATATTTTAAACACTGTAATGGATATTCGGATTGCATAAATGACGAAGTATTCCTTAAATCGTTGAAAGACGTGGTGCCTAAACATTCTGCTCATATTTGTACTCCTCACCCAATATTGTGCGGGTGATAAAATCGAGAAGAATGAGCTGGACTGGGCATGTGGTGCATATGGGTGAGGAGAGGGGGTGTATAGGATCTTAGTGGGTAAACCGGAGGGAACGAGACCACTGGGGAGACCTAGGCGTAGATGGGTTGATAATATTAGGATGGATCTCCAGGAGGTGGGATGTGGGTATATGGACTGGATTGGGCTGGCCCAGGATAGAAACAGTTGGTGGACGCTTGTGAGTGTGGAAATGAACCTTCGGGTTCCGTGAAATGCCGGGAATTTCTTGACTAGCTGCAAACCAGTTAGCTGCTCAAGAAGGACTCAGCACCATGGAGTAAGTAAGTAAGTAAGTAAGTAAGTAAGTAAGTAAGTAAGTAAACATTCTGCTCATAAACCTAACGCCTTAAACCAGGCGGACCAAAAATAGTTAACACTACGGAGTCCCGGGTTCAAAGCTGGATTCAGTCTACGCTTACTGAGGTGTGTTGTGGTTTCTTCAGATCCTCCAGGTAAGTGCTGGAATAGGATTTCAAATCAGGCCACGATCGTTTCCCTTCACGTCATTTTAACTGTATTATACATTAATCCACCTAGCATGCAATGCTATATAGACTCAGTTAATAAGAGCATAATTAGATAACACGTAAATCAATAAGGCAGGAAGACGGCAGACGCCTGGCCATGCCGATTTATTTCTGTATTTAAGTGTAATGTTCTAATGTGCTTATGTACATATGGTGTATTTTTGTTGTTTAGTATTTATTTGTACCAACTAATGCAGATATATATATATATATATATATGCATTTGTTGGTACAAATAAATAATAAAAATGACCCTCTACTAAACAGCCGCACTAAATTTCGTTGCAGAGAGCTGCACAACCGACAGCCTTACTCCAAAGTTACAGACCAATCAACAGGTCTTTATATCACCGCAGGAAGACGCAACAACGTTCTGCCTTACCCATCACGACAAAAATTGAACAAGTATATTGCTGAGTGTTCTTGACAAAGATGCATAGTATAGTTGAAGAATAAAAGACCAACTTGATGTCACTTTTTATTTTATTTCACTTCTTATGTGCTCAACATGTTTCGGACATTAATATATCCATCATCAGGAGCTTGCGACTATTCTTTTGAATTACCACATTGGTCGTATTGTTCTTGGTTCAATGTGTGTT
>Ga0123355_10005159_pt1 | contig 19061 bp, 8 predicted proteins | sample TergutEmb28metaG_3_FD_89872 | JGI IMG/M metagenome (GOLD analysis project Ga0123355, IMG submission 89872) | Embiratermes neotenicus P1 segment gut microbial communities from Petit-Saut dam, French Guiana - Emb289 P1 | ecosystem: Host-associated > Arthropoda: Insects > Digestive system > Gut ... | reverse complement strand
CTTCCGGGCCGTGGCTACGCACAAGGGTTTCCAGGAATTCCTTTCATCGGAGTATTTGACGGTGGAGGACATACTATAACAGGGTTGGGTCTCAGGCCTAGCGATGTAGCAGAGTATGCAGTTCTAACATCTAACCGTGACGACTTTGGTTTTATCAGAGTGGCGGGTGGTGGTGCAGAGATTATAAATATAACCTTTGCCGGATTAACATACGCAGATAGTGAAACTCTCGCAGGCTGGAACACTGTAGACGGCAACGTAGGCCTTTTGATAGGCCGTGTAGCCGGCATGGGTGCACCACAGCCCATAACTATCGAGAATGTAACTATCACAGGCGGATTAATCGACATCACTGGGGCACGCGCGTTTACCAACAAGCGTTTCGGCGGCATGATAGGATATGTGCAAACAGGCGCTGTTGTTAATATCACTGATCCCACTGTGACTGTAGAGCTTCGCCTTGCTACGACCGGTACAGCGCCGGCGGGAGCTAGATGGGTAGAATCTGCAGGCGGTCTGATTGGTCGATCCAGTGGAATTATTGATGTAACTGACGCTTCTATAACACTAACTACTACTATCGCAGGGGCAGGAAATGTTCGTGCGTTTCAACATGTTGGTGGTGTTATCGGACGTATGGTTGGTCTTGCATCAACCGCAAATATTGACGGTGCTACCATTGCAGGCACGCTGATTGCTAACCAAACAGGCACGACGGCTGCTACAGGTTCAGCTGTAGGCGGTATCATCGGCAGTAGCAACGCAACCGGAATTACAAGTATTGTCATTAGCGATGCTGTTGTAAGCGCAAATCTTAGCGCGCTCGGCACAAATGACAATAATGCGGCAGGCGGTATCATGGGTATCGCAGGCGGTGCAACTATTACAGCTGTTAGCTTTTCCGGCAACTTAACCGGCGAGCGTGACATAGGTGGTATGGTTGGCCGTGCAGGTTCTCATGTATATATTCGAGACGCAAATAACTTGGGTGGTACTATCACACCTGGTGTCGGCAATGCCGGCCGTGGAGTGGGCGGTGTTATCGGTCGTATAACTGCGACAGGCAACGCTCAAATCCATGATATAACAAACAACAGAGCCATTACAGCAAACCGTGGCCACATAGGTGGTCTCGTTGGCCGTAATCAAGGCGATTTACTTATTATAAATTCCAGCAATATAGCGGCTATAGCTCAAGGTAATACTGGCTCAGCCGTTGCTGAGGGCTTTGGCGGTTTGGTAGGTTATAGCCGTAATGCAACTATTCGCAACAGCCAAAACAATGGTACTGTTACAAGCCGCGGACATGTAGGTGGCATTATTGGCACCACAAATGCAACTGCAGGCAATACTACCTTGTTAAACAATGTTACGAATAATGCGAACCTAACATTGCAAGCCCTGCCTAATCGCAGCGGTGGCGGCCTTATAGGCTGGGCACGTTGCAACACTACAATAATACAACAAAGTCATAACCATGGTAATGTTACAAGGCCTGACACAACGACTACAGCTGCAAATGGCGGTTCTGCGGGTAATATCAACAACCATCTTGGAGGGTTAGTTGGCCGTTCTGACCGTGCACTGTATATCAATCGTGGACCTAACGATATTTATGGAGCAAGTACAAACACTGGAACCATAGATAATCAGCATCGCCGTATTAGCAGAGTCGGCGGTCTGGCGGGTAGTGTGTTTGGCAGAACTACTATTGATGGTGCTGTAAATCATGGAAATGTTACTGCAGATGGCAGCAATGCAACTGCAGCACGCAGACATAGTGTTGCATACACCCTAGGCGGCATTGTAGGCTTTGCCAGCCTTAGCCAAGCAGGTGCGGCAAACCGTGAACTTAATATTAGAAACGTGCAAAATCACGGTCATGTAGGGCCTGGTGCACCGACAGCTGGTACAGGAGCTTCTATAAGCACAGCCGGAGGTATCATTGGCAATGCGGCAAATGTTAGTGGCGTCGCACCGAGAATAAATATTACAAATGTTCAAAATACCGGTAATGTTCGTGCTGCAATCTTTGTAGGCGGCATTATGGGACGTGCGACACAGCCAAATGTCACACTTATGGGTGCAGTTAACACAGGTGATATTATATCTGCTTCTGGTTCGTCAGGAACTTCTACATCACGTAGAAATAATACGGGCACAGGCGGTCTTATTGGTCGCATGGATAGAGGCGGACGCATTTTCCAAAGCGCTAACCAAGGTGATGTTTTCCATGGACAGACTACAAGAGGTGCAGGTGCTTCTGTAGGTTTTGGCGGGATTGTTGGAGATGCAAGAGGAACCTTTGCACTTACAATAGAGCAAGTATACAACTCTGGACGCGTACAAGCACACAATACTTTCAATGTTGGTGGTATCGTGGGAAGAAAGCACGGCAGAAGTTTGCTTACTATCCGAGATGTCTATAATACTGGCGCCGTACAAGGCAGCGGTTCTGAGGGAACAGTTCCGACTGCTGCTAACCGAAGGCGCGGCAATGGTATTTTGGGAAGGTTTGCGGGCACAGCTGCTGCAGGCACAGTTCGTATGTATAATGTTTATAATGCGGGTAATGTGCGCGGTAGACCAATCTATGGTGAAACTGACAGAGCAGATGGCCGTATCAGAAGAGTTACATTCCAAAATGTGTTCTTTGACTCTACGGTACATACAGGGTTGCCTCAAGCAGGTGCAGGCGGATTGATTCCTGTTCCTACAGATATTTTGACAAGAAACCATCCGTTTGAACAACGTCCATTACTTACGGGACTTAACAACCCTAATGTGTGGATGACAGGTACCATGTCCAGGTACCATTACGGTGAGTATCTTGCTAACACGTATCCGTTCTTTAGATGGCAAACAGGCGGTGAACTTAGAACAAATTTCATCGGTGCTATCACTCAATCAGTGAGCGGAGAAAATCGTTCTGTTCTGGACTTAGACGGTTCAGGCTCCAGAACAACAAATTTTGTTGGTACTTCTCATGAATTAGCAGGAGCGACACACCTAGGTACAAGGATATTTAATCCATATGTTGTTCGTCCGGCAGATTCACCTGGTGCCATCTTAAGACATCAGCAAACTACTGGAACAAGCCAAAATGTTACAACAACAAGAGCAGGCCTAATGTCAATGGGTGTTATTAACCGTGACGGCATTGTTGCGTTTGATATTGCAGACAGGCCTGATGCATTGATCATTTTCGCAATGGATCCGCTTGGATTCGGCGAAGTAGATGAGCATGGCAATCCTGTACCGGGCCTTATAACATGGTCTAACTTTACGCTTAACAGCGCACCGGTTACAAGCTTCGGCGGAATAGTTGTCCACTATCCGTATTATCCGAATGACACGTTTGTTGTAACCGCGCTTGGATATGCATCGACGACTTCAGTTGTCACATATCAGCATATACAAGACAAGATTAAGCACATCTATCTGCCACGTGTATATCTGCCTGAAATTCGGGTAGAAATTCGTAACGCAATGGTAGAAGGCGAACCTGTTATAACAACAGGCGGAGGCGCCGGACAATCACCACCACCAGGTTCTTCATTCAGACATGGCGCTGCATTAAATCAAGTTATGCATACAGGCGGCGACGGTGCAGGCAGACACTTCATAATTCCGGCAGGAACCGTTATGTGGGGTGAGCTGTTTGAAGCAAGAGCAGTGAATTTCTATACAGAGTCTCTTAACCTGATTTACTATGACTTTTTCAATGAATCAGGCAATCCGCTTACAGAAGCAGGTCCCCTTGTCGTTCGTATGCTTTTGGAGGACTTGAGGATAGGCAGCTTTACTTTAACTCTTGTTGAGCTACAAGATGCGGATAATGATGATGGATATACACGTGTAGATCTGTTACATGGTTCAGGATCTCGCGCGGGTATGGGTATAGCTTTTGGTGAAAACCCAGGCCCGGATGAAGATTCGCGGGCATTCCCACGTAACCCACAGTATGTGCAGGACATGATTAACTTTAACGTGTCGCACGGTTTTACAGGGACCACAGGCCATAGCATCACCACTCCAACAGAACACACCGAGCCCAGAGCTTGGGCAACCGGATTCAGAAGAAGTGAAATCTACACTGTAGGTGAACTTTTCGAGTGGAGCGATGCGGATCCACCTGTACGTTTAACATCTTTAACCATTGAGATGGAAAGAGTGTCCAACTTTAACGTACGAGTATATGAGCGCATTATTATCGATGTTGACGAGATGACAGGTGATGAAACTTACATACTTCGTTTGGTGCCACATGCGGTGCTAACGGGTGATGAAGAATACCACACTGTCTTCCCGGGGATGGAGCGCGTAAGCGCAACAGCTGCAAGGACCTCAAGTCCGGCAGGCACTTTCTTAATTGAAGATGTCGCTGACGGCGAGGAAATTACAGTGAATGCTCCCGGGTTCGGTTCATTTACACACAATGTTAGCTTTGATCCTATTGCAGAGTATGGCGACATGATAACTCTTGGAGTCAACACTGCGCTATCATTAGGTGAAGTTACCATTATACTCGAAAGAGATACAGAAGATTTCCTTATCGGTTTTGTTCGTGACTACTCAAACTCGAACATGAACACGAATGGCATAGCTGACGCAACCGTGACCGTGATAGACACGGCAACTGGTGATGTTGTTGCTACTGTTACAAGTGCTGCGGATGGATTCTTCGAAGTTTTCGGTTTGACAGTCGGTACATTTATGGTATATGGCTCTCATCCTGATTTTGGAAGTAATGTATCAACGCCGAGCCCTATTGTTCTTGCAGCCGGGGCAGGCGCAACAGCCACTATCTGGCTTACTCCGGGTCCTCCAACATTCATGATGTTTGTACGTGTCGTTGATGGCATGACAGGCGATGACTTGAGTGGTGCCTCGGTAACGTTTAACAGTGTGGCTTTGACCCCTCCGGAAGAAGGGTTCGTATTTACACATATTTTAGATAGCCGTGCGACCGGCAACGTAGTTGCGACCGCTCCTGAGTTCTCAACAGGTACGGTAACGGTAACGGCTGAAACATGGGGTACGAACAATCATGTGTTTGTTACCGTTGAACTATTCCAAAGCATAGAGAATTTACAAGTTCGTGTAAGAGAGCAAAATGCGCCTGCAGGTACATACTTACAGCACGCAACGCTCACTCACAACGGTACTTCTATCACAGGTTCCGGCGGTATATTTACAGTACCTATTGCTTTTGTTAATGATACGTTGGTGGCAGGCCATAATGGCTTTGTACCACAAACAGTACAAATTATCGGTGCTCATATTGCCGCAGGTTATGTAGTTATCACACTTACGGAACATGCACCTATTACAAACTTTACGATTGAGGTAAGAGAAGGTTCTGTGACAGGACCGTTGCTTCCAGGCGCAAGCGTAGCGCAATCTGGCGGCTCCAATGCAACTGTTACTCCAAGCAGTAATGGTAGCTTTAATGTAACGGGAGCTCTTATCGGCAGCCAATTTACGGCAAGCCACCGTGGTTTTGCATCGCGTACAGGAACTGTAACAACGGTTCACGCAGGTGTAGGTACGATGATTATCGTTCTGGGTGACCCAGGCGATGGCGGCCCCGGACCATGGACTCCTGAAGGCGTTTTGGTAAGAGTAGTTAACGGCGCGGGAACACTCATTCCGACCGCAACGCTTACCTCTGCTCCGAATAGAACCATTACCCCGGTATTAAACAATGGTGTGCGCACAGGTGAGTTTACACTTGACGCATACGTTAATGATGTCTTAACTGCTGTTGCATACGGATTCCAAAGTCGTCCGCATACTATTATTGCTGCCGACCTTGCAGTTCCGGCTAACCAGCAGCCAGTAATCACTATTACGTTACAGCCGCTTCCTCCAGATCAGGCATTTAACCTGACGATAAGCGTAGTACGTGATAGCGATGGACTACTGCTGCCGACAGCTACATTGACAGGCATCACTGGAATTGCTCCTGTACTCGAGAACGGCCTTCCTACGGGTAGATTTACAGTTCCTGTGACGGGCGCAAACGTAGAAAACGTTCTTAATGCCACTGCTGTGGGCTTTAGCCCGGGCAGTCACGCGATTACATTTAATGATCTGGAACCAGCAAACCGCAACATCGAGATTCGCCTCATCGGTGACCAACAAGTAACTTTGACAGTTACGGTTATCGACTTCATTAATGCACCGGGTGTACCATTTGAGTTCGCCGGACTTAGGAACAATGGAGGCTTAACGATGACACCGGTGCTGAATAATCCGGGCGTATGGACGATCGCAGTGACAGGCGATGATATTGGTACGATTTTAACCGGCTATGCCGCAGGCTTCGCTGATGTAGCGCACCCAATAACGCCGGGAGACCTTCTTGATCCTCGTGAGATTGAGATTCGCCTTGGTGGTGCATGGCCGACAGGCTTGACTGTGAATGTAGTTAGACGTGTCAGTGCAGGTGTGTACGAACTTGTGCCTTCTGCAACATTGGCTCATAGCACAAACACAGCGATAATCAATCCTTACGGTCATCCAGATGAAGCTGTAATGGCGCAAAACCGTGGTAGATTTGCAACGACTGTTGAAGCGACACTGGCAGGAACTCACTTTATAGCGGGTGCACCAGGTTTTGCTTCGGTAAATCATAGCATTACGACTGCGGATATGTATCATGGCACAATTACTATCATAATTGGTACAGGCGGCACAGGCGGACCAAATTATTATCAGCCTGTAGACGTAACAGTAAATGTGTATAGCAGGATCCGTGGAGTAAATGCTCCATTGCCAACAGCGATGTTGACATTTGGTGGCAATCAGCAAGGCCCTGCAAGCACTTTTACGTTAACACTTGATGGATCGAATATTGGTAATGCCATCAGCGCAGTAGCCGCAGGATTTAGCACTAATACTCACACAATCGTAGCAGACGACTTAGACAATCCTCGTGTAATCTCCATTATATTAGGTGAGTACCCGGGTACTGGTTTTGAGCCGGTAACTGTAACGGTTAGAGTAGAAGATGCAGCAAATCAAGGTGCTCCATTGACATCGGCCAGCATCACACCTCCGACCGGCGTAATCCCAACAGGTTCAAATGGTGTGTGGACGATGACGCTGACCGGATACCATATTGGTTTAGGCATTGGCGCTGAAGCAACAGGTTTTGCTCCGCGTACTAATGTGTTAATTACACATGAACACCTTAGAACAGGCACAAAAACTATACTGCTTAGTGAAGGTAACCCTGTTCCTGTAACGGTAAATATAGTTGATAGCGCGGGACGTCCGGTGCCAACGGCTACGTTGACACACCCGAGTGCAACTGCTACACCTTCAGGGCTTAACGATGGAGTGTTTACAATTCCATTGACTCCTTCAATGGCAGGCACCTCATCCTTAAGGGCAATTGCTCCGGGGTTTAGCGCTGTTTATCACCCGATTACTTTGCAAGATATCAACAATGGCGCTATTACCATCAGGTTAGGTACAGGCGGCACGGGAAATCCACAGCCACCTTATGACCCTGTTGAGGTAACAGTACGTGTGTACAGCAGAATCAATAGTATCGAGGTATTATTGCCGACAGCTACACTGGTAGGCGTTCCGGGAATTACTCCTGTGCTGGATGTTGTAACTAACCAGCCTACAGGCGCGTTTACCGTTATGCTTGACGGTTCTAATGTTGGTCAAACTCTTACGGCTGATGCGGTAGGTTTTGCACCGAATACACACGAAATTGATTTTGATGATTTAGTAGAGCCAGAGCCACGTATAATTCGTATTATACTTGGTGAATATCCGGGTACAGGTTTTGAATATGTGGATGTGACAGTAAGAGTAGAGTATTACAATGATTTTGGCACGCCACTGACAGGGTCAAGCCTTACACTTCCAACCGGTGCTACCATATTATCCGGCAACAACGGTGAGTGGGTAGTAAGGTTTTATGGACACCATGTAGGTTCGAATCTCGGTGCAGGCGCAACAGGATTTAATCATCAAACTCGCCAGATAACGGCAACAGAACTGGCGGCAGGTAATATCTTATTCCGTTTAGAAACGGGTACAGGGACTCATGTAACAATCAGAGTAGTAGACAGCGCAAGCCCGGCGCGACTAATAACATCGGCAATCGTAGTGCACGAGAATCCGAATATTGAGGTTGCACCGAATATGGCTACTCCTGGCGAGTTTGTAGCATTAATTACCGGTCCTATGATTGACTCTTACTTTATTGCAAATGCTGAAGGCTTTGTGGAAGTACGACATCCGATTGTAGACGCATACTTCACAGCTCCTAACTTGATTTATATTGTCATGGGTGCTGATGGAGAGGGTTATAATCCTGTGGATGTAATGGTACGCATTGAATACCCAGAAGGCACATTGCTTCCAAGTGCTACACTGCACTTCCAGGGTGAGTCCATACAAAGAAACCCAGACAATACTTTCACCATCCGTGTAGATGGTAGAAATGTCGGAGATATTCTTACTGGCGGCGCACCAGGTTTTGCATCAGTTCAACATCCGCTAACATTTGATAACCTGCGTGATGGAGTAACTATTGTACTTGTGAGCTACGTAGTAATCCCAGAACTTACAGTGCATGTAGTGCGCTACCAACGCAACGCACAAGGCGAGATTATTTATTCTGGCGGTGTGCGCCAAACAGTACTCGTTACAACAGCGACGCTTACTCTTAATGGTGATGCTGTATACGGTGCAGGCGGCGTATTCAACCTTGATGGTGAAGCACGCATAAATGACATGCTTGCCGCGAATGCAACAGGATTCGTAGGCCGTACGCACAGAATTACCGCAGCAGACGCAGCAGCAGGCTTGATTATAATCAACCTGTCGTACAACGATGGCGGCGATTGCGGCGGCGGATATGAGTATATCGAATATCTGGATGTGCATGTAGTACGCTACCAGCGTAATGCGCAAGGGAACATCGTATATGAGAATGGTGTACGTCAGACTACGCTTATCGCAGCTGCGACACTTACTCATAACGGCGATTCTGTGAGCGGTACAGGCGGCGTATTCAATCTTGATGGCGAAGCTCGCATAAATGATATGCTTGCGGCTAACGCGACAGGATTTGTAGGTCGTACGCATCAAATCACGCCGGAAGACGCAGACGAAGGATTGATAGTAATCAATCTGTCGTATAACGACGACGGCGGCAGCGGATACGCTGGAATCCCGCATCTGGTAGTAGATGTGGTGCACAATGTTTACAATGAGGCAGGCGATATCATCGGTACTGCACTAGTAAGCAGCGCAACACTCACACGTAACAGCGTTCCTGTAGCAGGATCAGGCGGAACGTTCACATTGATGAACGTAGCAATGGTTAACGATGTATTGTTTGCAACAGCGCCTGGCTTCTACGGCCGTACAAGAATAATCAGAGCGGAAGATGTAGTTGAAACAGGAAATTCAAGGATTGTTATCAATATTTCATACAGATCGGATGAATCCGAAATTAATAATCCAAATGATCCTGACGGCTACAGCCTTATCGATCCTCTAGAAGTAAGAGTAGTACAATATCAGCGTGATGCAGACGGTGATATTGTATATGTAGGTGGCGTACGTCAAACAAGGCTTATCAGTACAGCAACATTGGCTCTCAATGGAGCTGACCGATCAGGAGCTAACGGCGTATTTAACCTTAATGATGCGGCACGTATAACAGATATGCTTGCGACAAGTGCAGCAGGATTTGTGGGTCGTACGCATAGAATTACAGCAATAGACGCGGCAACAGGCGTGATAGTAATTAATCTATCATATAGCGATGCAGGCGCGCCGATTCCACCGATTGAGCCAGGGCAACCGGAAAGTGGATACCAAGATGTAGTGCTGACTGTAATAGTTGAAGACACAAATGGTACTAGATTACCGACTTCAACGCTTGATGGCGTAACCAATATTGTTAGAAATAATAACGGTACGTTCACATTGACAGTATCCGGCAGAAATATCGGTGATGTTCTTACAGCGGACGCACCATGGTTCAATAGCAATACTCACACAATCACCGCAGAAGACCTGCGTGACGAAGAGATTACTATACTACTGTCCAGATATGGGTATCCACCTCCACCACCGCAGCAACCGGGCGGCGGGCTCTGGAGAGAAGTAGTGCCGAGAGTAGTTGCTCAGGCGCAAGAAGACGATGATGGAACAGGATCACACGCAAGATTTGTTTATGGCTTCCCGGACGGGACGATGAGACCAGATTCATCCATCACAAGAGCCGAAGCAGCAATGTTAATCTTTAGATTACTGGAAAGTGATACTAAATATGACACAGTGCCACTCAGATTCAGTGACGTTGGGCACACAAGCTGGTATTCTCAAGCCATTAATTATCTGGCGCATAGAAGCATCCTTCTCGGTTATCCGGATGGATCCTTCCGTCCAAATGCGACAATAACAAGAGCTGAGTTAACAGCAATAGTGACCAGATTCTTTGGATCAGAATCACAAGGGACCATGGCACCAATTAACTTCCCGGATACTGGCGGCGAGCATTGGGCAATAGCCTATATCGACGCAGCGGTTAGAAATGGTTGGATACTTGGCCACGCTGATGGAACTTTCAGGCCTGAAAGCGCTATCACAAGAGCAGAAACGGTTGTAATTCTCAATCGTGTATTCGACAGAGAAGCTAATCCGGCAAGCATCAGTCATGCACTAGGAACCTTAACAATATTTACAGATTTAACCTCTACGCATTGGGCGTTCTACGATATCATGGAAGCCTCGCTTGATCATGAATATAGGATTGACCAAAACGGAAGAGAAATATGGACCGCATTTATACTACCAAGTATTATAAATTAAACTTTGCAACAACTGAAACAGCAACAACTGAAACAGCAACAACTGAAACAGCAACACTGAAACAGCAACAACGAAACAGCAACAATGAAACAGCAACGTCGCAACAATTGAAACAAGTAACATCCCAGGGTGAAGTAAAATCTTGAGTTGCAACTTATCTTTGGTCATTTTGTGACAAATGGAGCTTAGGCTAAGCAATCCATGCAGTTGACCTTATGAGCGTTGGAACAAGGTCGAGGATTACTTTTCCCGGCAGAATTCAAAGAACAACAGTTAATACAATACGCAACAGAGCAAAGTGTTGATTTAGTACCCTGACCGTTCCAATTGCCTACTGGCTACTCTGCGATATAAATGGAGCTTTATATAAAGCGAACCACGCAGTCAGCCCTTAGGCTGGAACATAGACGGATCTAAGCTTAAAAGCACAAATAAAAGCACATGGCGCCCATCAGGATATATACTCGAGAATATATCGTGGTGGCCCATGTGCTTTTTGTAGCTTGTTGACATATAGCTGATTAACATAAAAATACATCCATTAAGCTTGTTATTTTTGTGTCCCTCCTCGTCGTGCCTTCCTAGGGTACTTCTAGTAGAGCTACAAAAAACCAGCGCAGGAGCGCTGGTTTTTAGAGAGAAGTTTTGATTAAACTTTTTCAAAAGTTTACGGGGTTTGAGGCAGCGCCCCAAGTTTTTATGCCTAGCTAACCGATACTGCTCGTGGTGCTGCTTTTTTCTTTTTTTGCCTCACGATTGGCTGTCTGTCCGGATTATAGGTTATGGCCGGCTTTTCTTTCTTTGACACACAGCCTTCTGTTATGACGATCTTCTCTACAGTCTCATCGGACGGGATGTCAAACATTATATCTGTCATGAACTCCTCGACGATAGCTCTGAGCCCTCTGGCGCCTGTGCCTCGTTCGATCGCCTTTGCTGCAATGGCTTTCAGCGCATCTTCTTCAAACTCCAAGTAAACATTATCCAACTCAAATAGATATTGGAACTGGCTGACAATCGCGTTTTTAGGCTCTGTGAGTATAGAAACGAGCGCGTCTACGCTCAGAGCAGAGAGCGTAACTATAGCAGGCAGACGTCCAATTATCTCAGGGATAAGTCCATACTTCTGCAAATCCTGAGGTTCAAGATGCATTAGGATGTCTGACTCTTGCCTTTCTTTCTTGGTCTTTGTATCGGCGCCAAAACCTATAACTTTCTTGTTAAGTCGCTGCTCCACAATCTTGTCGAGCCCGGCAAACGCGCCGCCACAAATGAATAATATATTCGACGTATCAATCTGTATAAAGTCCTGATGCGGGTGCTTTCGCCCACCTTGGGGCGGCACAGACGCAACAGTGCCTTCTAATATCTTAAGCAGCGCCTGCTGGACACCTTCACCGCTCACATCACGCGTGATGGAAGGGTTATCAGACTTTCTGGAGATTTTATCTATCTCGTCAACAAATATGATACCTTGCTGTGCGCGATCAATATCAAAATCCGCAGCCTGAATCAGTTTTAGAAGGATATTTTCAACATCTTCACCAACATATCCCGCTTCGGTCAAAGAAGTCGCATCAGCCATGGCAAACGGGACGTTCAAAAGTCTGGCCATTGTTTGCGCCATATAGGTTTTACCTACGCCCGTGGGACCCACGACCAAGATATTACTCTTTTGTACTTCAATATCGTCCTGGACGCCGTACATTATGCGCTTATAGTGATTGTAAACAGCCACAGCCATCGCCCGCTTAGCTCTCTCTTGCCCAATTACATACTCATCAAGCCTCGACTTAATGTCCGAAGGCGTAGGAATCTCAAAGTCATCGACAAAGTCTATGAACTCGTTCAATTCTTCATCAAGAATCTCGCTGCAAAGCTCGATGCATTCATCACAAATATAGACATTGGGACCGGCAACAAGTTTTCTTACCTGTTCTTGGGTTTTGCTGCAAAATGAGCATCTAAACTGCCTTTTGCCATCTGATTTGTTTGCCATATATTCTCCTAACTATTTGCACCTAAGTAAGCACTGAACAACCTCATTACGACAGTATTGCTTCAAATTCATTAAAGTACATCGTCGCGTGTATCGCGCTCGTACTTCGCTTTAGTACTGCGCTCACACGCTCCTCGTCCTTTAAAGAATTTGTGCGCAATTCAGTCGTAAGCAGGTTATTCAGCACTTACCTAAACATTTTTCGATGTAATTATTGAATCTATCAACCCATAATTTTTAGCATCTTCAGCCGACATGAAGAAATCTCTATCAGAATCTCTCTCAATCACTTCAAGAGGCTGACCTGTATTCTCAGCTAAAATTTGATTGAGCTTTGCTTTGGTTTTCAATATCCAGTCTGCCTGGATTTTAATATCAGAAGCTTGGCCTCTGGCGCCGCCTAATGGTTGATGGATCATGATTTCAGCGTTTGGCAGAGCGTATCTTTTGCCCTTTTGGCCGCCGGTAAGTAAAACGGCACCCATGCTAGCAGCAAGCCCTACACAGATGGTTGAAACATCAGCTTTTATATGTCTCATAGTGTCATAGATTGCCATTCCCGCTGTCACTGATCCGCCCGGGCTGTTGATGTAAAAATGAATATCTTTGTCCGGATCTTCAGCGTCTAAAAACAGCAGCTGTGCTATTATGAGGCTCGCCGTTACATCATTAACATCCTGGCTCAAGAAGATAATTCTATCTTTTAAGAGCCTTGAATATATATCGTACGATCTCTCGCCTCTGCTGGTTTGCTCAATTACATAAGGTACTAAACTTATTGACTAGCCTCCTACTCTGATTTCACCTTTGCATTGTCTACAATAAGGTCAATGGCCTTACGTACCATTATATCCTTATCCAGGCCATTTATATCATTTTGGTGAATAACTTCTTTCAGTTTTTCAATAGGCATTTGATAATCGTTTGCGATACGCTCAAACTCTGCCTCGCGCTCCTCATCAGTTACCTCGAAAGCTTCTGCCTTAACGATGCTCTCAAGCACTAATCTGCCTTTGACTTGTTTTTCTGCTCCGGCTCTGTAAGAGTTGCGCAGTGAGTCAATGTCTTGGCCCATATATTGCATATATTGCTCAAATGGGAATCCTTGGCTTTGAATTCGATTGGCAAAATCGTTAACCATTTGATCAACTTGGTTGTCAATCATTACCTCAGGGATATCCATCTCTGTTTTTTCAATTATATAGGTGATAAGCGCATCTTCTTTTTTGTTTTTTGCATCTGTTTCGTTGCGCTCAAGCATTTTTTCTTTTAGGTCGTTTTTATATGCCTCAAGAGTGTCAAACTCAGACACGTCTTGGGCGAACTCGTCGTCAGCATCAGGAAGCTCTTTTGTTTTTATATCCTTGATTTCGACTTTAAACATGGCTGGCTTGCCTGCTAGATGCTCCGCGTGGTACTCATCAGGGAAGCTTACATTCACCTCAAGATCATCGCCTACGCTCTTGCCTATTAATTGTTCTTCAAAGTCACCTATGAAGCTTCTCGAGCCAATAGTCAAGTCATGGTCTGTGCCTTTGCCACCCTCAAACGCCTCGCCGTCTATAAATCCTTCAAAGTCAATGGTGACTATGTCGCTGTTTTCAGCAGGGCGATTCACGCTGATAATACGGGAGTTTTGCTCTCTTGCTCTATCTACCGCAGCAGTTACCTCATCATCACTGACAGCTATTTCTGTATGCGTGTACTCAGCATTTTTATAGACCTCAGAGTCTACGGTTATTTCAGGTTTAGTGTATACTTCGGCAGTAACAGTTACACCGGTGTCATCATTAATTTCTTCTATGTCTATTTCCGGTCTTGAAACTACGTCAAGATTATGTTCGCTTATGGCGGCCTCATAAAGATCAGGCAATAAGATATTTATAGCGTCTTCATGAAATACACTTTTTCCGAAGTTAAGCTCAATAAGCTTTCTTGGTGCTCTGCCTTTTCTGAAGCCGGGCAAGTGAATTTTATCGCGATTTTTCTTGTATGCTTGATTTATACCTTCTTCAAATTTCTCAGGGCTGATTACGAATGTGATTTTAGATTTATTGTTGCCAATTACCTCAATCTTACTACTCATCAGATAGAGCCTCCTTTGTCTGCATGTAATTCCAACTTCAAATTATATCATAAAAAAACCTGAAAAGCAATGAAATTTACCTCACAATAGCTCTGTTTCTATGCCATAAACTTCGGCCTCTGTGTGGGTTTCGACAAATTCTAATACACGTGCGATCATATTTTCAGCGTGGGCTTTACTGTTTGATACGCATGCAAAGCCTAAAAAGGCCGTGCCAAGGGTATCGTTCTCACCGACTTCGGCTACGCTGATATTGAACTTGTTCTTCATTTTTTCCGTAATACTCTTTACACATTGCCGCTTATCCTTAAGGGATCTGGCCCAAGGGATGGAAAGGTAAAAAGTACAGCTTCCTATATGCATGATTGTATCACCTCAGAGGGCTTGGAGTTAATCAGCTATAAATATAACAAAAACAAGTGTGCTATACAAGGGGTTTTTATTGTGGTATTATGTCTGTAATTATATTACTAATGATTGGCAGGAGGCTTTTATGGGAGATATACTGTACATTGTTGTGCCGTGCTACAAAGAAGAAGAAGTTCTGCCGGAAACTGCTAAGCGTTTAAAAGATAAAATGAGCAGCCTTATAGACAATGGGAAAATTGCCGAGAGCAGCCGCATAGTATTTGTGAATGATGGCTCCACGGATTCCACATGGGAGATCATTAAACAGCTCCATGAGAGCGATAAGGTTTTCTCAGGCATAAATTTAAGCCGCAATCGAGGCCATCAAAACGCGCTCTTGGCAGGACTTATGACAGTCATACCATATGCTGATGTGAGTATCTCCATGGACGCAGATTTGCAGGATGACATAGATGCGGTTGACAGGATGCTGGATAGATATTACGAAGGGCATGACATTGTCTATGGAGTCAGAAGCCGCAGGGATACGGATACATTTTTCAAAAAAGCAACAGCAGAGGGATTTTATAAGTTGATGGAGATGTTTGGCGCGAAAATCGTCTTCAACCATGCTGACTATAGGCTTATGAGCAAGCGTGCCTTGGAGGGACTTCGTGAATTCAAGGAAGTGAATTTATTTTTGAGGGGCATAATCCCAATGATAGGCTATAAAAGTGCTGTCGTAGAGTATGAGCGCGGCGAGCGCTTCGCGGGCGAGAGCAAATACCCGCTTAAGAAAATGCTGGCGTTCGCCTTCGAGGGCATAACCAGCCTGAGTGCGGTGCCTATTAGATTAATATCAATATTGGGTATGATCCTCATGTGCATTGGAGTAATTGCGCTTATCGCGGGCGCAGGGATTGCGGTTGCATCCATATGGTTTGTGGGCGGGATTCAGCTATTGTGTATTGGGATTATTGGTGAATACTTGGGTAAGGCGTATTTGGAAGTGAAGGCAAGGCCTAAGTTTATCGTGGAGGAGTTTATTAACGCAGATTGAAGACTTTGCCTTCAGTCTGCGTTAAATATCTTGCTATCATGGACAGTTATTGCTTTTGCCGCATTTTTGATTGATATTTAAATTGACCTTCGAATGTGCACTATTTATAAAGTAACTTCACCCTATTGCTAGCTTGGGCATGCTTAAGAGCCCATAAACTCCCTCTGCCTCAACACCTCATACATCAGTACACCGCTTGCAACGGACGCGTTCAGCGACTCGACCTGCGGCGCCATGGGGAGTTTGACTTTTAGGTCAGCAAAGGCGAGGTGTTCGCTGCTCAAGCCATTCGATTCATTTCCTATCATCAGTGCCAGTGGTTTTGTGAAGTCTGCCTGATATGGACTCACGGAAGCGCTTAAATCAGTGGCAATTAGGCATATTTCACTTTTTTTAAGCTCTGCCGCGGCAACTTCTATATTTTCAGTGACAACCGGTATATTAAACAACGCTCCGGCTGTGGAGCGCACGACTTTAGGGCTCCATATATCAGCGCTGTCTTTGGAGACAATAACCCCGGAAGCGCCGGTTGCTGCTGCTGTTCTTATGAGTGTGCCCATATTGCCGGGGTCTTGCAAGTTGCAGGCGAGGATGACGAATCTTTTCGGGCAAGAGAGTATATCGGCAATTGAGAACTCTTTTATTTTGACCACTGCCATAATCCCGGCGGGCGTAACAGCATCCGATATGGCAGAAAAAATGCTGTCTTTGAAAATAACCGGGTTGACTGCATGTGCGGCCTGACCGGGATTGCTTTTGGCATAGCTTTCTGAGAAAATCGTATTTGTGATTTCCCAATCACTTGGAATAGTCAACACAAACTTGTTTCCCTCGACTATGAACTCGCCAAAATTCCTTCTTCCTTTAGTTGTGGAGAGGGCTTTGATTTTTTTAGCCAAATTGTTTTGTGAGCTTGTGATTATATTCATGAAATCACCTTAGGATTGATTATAGAACAATAGTATACCACAAAATTTATGAAATGCTTTGAAAAATAAAAAAAATGTTGTATAATGATTTTGCGACAGTGAGTTGGCTGAATGCTGCTCACTTCAAACAACATAATATCCCCGGGAGGAACTATGATTAAGCTTAATTCGGTAGTAACGGATCAATGCAATTTTTATGGAAATACAGACCCCATATCGCTCGTTAATGAGTTTGGCTCGCCGCTCTATGTTTACAACGAGGCAGTTTTGAGGGAACGCGCAAGAGAAATGAAAAATCTGGTTCCATATAAAAACTTTAGAGTTAATTATTCGGCAAAAGCTAATTCGAACATAGCTCTTCTTCAGGTTATTAATGACGAAGGCTTGGATGTTGAAGGCATGAGCCCCGGAGAAATCACGGCAGAGCTTAGAGCAGGATTTGCTCCTGAAAATATATTGTATATCAGTAACAATATTTCGCAGGAAGAGATGAAATTTGTTGTAGATAAAGGTGTTATGCTCAGCGTTGATTCATTATCGCAGCTTGAGCAGTATGGCATGGTGAATCCGGGCGGCAGAATTGCTGTCAGGTTCAATACGGGAGTAGGCGCCGGGCATCATGAAAAGGTTATAACATGCGGCGATGATACGAAGTTTGGGGTCAATCCCGAGTATATACCCGAGCTTTTAGCTATCGTTGAAAAATATGACCTTAAGCTTGTCGGTATCAATCATCATATAGGTTCTTTGTTTATGGATGCGACGCCTTATCTCGATGGCGCGGCCAATCTGTTCGATATCGCAATGAATTTCAAAGATTTGGAGTTCGTGGATTTGGGCGGCGGCTTTGGTGTGCCTTACAAGAAGCAAAGCGGTGAAGCAAGGCTGGACCTTGAAGCGCTTGGAGCTAAGCTGAATGAGCTTATCAACAGCTTTATGGCGCGTTATGGCAAAGAGATTGTAGTCAAAGTAGAGCCGGGCAGATATATTTCTGCTGAGTCCGGCGTGCTTTTGGGTAAAGTTCGTGCCACGAAAAATAACGGAGATGCAAAATATGTAGGCACTGACTTTGGCATGAACGTGCTCGCAAGGCCTGTTATATATGACTCGCATCATGACATTGAAGTTTATAGAGCTGCTGGTGAGGCTTGCGATGTAGTGGAAGAAGTAACTGTCGTAGGCAATATTTGCGAAACGGGCGATATACTGGCAAGGAATAGGGTTTTGCCTAAGATCGCTGTGGGTGATGTTCTTGGGATTTTGGATGCGGGAGCTTATGGGGCTGTAATGAGCTCGAATTATAACAGCCGTCTGCGCCCAGCAGAAGTGCTAATAAGAGAGAATGGACAGCCTGTTCTTATCAGAGAAAGAGATAATATTGAGGACTTGCTGAAGCCTTATAAGATGATTACGTTTTAGATAGTGTGGACATGAGTTATGTCATATGTCTTTTCGGCTGATTTTTAGCCTTTTTTCGTCGAGGACTCCTAGCAGATTACCTCCGAATATGCGTCGTCGTCCTCTCCTTAACTGACTAAAAATCAGGCTCGAAAAGCCACACAACGAACTCATGTCCACACCATCTAGGAAATTTATGCTACTTTAACTTGCTTCTGAGTGAAGACAAAGTCTTCACTCAGGTCGAAAAAATGGCATTGCCATTTTTTCGAGGAGCTTAGTGTATGAATTCGCTTGCAAGGTTTTGCTACGCACTCCCTTGCGGTCAGCGAATTTCCCTCAGCCAGGCAAAGCCTGGCTTGCGGATTTAATTCAGGAAACCTGCGG
>Ga0123355_10005158_pt1 | contig 19061 bp, 16 predicted proteins | sample TergutEmb28metaG_3_FD_89872 | JGI IMG/M metagenome (GOLD analysis project Ga0123355, IMG submission 89872) | Embiratermes neotenicus P1 segment gut microbial communities from Petit-Saut dam, French Guiana - Emb289 P1 | ecosystem: Host-associated > Arthropoda: Insects > Digestive system > Gut ... | reverse complement strand
CCGTCGGACGACTGACTTCAAAGCGTTGCGCCAGGGCGTTGTCGGACTCGCCTTGGGCTGCGGCCAACACAATCTGGCTACGAAGGACGACCTGGCGGGGCGTGCCGAAAGCGGCGATCCATTTTTTCAACTGTTTTCTTTTGTCTTCTTTTAGGGGCAAGGCGGGCAGGGCACGGGGCATGGAAAGACCATAGCGCAAGAGCCCAATGTTGTCAAGTTATTTGTTGTACAAATAGATTATTTATTTGGTGGACACTACACTAGCTTCTCCAGGCTGCAAGAAAAACTTCAGCCCGCAGCATCAATAATCTACTAATAGCGGCGACCTATTTGAAAATTGGCAACGCATGGGCGAAGCCCGCGCCGAGTATGGCAGGCATCTGGTGGAACAGCTCGCATGCGATCTGGTGAAACAATTTGGTGCGTGCTTTCTACTTGGCATGGCCTGAGAAAAAAAGACTCTCTCGACACCGTCGATAGAATCCTCGAAGCCCCTAATCTCCAAAGCGTTAGCAACGACGACCGCGACCGCTGCAGCGGACCGAACGGGTTAATTTCGGGTTGCCCACGCCGCGAAATCGATGGGAATCGGCGATGCTTGTATCGCTCCTTTTTATTGATGCAGCCGAATACGCGCCAACACAAGCCAGACTATTGTGTGGTGGGGTCACACCGTAACACCGGTGGCGGCAATCGCAATGTGGCGGGCCGCACGTTGCACCACAGTGAAGGATTTTTTTTCTTGCCCCATGCACTTTTTGGCCGCTCAATCCCGCCTTGATTAGTAGAACGCAAGGTCTGGGGTCTTAGCGACCGGAGAGACGGGGTATCAAATGCTGTGCTTCGGTTGGTTTCCTGGTGGATGTTCGCCCTTGGATAAGACGTCGGGTTTATGAGAAATCGATGGCAACTATATCCCGTGCGGGCTGACTCATTGCCTTCGGTTTTCGGTGAATTCAACGTTGTCTGTTGTGCCTGACTCGAACCTCCGGGATGAAAAGCTGTTGGTGGCTGTGCTTGTCTTTACCATGCCCTTGGTGTTGTGCCCAGATACTTCCCTGCTGTCGGATTGTAGTGCAGTAAGTCGGCGTTTGACCGGAAAATTGTCATATTTAAACAGCGCGGCAACAGGAGACACGTGATGAGCAGGAGACTAGTGAGCCGGGCCGTGAGCGTTGCTGCGGTGCTTGCAATTTCAGTGGGCCTCGCAGGATGCGCTGGCTCCGGCAATTTCCAGATCTTCCAATCGAGTTGTAGCAGTAATAATAATTGTCCCCCCGATCCCGAGTTTCTCTATGCCACCAGCCCCAACCAGATTCTGGCCTTCAAAATCAATTCATCCACAGGCGCCTTGGGTACGCCCTTGGCTATGCCGGGACCGAACCAAAGCATTGGTATGACGGCCACGGGCTTTGGCAATCTGTACGTTTCCGATTTCTTGAATGATTCAGTGGACGGTTTCTCGATCAACCCAAGCACGGGTGGGCTCACCGCAATCGCTGGCTCGCCGTTTTCCCTTGGAGGGACGCCGCCCGGTGCAGGCGGTTTGTCTGGGTTCGTCAGTGGTGGTTCTTATCTATACGTTACAGACCTCAATGAGGGCAAGGTTGCAGGCTTTGCCGACAACCCGATCAACGGAATGCTCACGCCGGTTCCCGGGTCGCCCTTTGCCGCCGGCAATACTCCCGTGCAAGCGGTACAAACAGTCAGCCTTATTAACGCCGGCGCCGACAAATCGTTCCTGTATGTCAGCAACCTTAATGATTCCGCCGGTGGGATCTCGGCTTTCACCATCGACTCCAACTCGGGAGCGCTCACGCCAATTGCTGGCTCGCCGTTTCCCACTGGAGCCACCGGGTCTTTCCCCGGGCCGTCGGCAATGGTAGTGGGCGACAACACCGTGGGTATTCTCTATGTGGCTCTAGCTGGAACGGCCAACGTGAATAACAAAATCGCAGGCTTTGTGATCGACGCAAATACCGGCGTTCTCACCGCCGTCGCCGGCTCGCCGTTCGCCACCGGTGCTGACCCACTGTATATAGCTCTTGTTCCCATCACGAACGTCGGCTTCCGTGAGTTTCTTTACACCGCCAATGTCGGGGACAATACGATCTCTGCTTTTACCGCAGACGGCAATACCGGGGTTTTAACGCCAGTCAGTGGCTCACCCTATGCCGGGGGAACTTCGCTCAGCGGTCTGGCAGTGACTCCGGATGGGCGCTTTCTGTACGCAGCGGATCCGCAGGCTAAGACCATACGAGCTTACGTCGTCGACGGCACTACGGGAGCGCTCTCTCCCATTCCTGGCTCCCCATTCACAGCAGGGAGCTCGCCGACGCTTCTCACCGTCGCGGTCTGTCACTGTTGATGTTTGGCAGCAGTGAAAAGGCGAACACTCCTGTAATCCGTGGCACTCTCAGCAGTATTGCCCTCCGCCTAGCAGACGGAGGACACGAGGTTGGCGGCAGCCAGATCAAGGGGGGCCCGTGCTGGTCTCGAGGCCCGCACCTCCTTATGGGATCTTAAAGAAGCTGAGGGTCAAGCGGCTGCTGCGGGCCTCGATGTGCCGCGTGTAACAACGCAAAGCGCCTTCAGCGCGCCCGTTGCCGGCAGCCCTCAGGCTAGTTTTTCTGGGACCGGGGGGCAGCCAGGGAATTCCTGGACGTAGGTGTTGCCGATGTAACCCAGGTACGCAATGCCGATTTCGCTTGTAAAGAATCCGTCGGCGGTGAGTTTGCGGAGGAAGGCGAAGAACTCGACTCCCTGCCCGAGGCTGGGATCGTGCTTGGCATTTTTGCGGTAGGCGATCTGGTCGAGGATTTCTTCTTGCTGGTCCCGGGTGCAATCGAGATAGGGCTTGTCGTAGCGGTCAATGCAGGTGTTGTCGAGCCACATCAGGCCTCCACCGAGAGAGACCTGGAAGTCGGGATTCTCGCTGGTGAGGAGATCGATGAATTCTGGCGCGCCCGCCTCGACCGCCCCCTTGGCTTCGGCGTCGGGCGGGATGATGGTTTGGCAGAGGGTTTGGAGGGTTTGGTAGGCGTGGGTGGAGAAGAATTTTGGGGTGTAGCTTTGGGCTGCGGCTTTTTCGGCTTGCACCATGCGGTGCGCATATTCGGCTGCTTCGAGCGGAATTACGCGAAGCATGGAACCGGTAACGGCTGTAGCCGTCAGGGATTTGAGAATGTCACGGCGGGAAATCGTCATGCGCCCAGATTTCCTTTCTTGGCTTGGTCGAGCAAATAGTCCGACGCCCGCCAGGTCAGCGCCATAATGGTTAGAGTCGGATTCTTGTCGGCGTTCGTCACGAAAGAGGCGCCGTCGGTGACGAACAGATTCTTTACTTCGTGTGCCTGGCAGAAGGGGTTGAGGACGGAAGTTGCGGGGCGTTCTCCCATGCGGACGGTGCCGACTTCGTGGATGATGGCGCCGCCGTCGTCGATGCCGTAGGGATGCGGGCCGTCTTTGCTGGTTTCAGTGAGGTAGGTTCCTCCCGCGGACTCGACGATGGCGCGGTAGGTTTCCTGCATGTCCTTGGCCATCTTGATTTCGTTGTCGCCCCACTTCCAGTGGAAGCGGAGCACCGGGATGCCCCATTCATCGACGATTTTCGGATCGATCTCGCAAAAGCAGTTTTCGTTGGGGATCATTTCGCCGCGGCCGGCGAATCCGATGTAGGTGCCGTATTTCTTCTTGCACTCCTGCTTCAGAGAAAGGCCATAGCTTTCAAACTCGTCGCACAGGCGATCGTAGTCGCCGACCCCGGGCAGGCCGCGCCCGCCGCCGAATTCGGTGTGATAGCCGCGCAAGAAATCATTTTTGCGATCGAATTTCCACCAGGGCAGGTACATGTGCATGCCGCCGACTCCGTCGTGGTTGTGAGCCGGCATGCGTTCGAGTTGGGGGAAATACCCGCCTCCGTTGGAGCCGACGCTGTCCATGAGATTGCGGCCGACGACGCCGGAGGAGTTCGCGAGGCCATCGGGGAACAGCGTGGACTTGGAATTCAGCAGAAGTCGGGCGGACTCGCAGGCGCTGGCGGCGACAATGAAGGCGCGGGCGTGAATGCGTTTTTCCTGGCGCGTGGCTTTGTCGATGTAGGAGACGGCGGCGACCTTGCCGTCTTTGCCGATGACGAGTTCGCGGGCCATGGCACCGGTGATCAAGGTGAAGCGTCCGGTTTTTTCTGCTGGCGGAATCATGACCTGGCTTGAGCTGAAGTTGGAGGCGGTGATGCATCCGCGGCCGCATTGCGCGCAGTAGTGGCATGCGGGACGGCCGTTGTGCGGCTTGGTGAGGATCGCGAGGCGGCTGGGGATGCAGAGAATGTTCAGCTGATCGCAGGCCTTTTTGATGATGGTTTCGGTGCAACGTGGCTTGGGCGCTGGCAGGAAGATCCCATCGGGAGCGCTGGGAATGTTTTCTTTTGTGCCGAAGACGCCGATGTAGGATTCGACCTTGTCGTAGTAGGGAGCGACATCCTCGTAGCTGAGGGGCCAATCATCGCCCTGGCCGTCGTGGGAGCGGACTTTGAAATCGACCGCGGCCATGCGGAGCGCGATACGTCCCCAGTGGTTGGTGCGTCCGCCGACGATGCGGGAGCGGAACCAGCGGAAGCGCGAGCCGGGCGCGGAGACGTAGGGTTCGCCTTCGATTTCCCAGGCGCCATTGGGGGCCATGAATTCGTTCTCGAGGCCGCGGCGTGCGCGGCCGCCGACGCCGGCTCCGCGATGCGGCAGGTCGAAGGGCCAGACGTGTTCTTTGTAGTCGCGTGCGGGGACCACGGGCGGTCCGGCCTCGAGCATGACTACGCTCAGGCCGCCTTCGGTGAGGACTTTGGCCGCGGTGCCTCCGGAGGCGCCGGAGCCGATGATACAAACGTCGTAGGGTTTGGGTGCACGGGCGATTTGCATAAATTTCGCTAGGCTGAATCGGAACCGCCCCTCACTTGCGGACTGTCCCGATCGGACCGGGTGTATCCAGGAAGAGGCCAATTGATTTTCGGTCCGAGCCGACGCTACCAGAATCGTACAACTCGCACCGTTACTAACATACGACAATCGAGATCAGCCAGACGATGATCCGCGGCAAGTAGATGCTGCAAGCCAGGACGGAGTCGATTTTTCAGCCTAGGCCGGCCGCAACAGCCATTGAGGAGATGTCGTCGATAGACTGACTTCGATGACGAGGGAGCCGTTGCGCACGAGGCGAGTGCCACCCTTACGGCTCGCCTCCCAGGGTCGTGATGAACCGACTGCGCAGGTTGCGGATCGTCACGACCAACGCAGCTTCTCAAGGTAATTGTAGCTCTCCGTGATGTTCTCGATCGGCTCCTTAGGATGATCGTGCTCGACGATGTAATGCTTGATGCCGGCCTTGTGGGATTCCGCGAAGATCCGCTTCCAGTCGATGACCCCGCTGCCCACTGAGGTCAGATCGACCGTGTCGCCGAAATTCTGCGCGCCCCCGGGGGTGATCTTCGGCATCGTCTTTACATCTTTCACATGGACGAGCGGGAAGCGGCCGGGATACTCGTTGAAATACTTGAGCGGATCGGTTCCTGTGGTCGAGATCCAGCATAGATCCATTTCCATGATCACGAGTTTGGGATCGCACTGTTTGAGCAACAGGTCGTACGGCAGGACTCCGTGGGTCGGGAGGAATTCGAACCAGTGGTTGTGATAGCCGAACTTGAGTCCCGCCTTCTTCGCCTGTTCGCCGCACTTATTGAATTTGTCGGAAGCCTGCTTCCAGATGTCGGGAGACCTGCGGAGTTCTTCCGGGACCCAGGGGCAGATGATGTATTCGAGACCAATCTCCTTGGAGGTTTCGATGACAGAGGGGAATTTGTCGTCGAGTTCGTCGTACTGCACGTGGGTCGAGGGCGCCTTGAGGCCGTTCTTATCGAGGACGGCGCGGACTTGTTTGCCAGTGCGTCCGAAGTATCCGGCAAATTCCACCTCTTTGTAGCCCACTTCCGCGACCTTGGCGACGGTGCCGTCGAAGTCATCTTTCATCAGGTCGCGGACGGTGTAGAGCTGCACGCCGATCTGGTCCTTGTCGAGGGAATGCTCCGCGGTGGCCCAGCTGAGCTTGCTGGTGAGCAGGGTGGCGGCGGTGAGGGTGGATGCGGTTTCTAGGAACGAACGACGACTGATGGCGGCAAGACTCATGAAGACACTCCTCCGATGGAGTCCGCAGGGCGGAAGTCAATTTCGGGAGAATTATACGCGTCGAAACTGATTTAGTAGAGGATTGGGGACAGCGAGGGTCTCGTGGGGCGAGCGGGTTTGTGGCGAGGGACAGCAGATTCCTCCATCGCTGTCTGCCCTCGCAGCGTCTTTCGCCCCTTCGGGGCTGGCCCGATTTTTTCCCGTCACCCAGGGCTGGCGCGTGGCCTCAAATCTTTCGCCACTTCGCGGCTGCGACCGGGACGATGCGCTCTTCCGCGTCTTGCGCAACCATTGGTCGCGCCTTGAGGCGGGAGTCGTAACAGTCTCCGTTAGGCGAGTCAGGATTTTACTACCTGCAGGTGGTTGTCGACCGAGAAGATGCCGGAGACGCTGTTGGCGCGGATGCCCACCAGATTTTTGTCGGCTTCGCTGTCGACTACGCCTTCGAGTGCGACGTGACCGTTCTTGACGACGATTCGGATCGGCTTCTGCACGCCGAGCGCGTACCTTTGGAGCGAGGGGAAGCCGTAGATCGCGCGGAATAGCCGAAGGCGGAGGCGATCATCCATGGAGGAGGGGGGAAGAACTTCGATCTGGTTGTCGACTCTTTCGACTCCTTCGATGCGCTTCACGGCGTTCTCGGCGTCGGATTTCGTGACCGGGCGTACTACCTGCCCGATCAGGGTGACGTTGTAGCCGTCCACTTTGTAGGCAAGATTGTCGAATACACCGACATAGGGGAGCATGAGGAGCTCGTGACGAACTTCCTTGATGATACGTTCCTCGGCTTTGACAGAGGATGGATCGGGTTGAGCGTTTTGGGTTGCGGCGGTGAAGCTGAGGAGAGAAAAAACAGTGGCGGAAACAATGAGCAGTCGCAATCTCACGATTTGTCCTCCGAATGGATGCGAGTTTTCCCCGCGTAGTTTCGAGTCAGTGTACTCCTAACCTGCAAATCCCTAGGGATTTGGATACGGAGGGCAGGCGAAACGGATGGGGGAAAACGCAGCTATGGTGCGGGTGGCGGAGAACAGATTTCCTTCTGGCTGCGCTTCGCGCGTTGGAATGACAGGGCTGGCTCTACCTCGGAGGTCACCGGGCCGGCGCCAGAGAATCGACGGCTTTGGGCAAACGCTTCTTGAGCGCCGGCTTACCAACAAACTTAGATACGTAGTACAGGGAGCGGATCGGCTTGGGAGAGGACAATTTTAGTTTAGGAGGGTAGGTTTCGACCTGGCGCAAGCGCGCGCGCTGAGGAAATAGAGAGGTGCGATGGCGCGGCTTGGAGCCGCTCTCTTTCAAAGCCCGCGGCGGGTCAAGCACGGGAATTCAACCACAGCGTCAGATCCTTGCCATGGTTTGATACACGAATGTCGGCGCAATTTCCCAGGATCCAGGTGGCGCCGGCTTCTTTGAGCACGGGCTCTTCGACCGTGGTGGTGAAGGCGATCACTCTTGCGCCGGCGGACTTTCCGGCGCGGACTCCGGCGGGAACGTCTTCCAAAACGACGCACTCGGCGGGCGAAAATCCAAGCACTGCTGCTCCTTTTAGAAATGGCTCGGGATTGGGCTTGCCGTGGGTGATGTCGTTGGAGGTGATCAGCTTTTTGGGGAGAGGCAGGCCTGCGGCTTTGATGCGGACTTCGGCCAGGGGACGGGTGCAGGAAGTCACAATGGTCCAGCGATCTTCGGGAAGCCTGGAGAGCAAGTCGAGTGCGCCGGGAAGCGGGACGACACCTTCGAGGTCCTCGATTTCGCGGCGTTCGACTTCGCGGTTTTCGGTCTCGTGGTCGGCGTGGGGGAGATATTCGCGAACCGTGGTGAGACTGGGGCGGCCGTGGGCGCGGGCTACGACTTCGTCGGGGTTGAATCCGTGCTCGATGGCCCAGCGGCGCCAGACGCGGGCTACAGCAGGAGTGGAGTTGATCAGGACTCCGTCTAGATCGAACAGTAAGGCGGCAGTGTAGATCATCGTCAGGGGTGCCGGGTCAGCGGCCAGGATTCAGTCGTCAGTGGGCAGTGGCCAGGGAGCAGTGGTTCGCTGCGACTGATTTTCTCCTTCGGGTTGATTTTACTTACCAATCGCGGCGAATGGGGTGGGCTTCGGTGTTGAAGACTATCTTTTTCAAGTCGATGGTGTCCGGTGGGGCGTAGAGGAGGTACAGGTATTTCATGGTTTCGGCCAGGAAGTAGCTCTCCATTTCGTCTTTTTTGGTTTTCTTCTTTACGTCGCTGAGCGCGGCGTATGCGACGTCGGTGCGGCAGTATTTGGTGAGGCTGTCGTAGAAGGTGCGGCCCATGGCGCGGTAACGGGGGTCGGCGGTGAAGTGATAGAGGTAATAGGCGGACTCGATGATTTCTGGACGGAGTTCGTATCCGTTGTAGGTGATCTTCCTCGTCATGTAATTCATCTGTTCGGGCTCGATGCCGAACCTGGTCCACATCTGGTAGGCCGAGTCTTCCAGTTTTGCGGCACGGTCCAGATCTCCGGACAGCGCCAGGGTGCCGGGGAAGAAGGCGTCGAGCGATCCGAACAGTGTGCTGACGCGGGCGCCGGTGTTCATGTTGGCCTGGCCGTACCAGAAGCCTGTCGGTGCTTGGTCGGCAACATATTTGTTGATTGCTTCGATGCTCGACTTCCACATCTCCTCGCAGTCTTTGTCGTCAAACAGGAGCCAGGCTTTCAGGAGGTATTCGTAGTAGGAATCGATGCCGCCGCTGATGTGGCTGACGGGATCGGTCCACTGGCCGGTTTTTACGTTGATGCTGGAACCGACCAGGCCGATGGGGGAGCGGCGCTTGTAGATCTCGACCACGGCCCGCTTGGCTTTTTCGTAGTAGATGGGTTTGCCGGCCAACTTGCTGAGCGTGCCGAACTCGATGAGCAGCGTCCCGACTTCTGCCGGATTCGTGACATCGCCACGGACGCCACCGGTTTTCAGGTTCACGTAGACGTATGGCATTCCAGTGGGTGAGTCGAAGGCGGGCAGCAGGCGCGTGGCCAGATCGTCGGCCAGAGCGAGGAGGCGCTTGTCACCGGAGAGTTGGTAGCTGCTGAGTAATCCGCCAACAAGGCGGATGGTGATCTCGAAGTTCTTGACGGAGATGTCTTGATCGAACGAGAGATTCTTGTCGATGTATGCACGCGTCTGGTTGGCTTCGTCGGTCATGCCCATGAGGATCATGGTGTCGAGGGCGTCGACCTGGGTCATTAGGAGCGGAGTGGCGTACCAGTCGTGGGGAGTTTTGCTCAGAGGCTTGAGGGCGTCGTGTCCCCAGGCGTACTGCTTATAGCCGTTCCAGGCGTGGAGGAATTCCTGACGGACGCGGCCGGCCATTTCGGCGTCGGAGGGAGATTTTTCGTCGGCGGGATCTGTGCGGGCGGTGGTCCGAGCGGTGGTATCGCGGGGGGCCGGTTTCGGGAGAGCGTGTGCGGGCGTTTCGGGGAAACAGGCAACGATGGCCCAGAGGATCGCGAGCTTGGCTAGAAATTGCATTTGGCTGGTTTTTCTCCGGAGCGATTGTAAATCAGACTGTTCAGTCCGGGGGTCCGGTCGCTCGAAGGCGTCCAGGGAGACCAGCGAAATTTTATTATCTGGCATCACCCAATTCACCGGGGCTGGGAGTAACATATCTCTCTAAGGTGCGCCGTGCTGTCGAAGTGCGCCAATCCCGAATGCTCGGAGCAGTTCCGCTACCTGTACCAGGGAAAGCTCTACTGCCTGATTCCCACTCCGGAAGTGCAAGCCGTGGGAAGCGCCATGATTCCTACTCTTTATGAACGCTTTTGGCTCTGCGCCCGCTGCTCGAAAACCATGACCTTGATTTGGGGTGGAACCCAGGCCCTGGTGGTACCCTTGCCCCCCAAACCGGTCTCCACGCCAGAGCTGCTTTCCACCAAACCGGAGGTTACGGGCAGCACACCGGGGATCCTGCAGCGGTACCGCGGCTGAAGCGCACCCTCCTAAAAACGAGCCCAGGATTTTCTGAACATGTAAGCGGTTGTAACTCTGCCTTGGTTGAGCCTAAGGAACGATGATGGCTGCGCCGTCGACTGCATCGTTCTTTACAGCCAGCAGCGCCTCGTTGGCCTGATCCAGAGTGAACGCGGTGACCTTCGGCGTCAGGCCAATTTGTGCCGAGAGCGCGAGAAAGTCTCTCGCGTCGGCGCGGGTCATGTTGGCTACGCTTCGCAATTGGCGCTCGCCCCACAGGAGTTTGTCGTAGTCGAATTGCGGGATGCGGTCGAGGTGGATCGCATTGATTGCGACCACTCCTGCTTTGCGCAGGCTGGCCAGCGCGGCTATGACGACATCGCCACTGGGGGCAAAGGTAACGGCGCGATCCAGTTCTACCGGGGGCTTCTCTACTTCGGTGCCGACCCATTTGGCGCCCAGCGACTCGGCCAGAGCGCGGTGGGACTTGCCGCGAGTGGAAACATAGACTTCACAGTTCCAGGCGCGAAGCACAGCGATGGCGAGATGGGCCGAGGCGCCGAATCCGAAGAGGCCAACGCGTTCTCCGGGCTGGACTCCAGCGACGCGCAGGCTGCGGAAGCCGATGATGCCGGCGCAGAGAAGCGGTGCCGCGTGGCGATCGTCGAGGGCGTCGGGCAAGGGGAAGACAAAGTCGGCGCGGGCGGTCGCGTATTGGGCGTAGCCGCCAGGGACGGTGTAGCCGGTGAATGTGGGATGGTCGCAAAGATTTTCGAGACCCTGCTTGCAGTAGGGGCAGGTGCCGTCGGTTCCGCCAAGCCAGCACACTCCTACTCGCGAGCCTGCGGGGAGATTGGGGGTGGATCCGTCGATCACCTCACCCACGATCTGGTGGCCGGGGATCATTTGCGGCTCCTTTGGTGGGAGTTCTCCCTCGACAATGTGCAGGTCGGTGCGGCAGACGCCGCAGGCGCGGACTTTGAGCAGGACGGTGCCTGAGGCGCAGTGCGGCCCGATGACTTCGGTGATTTCCAGTGGTCGCTCGGAAATGGGTCGCGGCTTGGTGAGGAGGGCGGCTTTCATGGGATTTCAGCTGCTATCAGTATGATGACAGAGAACGGTGAAGGAAGCACGCAGCCGTGGCCCCGCAGCGCTTCGCCGTTCTGACTGGACGAACGGCCGAGGGCGGCGACCCCCACGCGCTCGGGCGGGCGACAGCCGGCGCTACGAGTGCGGGGTTAACTCTAGGGTCAGCACTTCAAACGGGGAAAGTTGGAATTGGTGTTGGTCTTGCGGCTCGATTCTTATGCCAGGGTTGGCGCGATCGACTTTCCACGGGGAGCGGGCTTCGAAACTGCCACCGACTCCTTTTGGCAACTCCAGCAGCTGAGCGAGATTTGCGGTGAAGTCTTGCGGCTTGTCGCTCGGATTGCGCAGGGTGAGGATCGCCTTTCGCGGCGTCCACGACGCCCAGCCGTAGACTTCCAATTTCGCGGGATCGCCGCCGATCCAGTGGGAGTCTTTCAGTACCTCTGCGTTGGCACGCGACCAGTTGGCGGTTTCGGCCAGCACGTCCCAGTCTTCTGCGCTCAGGAGCGACGGAGTCATGTACATCTCCTGAAGCTGCGTGCCGGTGCCGAAATAGGAATGGACTTCGTCAGGAAAGTCGTTTCCCGGGTCATTGCCGAGGCGTTGGGCATAACGCGCGTAGATCATGCCGTGGAGCATGAGCGAGTTGATGGGAAACAACGGACCATCTTCTACGACCCAGCGGTAGAGCTGGGAGTCGCGGTAGGTGATCCATCGCTGGCGGTTGGTGCCGACGCCCGAGAAGCTGTGGTCGTCGCCGCCGCGCCAGATCGAATCGGCATAGAGCAGCCAGAAGGGCGACGGGTAAGTGCCTGTCGTGAGATTGATGAAGATGTCCGGCTTTTTGGCTCGCAGTTCGCCGATGAGGTGGATGGCGGCGTCGAAGTCGCTGTCGAATTCGCTGCCTTTGATCACTTCGTTGGCATTGCCGGTGCCGTCAAATTTGAATTGATTGATGCCGTACTTGTCGATCAGCTCGAAGCAGGTGTCGCGGAAATAGCGGTAGTACTTCGGGCCGGAGAGAGCGAAGCCGCCCTCGTTGGTTTCGAATCCTTGCGCTTGGGCGGAGGCCAAACGCTGCTTTTTTGGTCCATCGTATCCGCCCCAGGGGGAGAGCCAGATGCCGGGCGCGGCGCCGTACTCGGACGCTGCCTTTCGAATATTCGCCAGGCCGTCGGGGAAGCCGGGGTTGAAGTGCCAGAGGGTGGCGGGATCGTCCCATCCATCGTCGAACAGGAAGCTGTCGAGTTTGACACCGCGCTCTTTGCTGAGCTGGTCGCCGATGCCGCGAACCGACTCCAGCGCCTGCTTTTCCGTGTAGCGATCGAAGTATCCAAGGTCGTACCAGGAGTTGTAGTGGAGGAAGGTGCGGTAGGGATGGGCGCGCTCGAGTTCGATGTAGTTGAGGAAGTCGCGGCGGAGTTGGCCAGGCTCGGTCGCTCCGAAAACGGCCGAGTAGGTGACGCTTTGTCCGGCCTGGATGGGGAGCTCGCGGGAGAGCCAACAGGTCGCGCGGTCGTGGCGGACGCGGCAGTCCGAGATGGGATGCTCGAATCCGGCAAACCAGGTGCCGGCGGAGATGGGCGATCCTTTGACCTGGCCGGAGACTGCGGCGTTCGGAAGTACGGCGTCGACAAGGACGATCTCGGAGAGCGGAAATGGCTGCTGCTTTGCGTGGATGGTCAGTTCTTGGCGAACATAGTTTGTGCCTTCGCGAAGGATGGCTTTCCAGGTAACGTGGATTGCGGGGTCTTCGAGTTCGATGCGGATCTGGCGGCCGGGCACCTGATCGGCGGCGCGGGACGAGGTGGGAGAGTTGGAAAGCTCTTCGATGGCGGGCTCGCCCAGGATTTTGAAATCGGCGGCGCGAAGAACTGCACCTTCTTTCGGAACGAATGCGAACGGGCTGCGATCGAGGGCTAGGGTGTCTCCGGTGGAGTGATTGGTGAGACCTTGCCAGCGGAGTACGCCGTCATGCACGGACCATGTGGCGGAGATGTTTTCGTTTGAAAGAGAAAGGCGATCACCCTGGCGTGACGCCTGTACGGACTGGGCGGCATGGCAGTAAGCCGCGGCCGGCAGAAGAAAGACCAGCGCCCGGATCAATGCGGAACAAGGACGATGCATGTTTGTGGTGTATCAAACTGCCTGACAGCAGCGCACCAGACTACACGAAAAACGGGTGAAGCGTTCATGTGCTTCCGCCTCGTGCCTTCCCAAGGTGCGACTGTTCGCGGGACCCGAGCCCCACTCTTCGGACGCCGCTCAGGGCAGGACCTTTCGCGCGCCAACGGGCGCGAGAAATGGGGCACGCGGTACGCTCGCGATTGCCGGTTTTTCTGGGCACGAGGCCAAAAATCCGGATCGGAATTGTGTTGACTTTCGCCACAAACGAAAGTAATAGTGTTGACTCGTAATGATATGAAAGCCCGCGGGTGGAGGCCGTTATGCGTGCCCACTCTTGGCGTTGCGGTGCCTTCGCGGCTCTCCTGCTTCCTCCTTTACCGGGTTGCGCCCGGCTAGCGGTCTGCGTGACCTCGTCACGCTTAGCTTAGCGGGTGCGAATCCACGCTCGTCTGCTGATCGACCTGCAAAACAACGTTTTGGTATGAACCCTGAGACTGCGCCTTCGAACTCGGGTGCGGCGGCGAGAGGCCGGCGCTACGGCGTCTCCCACGCCTTCGATCTCGCGACGGCTTCGTTCCAACGATTGCGCAGATTGGCCGCTTGAGTGGGCGGCATGGTGGGTTCGAAGCGGTGATGTGGGGTGGATTGGGACGGATTGGGATCAGGCCAGAAGCCTGCGGCCCGGCCTGCCAGGTAAGCCGCTCCCATGGCGGTTGTTTCTGTTACGGCGGGACGGACGACCGGGATGCCCAAGATATCCGCCTGGAATCGCATGAGGCTGTCGTTGGCGGCGGCTCCGCCGTCGACTCGGAGTTCCTCGACCCTGTCGCCGGAATCGCGGCGCATGGCGTCGAGTAAATCGGCAACCTGGTAAGCGATGCTCTCGACGGCCGCGCGGGCGATGTGGCCGGCAGTGCTGCCGCGGGTGAGTCCGAAGATGGAGCCCCGGGCGTAGGAATCCCAGTGCGGCGCGCCCAGGCCGACAAATGCCGGGACGAAGTAGACTCCGCCGTTGTCGGAGACGGATTTTGCCAGTGCTTCGACCTCTTCGGATTTTCGAATCAGGCCGAGGCCGTCGCGGAGCCACTGCACCACTGCGCCACCGACAAAGACGCTGCCTTCGAGGGCGTACTCGGTGACCTCTCCGATTTTCCAGGCAACCGTTGTGACCAGGCGATTCGACGACGAGACGGCGCGCCTGCCCGTGTTTTGCAGCATGAAACATCCCGTGCCGTAGGTATTCTTGGTCAGGCCGGGGGTAGTGCAGCGCTGGCCGAACAGTGCCGCTTGTTGATCTCCGGCGATGCCGGCGATGGGAATTCCCTCGAATCCGGCGACGCTTACTTGGGCATAGACCTCGCTCGAAGAACGGACTTCCGGCATCATCGACGCGGGAATCCGAAGCAGGTCGAGGAGTTCGTGGTCCCAGGCACCGGTGTGGATGTTGAAGAGCATGGTGCGGGAGGCGTTGCTCGAATCGGTGGCGTGGAGCTTTCCCTCTGTGAGCTTCCAGATAAGCCAGGTGTCGACCGTGCCGAAGGCTAGTTTGCCTTGTTCGGCGAGAGTGCGCGCGCCCGCGACATGGTCGAGGATCCACGCGATTTTGCTGGCGGAAAAATAGGAATCGATCAGTAGGCCGGTGCGTTGCTGGATCAGGGGGCCGTGGCCCTGGCTGCGGAGGCGCTCGCAGAAATCAGCGGTGCGGCGATCTTGCCAGACGATGGCGTTGTGGATGGGCTTGCCGGTTTCGCGGTTCCAGACGATGGCAGTTTCACGCTGGTTGGTGATTCCCATAGCCGCCACTTCGGCGGGATGGGCTCCGGCTTGGGCGAGGGCATCGCGAGCCACTTCGAACTGGGAAGAAGCGATTTGGTCGGGATTGTGCTCGACCCAGCCAGGTTGGGGAAAGATTTGATCGAATTCCTTTTGCGCGACCGCGCAGATCGAGCGCTTTCGATCGAACAGCAGTGCTCGCGAGCTGGTCGTGCCTTGATCGAGCGCCAGGACGTAGTTCAAAGTGCCTCTCCGCTGGCCGGTTGCCGGTGGGCAGGGTAAGTTGCGTGTTACCGAAATTTTCTTTTCGCCCCTGCGGGGTCGGTTCGCTTTCCCATTGCGTGCCATGCTCTCGCCGCTTCGCGGCTGACGACTTTCCACCCTACGCCCTTCGGTTGAACCCGGCATAAAAATTGTTACGACGAGCGCAAAAAGCGGCGGATCCCGAAATCGTAGATGGCGGCGCCGGCTAAACCTCCGAGCAGTGGCGCTACCACAGGGATCCACCAGACATGCGTGCCGTCGGTGAGGCCATTGTTTCGAAAACCTGCGAGTACGGTGAACAGCCTTGGGCCGAAGTCTCGTGCGGGATTGAGAGGGTAGCCATGCATTCCCCCGAAGCTCATGCCGATCGCAACCACGACCAGTCCGATCATCAGCGGGGCGAGGTTCGCTCCCGGGGGCAGGTTCCATTCGTCGGTGATGGCAAAGATCAGCAGTACCAGCAAACCGGTGCCGATCAGTTGGTCGAGAAATCCCGCCTGCGGCATTCCGGGAAAGGCCGGGAACGTGGTGAAGACGCCAGCTGTGTGATCGAGTTGCGGATCGACCTGCTGGAAGGCGGGCCGGTAATTCCAGTACACCAGGGCGGCGGCCGCGAAGGCTCCCACGGTTTGCGCGGCGGAGTAGGGGATCACCTTGGCCCAGGGAAATTTGCGGAACAGTGCGAGGGCCACGGTCACGGCCGGATTCAAATGCGCTCCCGAGATCTTTCCGGCGACGTAGATGCCCATCGTGACCCCCAGCCCCCAGCCCAGGGTGACGTTGGTGAACCCGCCGTGGATGGTTTCGCCCGGATTCCTGCCGGGGAACAGCATCACCATGGCCACCACGCCCGTACCAAACAGGATCAGGACGAAGGTTCCGAGGAATTCGGCGACGAGTTCCGCAACCAAGGTGGGTTTCGAGTTCATTGCCTCTCCGCGCCAGAACTGTGCTTCCCGGACCGCGAAGTAGTCTAACAATTCGCGGCCCGTCCCGGGGCTATTTTCCTGGGCGCAATTCCGCGGACTCGCCATTCGCCGAAGTGACCACCAAACGTAATCGAAGGCGATTTTGCTTGACATTCCCGCACAGTTTTTTAAGATAGAGATAATTATTCACACAGTTGAATATTTATTCATTATGAACAAAACATTACGACAACGGGCGGTGCTGGACGTGCTGAAGCACGGGACTGTCGCCAGCCAGGACGACTTGCAAAGGCATTTGCGGCGGCGGGGCTTCAAAGTGGGACAGGCTACGCTTTCGCGTGACATTCGAGACTTGAATCTGAGCAAAACGCCGCAGGGATATTCCCTGCCTCACGGCGAGAACGGGGCCGGCGTGGCGCTGCCTCCGGTGTCGCGGCTGGTGCGGGAGTTTGTGCTCGTCGTTCGCTCCGCACAGAACCTGCTGGTGGTGAAGACCATCGTGGGCAGCGCGCAGCCGGTGGGGGCGGCGCTGGACGAAGCAGATTGGCCGGAGGTCGTGGGAACGATCGCCGGGGATGACACTATTCTTATTGTGTGTCCGGACAAGGACCAGGCGCGGGCCCTGGCGGGCCGGATCGAGGAAATGCTGGGCTGATGGCTGCGAAACTCAAAACCGCTGTATTGGGCGCGACCGGCTACTCCGGGCTGGAGTTGACCCGGATTCTTCTGCGGCATCCGCGGCTGGAGAAGCCGTTTCTGTTGAAGCGGGCGGACAGCTCTGGCGCTGTCGATCTGGCGGATGTGTTTCCGGTTCTGTCGGGCGATGGCGGGTATCCGCTGCACTCGCTGGCATGGCCGGCGTTGAAGCAGCAGGGAATCGAGTTGCTGTTCCTCGCCACTCCGCATGAAGTTTCACGGGTGCTGGTGCCGGAAGCGCTGGCACAGGGCATCCGGGTGGTCGATTTGAGCGGCGCCTGGCGGTTGAAGCAGGAGCAGCATCGGGCGATTTATGGATTCGAGGACTCGGATGCCCGCACCGCTGCCCGCTTGACCGACAACGCGGTCTATGGGCTGCCGGAACTGAATGCGGAGCGCATTCGGAAGGCCGAACTGGTGGCCAATCCGGGGTGTTATGCCACGTCGGTGATTCTGGCGCTGGCGCCGCTGGTGAAAGCGGATCTGGTGGATCGCAGCCGGGGGATTATTTCGGATTCAAAGTCGGGGGTGTCGGGAGCGGGCAAGGAGCCCACGGCGAAGACACATTTTGTGTCCGTGGCGGACAACCTTTCGGCGTATGCGGTATTCAATCACCGGCACCTGGGAGAGATGGTGGAACAGCTTGGGCTGCAGGATGAGGAGCTGATCTTCACGCCGCATCTATTGCCGATTCCGCGCGGGATTATGTCGACCATCTACGTACAGCTGAACCGCGGGATGACGCCGCTCGAAGTGGAATCGTGCTTCCGGAATTTTTACGCGGGCAAGCGGTGGGTGCGGGTGTTTCCGACACCGAAACTGCCCCAGGTGCAGTTTTCTCTGCACACCAACTACTGCGATCTGGGGTTTTGTCTGGCGGAGGACGGCCGTCGGCTGGTGTTGATTTCGTGCATTGACAATCTGCTCAAGGGAGCAGCGGGCCAGGCAGTACAAAACATGAATCTGATGTATGGATGGTCAGAGAAAGAGGGACTCGAGTGACAATCGTGATTAAAGTGGGGGGAGCCGCCCTGGAGGATGCCGTGACCTTGCGCAAGTGCGCGCGGGCGATTGCGGAACTGGCTCAGGATGGGCATCGCGTGGCCGTGGTGCACGGTGGGGGCAGCGCGTTGACGCGGGTGCTGAAGCAGCTTGGAAAGCAGAGTGAATTTGTGGGCGGGCTGCGGGTAACCGACGCGGAGACGCGGGACGTGGCGCTCATGGTGCTCGGCGGCATGATGAACAAGAAAGTGGTGGCGGCGATTCAGGCTGCGGGCATGCCGGCAGTTGGTTTTTGCGGCGGCGATGGGATGACGTTCCGCGCCCGGCGGAAGCGTGTCAGCGGCAACGATCAGGGATTCGTCGGAGAAATTTGCTTTGCCGAGCCGTGCTGGATCGAGGCGCTGTGGCAGCAGGGCGGGATTCCGGTTCTGGCTTCTCTGGCGCTGGGAGCCGATGGCGAGTACTACAACGTCAATGCCGACGAGATGGCGGCAGCTTGTGCCGCGGCTTGCCATGCCGACGCGCTGATTTTCCTGACCGACGTGCCGGGAGTAAAAGGTGCGGATGGAGCGGTGATTCCCTGGCTGAGCACCAAGCAAGCGCAGGATATGGCGGCCGACTCGATCATCAGTGGCGGGATGCTGCCAAAGCTGGCGGCCTGCACGCAGGCGCTGAAGCACGGAGTGGGGCGGGTGCGGATTCTGCCGGCAGCTGAAGCGGAGTCGTTGCCGCAGTTTTATTTGACGAAATTAAATTGCGGAACGGAGGTTACTTGCGCGTAGATTTTCGCGCCGTTTGAAGACCAGCATGCATCAAAAGAAACTTTGGAAAGAGGAAATAAGGTTGAACACTCCATTACAAAATAAGTCGTCGATTGTCCCGGATACCCTTCCCGGCGTTTTCTGGTGCCCGGATTTGATTTCGACTCGCGACCTGGGACCACAGGGCGTCCGGGCGGTGCTGCATCTGGCGGAATTGATGAAATCGCGGCCATCGGTGTTTTCGCGGGCGCTCGCCGGCAAACAGATGGTGATGTTTTTTGAGAAGCCATCGCTGCGCACGCGGCTGACGTT
>Ga0123355_10005157_pt1 | contig 19065 bp, 13 predicted proteins | sample TergutEmb28metaG_3_FD_89872 | JGI IMG/M metagenome (GOLD analysis project Ga0123355, IMG submission 89872) | Embiratermes neotenicus P1 segment gut microbial communities from Petit-Saut dam, French Guiana - Emb289 P1 | ecosystem: Host-associated > Arthropoda: Insects > Digestive system > Gut ... | reverse complement strand
TTTTCCGCAAGGCGAGGAGCTGAAAGCCGCCGCGCACTAGCGGTGCGCAAGGTTTTTAGCGACGAAGGCTTGCGGAAAATTTACAAGTTCTATGTGAGTGTTTTTAGGTGGAGCGGCTATAACAACATCATCAAAAAAACTTCCCGCTATGTAGTGAAATAATTCGAAAACTGTCTCGTCCAAGCGACACCTGATGCTAGTGGTGTGAACCCACAGCCTCCAACCTCATGTTGGATAGATGCTTTTTGTCCAAACCAATGCGTTATTGTTTTCCTATGTGAGATTGATTAATATTGTCTTGCGGCCGCAAATAAACCAATTAAAGGAGAGCATACAATGTCGGCGATAAGAATTAATGAACAAATTGCATTTTTGCGTAAGCAGAAGGGTATTACCCAAGAGGAACTTGCCAATGTTTTGGGAGTAACAAATCAATCCGTTTCAAAATGGGAATCTGGCAACAACTATCCCGATGTTCAACTGTTGCCAGAAATCGCCAAACACTTTGAAGTTACTATAGATGAACTTTTAGGGCATAAACCTTCAGAAACATTCGGCGATGTATGCCTTAAAATTAAATCACTCCTTGAAGGAATGGAAAAGAACTCCAGGCCCGAAGTGGCATACAAGCTGGCGTATCTTGCGGTTCAAGGGGCTGTGTTGCCGGAAAAATTCCAACAAAACCTATCTTGGGATACAGGGGTAGAAGATGGGGTGGAAATCGATTTCTTCAAACAAGGACATTCTATTTTAGCATCCCAGCAAGTTGACACCTATGTAAAGAAAAACGCTGTATTTATTACCAGTAAGCAGCGCTATAAACCCTTTACACCGCGTGAAACACGGGAAATATATTTAGCTATAAAACCGCTTGCTAACAAAATTGTGATAAAGGTTCTGTATAGCTTGTATGAATTATCCGTTCACGACAACGAAATTTTTATACCCATTGAAGCAATCGCAGAGAAAAGTGGTTTGTCTATCAACGAAACTGAAACCGCTTTAGACCAATTACCCGTTCAAACAGGGGCAGATGGCGTAGGCTATCGCTTGGATGGTGGATGGCATTTGCCTCCTCTATTAATGATGTTATTGCCCAACGAACTTAGAAAAGATTAACCTACAGAAAGGGAGCGGCACATCATGTATCGCTCCCTCACATTTTCTACCGTCATTGTCTTCGCCAAAATAAGCAAACCCCGTGTATCATATAGCCGCTCCACCTAAAAACCCTCGCATAGAGCGCGGAAAATTTGCAAGCTCTATGTGAGGGTCTTTAGCTGGAGCGGCTATATATCCTCGCAGAAAGGAAATATACCTCGGCACTCATCACAAAATAACCCCATCCTTAAAAATAGAAATCTCACGGTAACTGTTGGCCTCATTCTTCGTCTCCTGGCCTTCGGCTACTTCTATAATATAATCAAAAAACTCTTCAGCCAGGCTATCCATGGCTTCCCCTGCCGCCAGCACCCCCGCATCAAAATCCGTCCAATGAGGCTTGGCGGTAGCCAGCGCCGTGTTCGACGAGATTTTCACGGTAGGAACAGGGGCGCCCAATGGCGTGCCGCGGCCTGTAGTGAACAGGATTAGATGCGCCCCGGCGGCAGTTAGGTTTGTTACCGCCACAATATCGTTGCCCGGGCCGTTTAGCAGGTTTAGGCCTGGGTTTTTGGCGGTTTCGTTTTGGCCTAGCACATCTGTTACATAACTGCTGCCGCCTTTTTGGGTGCAACCCAGGGATTTTTCCTCCAGGGTGGTGATGCCGCCTTTCTTGTTTCCGGGGGATGGGTTTTCGTAAATTTCTTGGTTATGGCTTATGAAATATTGCTTGAATCCGTTTATTAACTCCACTGTCTTGCCAAAAACCGCCTCACTGGTGCAGCGGTTCATCAATAGAGTTTCCGCGCCAAACATCTCTGGCACTTCCGTTAGCAAGCTGATGCCCCCATGGGCGGTTAGCCGGTTTGAAAAGCTGCCCACCAGCGGGTTGGCGGTGATTCCGCTTAGGCCATCGCTGCCGCCGCATTTTAGGCCAACAATCAGCTCGCCCACTGGTATTGACTCGCGCCGGAAGCCGCTGGCATACTGGCCTAGCTCTTCTAGGGTTTTTAGGCCTTCGGCAATTTCGTCCTGCACATCTTGGGTGTTTAGGAATTTCACCCGGTTTGCATCCCATGTTCCCAGGGTTTCTTTGAAGGTCTCTATATGATTATTCTCGCAACCAAGCCCCAGCACCAGCACACCGGCGGCATTGGGATGATGCACCAAATTGGCCAGCAGCCGCTGGGTGAAAACATGGTCGCAGCCCAGTTGCGAGCAGCCATATGGGTGTACAAAGGTATGTACGCCTGGCACGTTGGTTTCGGCCACAAGCCGCTCTGCAATTTTGTTTACGCAGCCCACGGTGTTGATTATCCAAATTTCGTTGCGGATGCCTACCTTGCCGCAGCTGCGCCTGTAGCCCTGGAATGTCCTTGTGGCTGGCAGGCTGGCGGGTGGCTGGCTGGCCGGCGTGAAACTGTAGTCTTCCAGGCCGCGCAGGTTGGTTTTTAGGTTATGGCTGTGAACATGCTGGCCGGGAGCGATTTCTTGGGTGGCGCGACCTATTGGGAAGCCGTATTTCATCACGTTCTCGCCATTGCGGATGGCCGCCAAAGCCATTTTATGCCCGGCGGGGATTGCTTCTGCGGCGGGGATGCCCGCTAGGGTTTCGCCGGGGTTTATTGGCGTGATGGCCACGGCCACATTATCTTTTTCGTGGATTTTCATTTTACTTCACATCCTCATGCTAATCTCAAATTGAAACGACGACTTGGAACGACAGCCTTAAACGCCGAGACAAGGCGATTTATGGCAATTTCACTTCGCCAGAAATATAATCGCTTACATATTTTGTAACAGCCTGTACAAAGCCCGGAATCTCGCATAGATTCTGCCCCCAAAAGCTCTCGTTTGCACAGGCGCTTTTCACGAAAGCAGAAACATCCCGGTCGCTTTTGGCGAAAAACTCTAGTACTGCTGGCTCGTCATTTGGCTGGCGCAGCTTGTAATAAGCCAACAACGCCGCAAAAGACAGAGTTAGCCGTGCTGGCAACCGGCCCTCGCGCTTATAATATTCCAAAATAGACGGCAACACCCTAGCCCTGAATTTCGCCACAGAATTCATGGCAATTGCCTCCAGATAATGTGTAATATGCGGGTTCGCGAACCTCTCGAGCACTGTGGCGGCATAAACCTCAAGCTCCTTTGCTGGCCCGCCCATGCTTAGGATGATTTCTTCATGTATGCCACCCCGCAAAAACTCGCTGAACGCCGGGCTCTGCACGATTTGCCCCACGGTTTCCAGCCCTGCTAGCCGCGCTGCCAGGGCTGTCATGGTATGTGCGCCGTTTAGAATTCGCACTTTGCGCCGCTTGTAGCCGCTTACATCCTCGGTTAGCACCACATTTAACCCCACATTGGCAAAGGGCAGGGTTTCGCCAATCTCTGCCAGGACTGCAGCCTCGGCTTCTATGGCGAAGAAATGGAAAACTTCGCCCGCCACCAACAAATCATCATTGTAGCCAAGTTGGGCGGCTTCGTCCTTTGGGAAGCCAGTTACAATGCGGTCTACAAGGGTGTTGGCGAAATGATTCGCCCCCTGCACCCAGGCCGCAAATTCCTGTGGCAGCCCCCATGCCGCGGCGTATCTTAGCACCAGCTCTTTCAGCTTTGCGCCGTTATTGTCAATAAGCTCGCATGGCAGGAAAATAAAGCCTCTGGCCAAGTCACCGCCAAAATACTTAAACCGATGGTACAGCAGCGCCGTAACTTTTGCAGGGAAGCTACTTGGCGGCTGGTCACCCAGCCTGTCTCCCTCTGCAAATGCAATGCCAGCCTCGGTTGTGTTGGACACTATAAAACGCAGGGCCGGGTTTTTCATGGTTTCCATGTATTCTACAAAATTTACATGGGGGTCTATGGCGCGGCTAATGGATTCCACCCGCTGCGCTTGGGTTACAAGCTGGCCGTCCTCTATCCCACGCAGCAAAACCGTGTATTTGCAGTCATTTTCGTTTAATTTCTGTGCGAAACCCTGTTGGATTGGCTGCACCACCACGATTTTACCCTGGAATAAATTCTGCCTATTCAACACATCCACAAAATAATCAAAAAACGCCCGAAGGAAATTCCCCTCGCCAAATTGCAGGATTTTCTCATTTTGGTTTACCATTTTAATGCTCCCATCTGTTTTGCACCGCAAAATTCAGTTGGTCGGATTTTCCGACCAACTGAATAGACTTCTTCCGAAGTTCCCGCAGGAGATTTCGGAAAAGTTACATTTTCAATCCCTTGCTTATTCTGAAATTGCGTTTTTTGCAATTTCAGAATAACTCTAATTTATTTTCCCCTGCCGAAACCCCTCATAAAATAACCCCCGCGGCATACTCCGCCGCGCCTTTAACCGAGGCCAGCACCGCCTCATAAGTAACAAATCTATATTCCGCCACCGGTACTGCCTCCACCCCGGCATACTGCACATTCAGCAAATTATCCCGGATTGCATGCATTTCTGCCGCCGTAACCAGCCCGGGTAAATCTTGCCCCTGCGCCGCAGCAAGCAGCCCCGGAATCTCGCTGCCCTTAAATTCCTCCAAATACAACCGGGCATCAATACTACGCAAATCCCTGTAATAATCGCTACTATACCCTTTTGCTGCCTCAACCGGGTGGTTTGTGCGGAAATCATTCCAAAGCCCAGCGTTATTATAAATATCCGTAAGCCCATGCAAGGCGTAACCCAAATGAAGCGCGCTACCCCTGTTCGCCGCCGCAAAATCCCGCAGCCGCATTTCCCAGCCCGCATTATCCGTAATCTGCCCCCATCTCTCCCCGCTAACCGGGCAAAGATGCGTCACTTTCTTAGCCGGCCCGATATCCACCATGCCAGCCCCCAAAAACGCATCCCTATAATGCACTCCATCTGGCGCAATAGCCCCCAACAAAAACGCCCCCATATCTTCCCTGCGCAAATCCCCCATAATTAAACCCGCCACCAACAAATGAGTCAACGGAAACGGCATAACAACCTCCTACTTTACACCTAAACAAAAAACTGCTATCATAACGCCAGCAACATGGGCGGTTAACTCAGCTGATAGAGTGCCACCTTGACGTGGTGGAAGTCGAGGGTTTGAGTCCCCCACCGCCCAGATTTGATACAAGACCGCGGGGCTTTGCCCCACACCCCACCCGCTTTTTGGAAAAAGCGGGGCAAAAACTTTAACTTTGATATTTTAAAGTTTACGGGGTGTTGGTCTTGTTTTTTCATGCAATTAGCAACCAACCTAAAAAACTTTAACATTGGGATTACCATAATCCTAATGTTAAAGTTTTTGCGTATTTATCAAAAAAGTGGGTGCGGGCAAAGCCCACGGCATTAATCTTCTAACCTATCCAACAAATGCTGCAACTGCTGCCTATAATAATACTCCCGGTTTTCTATAAAAAAGCGTAGGAAATCAGTGTGGTAGTTGAAGCGATCTACGCTGCGTTCTACCGTGCCGCGCATGGCGAATCTGTTGTACATCTCGGGCATTAGTGGGCGGTACAAGGCCAGGAATTCGTCGTGTAGAGCAATTAGGGTATCTGTATGGAAGTCGTTTTCTAGGAGATACAATGCGCGTTCCACAAAATCGCTTGCAAAGGCTGGGTTGTTGAACACGGCAAAGCTGCGGTTTAGCTGGGATACCAGGCCACGGTCCACGCTGGATGGTGTGCGATAAAGGGTACGGAAACGGCTGGCGTCGTGGCGGGTTTCGTCTTCGTCCGGCCTGTTGCCCACTGGGTGTGGGGCAAAGTCTAGGTCATGCAACATGAAACGCCAGCGGCCGTCGTTGAAAGGGTTACCGGAATCTAGGTCGGGTTCTATTGCCCGGAACAGACGCACATTATGATGCGGCCAGTCCCGGTTATGGAAGAATGTTTGGGTAATAAGATAGTCTATAAAATTATCTTGGCAGAAGAATTCTGCAAAAAACCTTTCCCGGATGTAATCTTCAGCAAAATCGCTATCACTGATGAAATCTATAAGCTGACGGTACAGCTCTAAGCCAACTTCTTCTGGGCCTTCGTCCACTTCTTTGGAGAACACCCAGCTTTCTTCCTCGTTCAGCACGCCATTGTTGGTGCTTAAAATCACCACATTACCCCTGTCTATGCCAAGTCGGGTGTAGGTGTGGAAATCGTTGTTTGTGTGTTCGCGGATAGAAGTGAAGCCCCAGTATTCGCCGTTTATAAACTTGATTGCCAATGTGAAATCCGCCATCGGCACATGCATATTAGCAGAGGCCGTTTGCACAAATGGGTCACGCATATGGTCCCAAAACTGGGCGTTGCCGCCGTTCCAAAGGCGGAAGCGATACAACTCGTAAAGCCCTTCAAATACCGGGTAGGTTATCACGCCGTCTAGCTGCCCACGGGCAAGATGCACATTTATTGTGCGCTGTGGGTTGGCACGGGTGGAATTGCCGCCCAAAGATGAAGAGCCGGGCAGGTTGAACATACGCTCATATTCGCCGCTTACATGGTCGAAGAATTCGTAGTTAAAAACCCTACGGCGGGTGGTTGGGTCGCGGCGGTAAGCATGGCTGTAAATGTACACGAAATCATCGTAGGGGGCGGTTACGGATACTATCGGCCTGCCGTTGAAGCGCTGGTAGGCATCTGGTATCACAAAGTAGCTGGCGGTTATAATTTCAGAAACCGGCTCGCCTTCGTAGAAAGCCTGGAAACGGAATGCCGTCCCCTGCAAAATTTCCGCTTCCACAGCAGGGCGAACATCTAAATGCCTATCCCAAATATCTGAATAATGGGTAAGAACCGTGTCGCGCCAGTTGGCTGTGCGGTCCTCTATAGACAGCCGGCCATCCTCTGGCACCCTGCCAGAAACCTGGATTTGGTTGCCGCGGCGTAGTACATATCTATCATCCCCGGCTTGAGGGGCGTTGCCGTCTATGGTGAAGTAAATTGATGCATCTGGCATGGATGGGAATGTAATGGTAAGGTCAAACGCTTCGCTAAAAACACCCGGGTAGGCAGATAACACAAACCCCCTGTCGAATAGCTCATGCTCTTGAAGCCCCACTGGTGCGCGTTCATGCACTGGGGTTGGCGTTGGGCTTGGCATCGTTGGGGATGGTGTGGGGCTTGCCTCTGGTGCTGCGGTGGGGGCATTATTTCCCGCAGGGGTGCTGGCTTCGGCTACGGCCAGGCTATCTACATATTCGTCACTTTGCTGCATTGCAAAATAAAGCGCCGCAACCGCAGCCGCCAGCAATAGGCAGAAAGAAATCACGGTCTTGGCCGCCCCGAACCTACGCTCTGGTGGTGCTATTGAGGTTTTTTTGTTTTTATTTTCTTCTGCGCTCATTTTGGTTTCCTCCCGTTTTTACAGCAGAATTTGAAGTTGCATTTTGCAATTTCATAAGAACTATAATTTTTCTATTCCAGCTTTTATGCGTTTTAGGCTTTCTTCCTTACCCAACAGCTCGCAGATTTCTGTGGCGCCGCAGGGTGTGGTTGGCTTGCCAGACAATGCCGTGCGTATTGGCCAAAGTAGCTGGCCCTTACTTAGCCCATTGGCCTCTGCCGCGGCAGAAACTGCGGCGGCTATGGTGTCATGTGTCCAATCGCTTAGGGTTTCTAGGGTGGCCAGGGCAACTTCCAGGCCTTGTTTTGCCACTTCTGGGTTGGTTTTCATCTTCTTATGGGTGTAAAGCTCGATATCATATTCTGGTAACGCGTCTATGAAATTAACCAGCTCGCCCGCTTCATGGGCGAAGCTTACCCGGGATTGGGTGATGGCAGCCAGCCTGGCATAATCTGCAGCGGGTGATTTTACCGCATCTTTCAAATGGGGTAGCGCCAGGCCAAGGAAAACTTCTGGTGCAAGCCGCTTGATATGCTCGGCGTTTACCCAGGTTAGTTTCACCATATCGAAAGTAGATGGTGATTTGCTTATATTCTTGGCTTCGAAGATTTCTTCAAGCTGCGCTAGGGTGAAAATCTCTTGGTTGTTTGTGGGGCTCCAGCCCAGCAGCGCGGCGTAATTGACGATGGCTTGGGGCAGGAAGCCCATTTCTAGCAACTGCGGGATAGATGTAGCCCCGTTGCGTTTGCCCAGCTTCTGACCGTTTTCGTTAACCAGCAGCGGCAAATGCACAAACAGTGGCACATCCCAGCCCAGGGCTTCGTACAGCAGCTTATATTTTGGCGTGGATGTAAGATACTCGCTACCCCGCGCCACATGGGTGATTGCCATATCATGGTCGTCTATCACATTGGCGAAATTGTAGGTGGGCATCCCGTCGGATTTTATTAGGATTTGATCCTCAAGCTCTTTATTGTCCATGGTGATATCGCCATAAACTTCGTCACGAAAGCTGGTTTTGCCCTCTGGAACTAGCTGGCGGATTACATATGCCTCGCCGCCCTGGATACGCCCCGCGATTTCTTCCTTAGAAAGCCCGGCGCAATAACGGTCGTATTTTTTTATCCCATGGGCATCTGCCAAAGAATCCAGCCTATCCTTGTCGCAGAAGCAATAGTAGGCATGGCCGCCCGCCACAAGTTTTTCTGCCTGGGGTAGATAGTTTGCCTTGCGCTGGCTTTGAATATACGGCCCATAGCTGCCTTCTTTGCCAGGGCCTTCGTCAAAATCCAACCCTGTAAGCCGCAAAGTCTCGAAAATGGCGTCTGCCGCCCCTTCCACATAGCGGTCTTGGTCTGTATCTTCTATGCGCAGCACAAAAGTACCGCCCTCGTGTTTGGCTATCAAATATTCATAAAGTGCGCTGCGCAAATTGCCTATATGCATGAACCCAGTAGGGCTTGGTGCGTATCTTGTACGTATCATAAAATCTCCTTGGTTGTGGGTTTGTTTGGCTTTTTCTTAGTATAATTCATCTGCTGGGATTAGGCAAGGTTGGATGTTGTAGTGAAATAAATGAGAAACGGTCTCGCCAGAGCGGCATCTGAAACGCCGAGATAAGGCATTTCAGGCGTTTTGCTGCGACAGGCGAGACCGTTTTCGAATTATTTCACTATGGTCTTTTGAATTGGAAGCAATCCACTGGAGCGAAGGGATTCTGTTGGCGAAAAATTCAGTTGGTCGGAAAATCCGACCAACTGAATTTTCAAACACAAAAACAAGGCGGCTTCGCCGTCTTTACTTTCCGGCATGTCGCCAGGAAATTGCGGGACAATTTCCTGGCATACAAAAAAACCCCCGCATCCATCACAGACGCGAGGGCCTCCCTAACCCAACCTATCTAGGGCTTGGCAAATAAAGATGCTTCACCCCATTATACATATTCCCAACGCGGCTAGAGCGAGTCTCACCAACCGGCGGGCCATCATTTCTTATACGCATAATCAACATATTAAGTTTATCGTCAGCGCTGTAAGGGCTGGGTTCAAATTCGTTAAAATAAACCCTAAGCATTGTATTAGTTTCGTTCCATACCAGCTCAAAATCGCTGGAGAAGTCAAAACCTATGCCAAAATCCCGAGGGTTTATGGCATCACTAAAGCTTAGCTCCCACATGTCAAGCCTGGTCCATCTGCCGCTGCTGGCATCCCATTCTCCCTCGCCAATGCTGGATTCTATCACACGGTCAAATGATGTGCCGCGGTTGCTCATGCTGCCGGCGTGAAGGTTGCCTGGGTCTGGCCTTGCCCAACTGTCTGTAGAATTGCCGGCCGGGCGGAAGCCTGGGTATGGGCCGATATTCTGCACGGCTGCGCTGGGCGCCCATGTCATGTCGTTTACTCCCCAAGAATCACCAACATCATCATTGATGCTCGCCTGTAAATTCAGCTGGAATGCGAAGCCGGGCAGGGCATCAAATACAAGATTATCAAAAATCCAATACCGCTCATCCCCAGAGCCAGCAATAGCGGCGGCGCGAATGCCATGGGGGGCAATCCACGTAGGGCTTACACCCTGGGACATGCTGCTATTGTTTAATGTCCTCACCCCATTGGCCACAGAATAAACTCGCACGGCCTCACGGTTAAACCGGCTTACAAAGCCAAAATACACGGCAGAATCCCACACATATGACTGGATAAGCGCAGTGTTTACATCAATACCCTGGAAGAACGCGCTTCTGTTTTCAAGCTCGCCCCCATCTGTTCTAAGTTCGAAGCGGCCTATGCCGGTTTCACCCGCCGCAAGGTTAAATGTGGCGATGCCGCCTGCAGCAGCAACCCGCCAGCGGGCAAGCTCTTCTGGCTGATGCTCTGTGCTTGCGCGCCATAGGTTATTTCGGTCGCCATGTGACCATCTTATAAGCTCTACATATGGCGCGTCTGTGTGGGCTACAATGGTTGCGGGCAGCCCTTCGGTGATATGCATGGTTTCTGTCCATATAAGATGCGCGTTTGGCCGTGCCCATGGGAATGCCCATGAATCAACTTCTATCGGCGTGCGCTCCAGGGCGCGGATGCCGCCATCCCATATACCCGGCACTGCCGCAGCAAGGATATCCTCCACGTAAACCTGGTCAACTGTTCTGCCGCCCCTAAATCCTGTGGGGGTATGGTGTACCGGCTGGCCAAAAATATAATCGATAGCTGCAAAAATCACGGGATAATCAGAATCATGGAAGCTATGGCTGCTGGCCTTTTGGAAGGTGATGATATTGCCATCATAACCCAAAAACGCTGATACTTCATTGGCTGCGGCGGTTACATTGGGGTTTGGCCCCCAGCCTGTCCAATGGCCAAAGCCTGTGGTTTCCAAAGATATAAGCGCCCGGCCAGAATTTGCGGTTGGCACGCCAGTGCTACCAGCCTGCAAGGCCGCAAACAAATGCGTATCAAACGGCACCAGAAACACGCTTTGATCATCTTCCTGGGTGGTATGCAAAATGCTACGGATTTGCCCACCTGCGGTGCGGGTGTTTTGCCCGGTTCTTGGGGTTTCATGCCTTGGCAATGCACGTTGGAAGCTGTTGATGGAATGGTAATTTACCCGGCCGGCATGGGTGTGGCGGAAAGGTGCCATACCCCCGTCACCGCCAGATTCATGAGGTAGCGCCAAGGCCACCCTATCATCCATGACAGCCCCAAAAAGCGCGCGCTTGCCCTGGAACGAGTTGCCAATAGTGGCAGACATTTTTGGGTTAACACCCCATTGCGGGTTTAATTCAAAAGCATCCAGCAGCCGCGACACCGTCCAGGCCGCCGCAGCAAGTTCACCACTGTTATAGTAGGTAGAGTTCGCGTTAAACGGAAAAAGCTCGAAATACACGGCGTTTCTAGTATTTACGGATGGTGCTGGGGCTGTTGGCCGCGCTGCCGACCATGGGCTGGGTTCCATTTGGCGGGCGTGGATTACGGCAACCCCAATGCCCCTTTCAAGGGCGGCGTTCCGCTGGTCTTCCGTAAGGGTTGCCCCTAGGCCAATTATTATAGGCCCGCCGGTTTCGGCAAAACCATTTGCGGCGAGCTGCGCCTCCGATGGCAGCCATATGCCTTCTGCCACATCAAAGGTTTGGCTTACTGGCGTGCCGTCAGAATTAAATGTGTCCACGGTAAGGTTGATAACGCCGTCGTTATCTGGCCTTGCAGCGGTGTTTACCGTAACATGGTCTATGGGCGTTTGGTGGATATAGCCGATATAATAGTACATAATCAAATCGCGCAGCTCTGCCCGGCGATGCTCCCAATCTAGCAAAGTTACAACCCGCCCTGGAATAACCTCGCCATACCCGCCGCATTGCCCATCTGTTGTGGCAAAGAACTGGAATGGGTCGTTTAGCAGCTCGTCTACTGGCATAAGCTCCCTAAAGTTAGGGTCGTTTATCCACGGGAAATACGAGCGTAGTGGGTGGTTTGGCATAAAACGTCCTTCTGCATGGTTTATCATGATAGCACTCTCTTCATTTTGGATGTCTGGGTGGTTGATTGTAACGCCTACATAACCCCATCTGGTTGCTCCGCCGATATGCAAAATATATTCATCGGCTGCAATTTTAGTCAGGTATGGCGGCACAAGAACAGCATCTGTGGCGCGCGGGTTTAAAATCACATCTGCTGCAGATATTTCTGGGGTCACGCCCCTGAATAGGCTTACTGCAATCTCGCTGGTGGTAACCGAGCCTGCCGCGCCGTTAACGGCCAAGGTATATGCCGCAGGGCCAACGGCGGCCCGCTTCACGATTATATCGTGGATAACAAATGGCATGGTGGGGCTGTTACCGGCGGTGGTTGTTTGTATTCTCATATTTTGCCCGGCAAGGTTGGCTTGCTGCGGGTAGAATGTCCATTCTACCGTAAAATCCCGGGTAGCCGGGCTTACATCTACTACGGCGGATAGATTGTTCCATGGGTTGCCAGACTGGCGCAGCACCATTTGCAGGCTTGTGCCTGTGGGTTCTTCGTCTGGCGATAATGTTCCGGCAGTGCCTATGATGGTTATTTCGTAGCTGTTGCCTGCCAGCATTCCTGCTGCGTCTAACCCTGCGCGCAGTATTGCTAAGCCGTGCCAATCGTTAGCTCTTTCTGTAATTTGGATTGACCGCAGGGTCGGGTCGGTTGGGTTTTCTATTATGGTTGTGGTTGCCCCTGCTGCCTCTAGCATAGGGATTTCCACGAATGTGCTTGAGCCAAGTGGCAGGGATTGAAGTGCCGCATCCCCCTGCATGCTCCAGATTATCGCCCCTGGAAGGATGGCGATTGGGATAGGAGCGGCCTGTAGGGGTGGTTCTGGGGTATAGTTTTCGGCTTCGTTGGCCTCTGTTGAGGGCTCATATTCTGTGTAGGCTGGCTCGTCACTGCCGTTGGCGCCTGGGGCTGCGCCAGAGCCGCAGGATGCCAGCCAAATTATTATGCCGGCGGCCACCAGGAAAATAAGTAGCCGCTTACAGCTTACTTTTTGCATATATAAATCACTCCCTCTGAGCTTGTTTGTGGAAATTATATCAATTGTGTTGGCTTGCTACAAGAAAAACCGTCAGATGCTTTGCCTCTGGCGGTTTTGATAGATGTATTCATCTACTAACGGTGTTCACCAATTCTATAGTTTGGCCGTTGGTTATCATTCTTATTGTTCCCATTTCGTCTGTACGCATTATTTTTGCGCCTTGGGCTTGTAGCCTGTCCATTACTTCCCTGTGGGGGTGACCGTGGCGGTTATTTGCCCCTAGGCTAATTACCGCAAATGCTGGGTCTACCGCCTGTAAGAATTCGTAAGATGTGGAGGTACGGCTGCCATGATGCCCCACCCGTAATACATTTGCGCTTATATCTAGCTCGCCGTCAAGCATGCGCCGTTCAGAGTCCACTTCTGCATCTGCGGTGAATAGGAAGCTGATTTGGCCATGGGTTTTGTGCAGTGCTATGGAATGATTGTTTAACTGCCGCCATTCTTCACCTGTTGGCGCTACCACCACCATATCTATAAGCCCGGCTTGCAGGCGATAGCCAAGGTACGAGTACACCACGTAAACGTCATTGTTGTAAATAGCTTGGATAAACCGCTGGTACGCCTGGGTATTGTCTGGATGCGACACATTTGGCTTTAACAGCCGCCCGATTTCTAGCTGAGCAATTACCGGTATCAGCCCGCCAATATGGTCATAATGGGGGTGAGTGGCCACCACGTAATCCAACCGGGTAACCCCCGCATGGCGAAGATAATCCAACACTGCCCGGCTGTTACGCTGCTCGCCGCCGTCTATAAGCACAGCATGGGTAGCCGTACGCACCAAGGTGGCGTCGCCTTGCCCCACATCTATAAAACTAACCATAACCTGCCCAGCTTCAAGGCTAACCGCCCCAGGCCTGTTAAAATACGCAGTAAGCCAATCCCCCGCAAAATAATAACCAATGGCAAACGCCAAAACCATAAGCGTAACCAAAAAAAACGAACGTCCCCGCCTTCGGCTGCGCCGTCTCACATTGCGCCGCGCCCTAACAGGCCTAGCAGGCGGCTTTCTTTTGGTGTTAACATTTCGTCTGGGCATCTGTAGCTCCTTATGCAAAAGTATGTACGACAAAATTATACCAAATTCGAGGGATTTTGCAAGGTGATGAAAGATGTAGTGAAATAATTCGAAATCGGTCTCGCCTGTCGCGGTAAAAACGCCTGGAACGCCTTATCTCGGCGTTCCAGGTTCCGCTCGGGCGAGACCGTTTCTCATTTATTTCACCATAAGGCCAACAGAGGCTTTGCAAACCACATCTTCACCCGCTTTTTTAAAAAAAGCAGGTCAAAAACTTCAAATTTTGGGGATTTTATGTGGGAAACTTACATTTGACAGCCCGCTCGGCTTTGAGTACAATATGACTTGTGCGTATCCATAGCTCAGGGGATAGAGCGTTCGCCTCCGGAGCGAAAGGTCGTAGGTTCGATTCCTATTGGATACAGCGTTTACAAAACCGTAGGGCTTCACTTGCACCCAAAACGTCAAAGTTTTTGCCATGCTTTTTACAAAAGCGGATGGGGTGTGGAGTGAAACCCCGCGGTTTTTTTATTAGAGTGCTTCTAAAACTGCAAAAAGTGTGACTTCAAAAGATGGTTATTAAAAGGAGGCTATTATGAAAAAAACAAAAATTTCCAACCGCAACACAATTTTCCGCACGGCTGAAAATGCCAGCTATGATTTGATTTTGGGGGTAATACTTGGGCGGCGGCATAATTTCATTATAGACACAGGCATGGGCAGCAATAATGTAGCCGAAATGCTGGATTATATTGGTGCGGACGGCAAGCCCATTATCGCCATCAACACCCATGCCCACGGGGACCATATCTTTGGCAATTGGGTGCTGGAAAACCAGACGATAGTATCCCATCGCCTTTGCCGCGAGATTATAGACAGGGAATGGGATGGAAAAATAAAAAAAGAAATAGATGAAACCAAGGATTTCATAGACGGCGAGGTGCGTAAATGCCTGCCAAACTTGACCTTCGAAGGCAGCATCAGCTTCCCAGAGGATGGTATCACCATTTTCCTCAGCCCGTTCCATACGGTGGATTGCATTAGCGTGTACGATGCCGTAGATAAAGTGCTGTACACCGGGGATAATTTTGGCGTGATTGATGGAAAGGCCGCACTTTGGGGCGAAGATTTACCCGCCTGCCGAAATATGATTGATACCTACAGACAGTATGATTTTGATATTTGTGTGCCTGCTCATGTTTTGCCGGGTAGTGACCAGCCGCAGCCTGGGCGCGAGGTTTTAGGGTTGTTGGAAGCGGCATTACTGGAAGCTGAGAGGAAATAAAAAACCAGTTGGTCGCAAATTGCGACCAACTGGTTTTTTATTTCGGGGGTACATATTCTTTTTTATTTATGGCAAACTCCAGCCTATCTCTCATTTCGCCGTCATGCCACATCGCGCCCAGTTTTTCGACCTTTTTTGTACGTGGTATAATACCTGCACATTCACTTGCTGCAAAATGCATAAGGAGGCATGATATGAAAAACCGCATCCATATTTTCGGTGCATCAGGTTCTGGCACTAGCACCATCGCTGAAGAAATCTGCCAGCGCATAGGATACAAGCATTTTGATACAGACAGCTACTACTGGCAACCCACCAGCCCGCCATTCACGAAAAAGCGCCCCATAGAAGAACGCCTGGCACTGATGAACACAGACCTAGCAGCCCAGGAAAAATGGGTGCTAAGCGGCTCGCTGGATGGTTGGGGTAACCCGCTGATACCGCTATTTGAACTGGCGGTTTTCGTGTATGTGCCAAATGAAATACGCATAGAACGGCTAAAGGCTCGCGAAACACAACGTTATGGCGAGGCTATCCTACCCGGCGGCAGCATGCATGCATCTTCCCGGGAGTTTATCAATTGGGCGGCAGGTTATGAATCTGGCGAGCTTACGGGCCGCAGCCTGCCCCGACACCAAGCCTGGATGGCGCAGCTGAAATGCGAACTGCTTCGCATAGAAAACATTTCACTAGAAGATAGCGTGAACGCCATAATTACGAGCTTAAAGCCTTCCTATATCCAACCTTATGATAACCCTCAACACCGCAGAAATTCTCAAAAACAGTGAAGATTTTATAACCCTGGCTTTCGTAAAATTTTTCATTATTCGCACCTGTAGTCCAGGTGTAAATATGCTCTATGCCTGCCATTGCGATTTTTGCCTCCAGCATTTGCAAAAGCTTAGCCCCTAGCCCCTGCCGCCTAGAATTTTCATTAACCCACATGTCTGTAAGATAAAATATTGTGTGGTTGGTTAGGCCAGATACAAAGCCGATAACTGTATCGCCTTCTTCGGCGATATATTGGTGGCGTGCCTGGGGGTTATTTGGTATGCCGTCTTGGGTTTCAATTTTTTTAAAATCGTCATAAATGGCTTGCAGCTCTTCATTTGTTATGTCTCTATCTGTTATGTTCATATGCTTACTTCCCACCCACTAACGAGAACATGACCCGACCGTCACTTGATGCAAGTGACGCGTATTCTGGGTTTATTGTCATTATCTTTTTTTGCTGCGCCAATTTTATTAGCGTTTTTGTTGCGTCGGTTACATCTTCCCGATTTAAGGCCTCGCTACAAGGCATGAAGATTGCCTCGCTGTTTTCGTGATTATCCGTACATGACTCTCCGGCCCTGTGTTCGGCCAAAAATATCAGCCACCAATCCTTCACAGAGCATCTAACGGCAAGAAGCCCAAGCGGTTCGATTTCAACCCCGGTCTCCTCAAGAATTTCGCGCTTTAAGCTATCCAACGGTAGCTCCCCCTGCTTAATAAACCCGCTAGGGTTAATTAGCTGCCCCGCCGCGCCGCCATATGTGTGGCGCACAAGCAGAACATCATCCCCCCGCAACACAATAGCCCCAACTGCCGCAAAGCGATTATCTCCCATAAAAACTCCACCCTTTCCACCTTAGTATTAAAGTTTTTTGCTTCTTTTCGACTATAACAGAAGTGGAGGTGTCGGAGGCTGTCAAAACCTCTGACGGTTTTATCATTAGACTTCTTCCGAAATTACGTTTTTTAATTTCGGAAAAGCTACATTTTCAATCTTTTGCTTCTTTTGAGGTAACCCGGAAGAAACCGGGCGGCACGAAGTGCCGGGTTCGCCAAGCGAACCTTATGAAATTGCGTTTTTTGCAATTTCAGAAGAACTCTATTATAAAAAAGACTGCTTCTATCGGACCGTTTTCAGTTAAATTGACAATAACTACAACGCCATAGAAAGCATGATTTTCTCTGCATTATCTGCGCTTTTCTCTAAATCGTTAATTATATCCATAAATACAACTCCACTTTTCGGTTTACAATCTTTTGCCTTTAATCGCTTAAAATGATTCTTAGCAAATTTGGCCGACATCTCGTCAATTCTATCTTCAAGCTCTTTTATTTGCGGCATTTTAGATTTATCCTGCTTTTCATAAGCAGACAAAGCCTTATCCATAAGCTCCATCGTAACCTTGCTTATGGTCTGCAACTCTTCAATTGCCGTATCTGAAAATTTTATATCATTTTCACTTACAGCAATCACGTACTCGGCGATATTCTCCGCATGGTCGCTTATTTGTTCCATATCGGATAAAGTTACAAACATATCCCCTATTTTCTTAGCATCACTCGCAGACAGCGGCATATTAGTAATCTCCACAAGCTTAGCCGTAATATTTTGATGCAAGAAATTAACCGTTTTCTCATTCTCAAAAACCTTATTGGTCTTATCCGCATTTTTTTCAAAAAAGGCTTCCAATGCTAAGCTCAGGTTTTCATTAGCGATTTTCCCCATACGGCATATCTCAAGATGCGTGTTAACAACCGCGAGCGTTGGTGTTTTCAGCGTTTGGTTATCAAGATAAATCAATTTTCTTTCATGCATTTTACTCGATTCATCTAGCCTGACAGGAATCACCTTCTGCATCAGCTTGGCAAGCAAGGTAACAAACGGTATAAGAAGAAGAAGCGTGGCGACATTATACAAAGTATGGAACATCGCAACCTGGCGCGCACTTTCAGCCCATGTCGACTGAAACCAAATCAAAATCCCTGGCACGATAAGTATCAGCGAACCAAATACAATACTGCCGATTATATCGTAAGTTATATGAAACAATGCAGTGCGCTTGCTATCGCGGCTTGCTGGTATAGAAGCAATTACTGCCGTGATGCTTGTCCCAATATTAGCACCAAATATAATAAATGCTGAAGTTTGGAACGGAATTGGCACGCCGCTAAGGTGCATGGTCACCAAAAGGCCCATAGTTGCCGAAGAACTCTGTACAATAACCGTAAAAATAAAACCAGCGAGCAGCGCAAAAATAGGGTTACTAATGGCAGTTATCATATCCAAAAACGCAGGATGCGTGCGGAACACCCTCAAAGCATCACTCATAACAGTTATGCTGAAGAATAAAATACCAAAACCCAACATGGCATAACCGATATTCCTAATGCTTCTTTTCTTAAAAAATAAATACATAACTACGCCAACAAACATAAATATTGGCGCATATGCATCAATCCTAAAAGCAATCAGCTGTGCGCTGAATGTTGTTCCAACATTTATGCCCAGCAGCACACCAATTGCCTGTGTTAAATTCATCAATCCCGCATTAACAAAACCAACGGTAATAACAGAAACCGCCGTAGAGCTGTTTATAACTATCGTCGCAATAACGCCCACCATCGCCGCCAAAAATCGGTTAGATGTCGCCCGTTTCAAAATAACCTGCAACTGGTCGCCCGCGATTACCTCCAGCCCCGTTGACACCATTTTTATACCGAACAAAAGCAGCCCCAAGCCACCCATCGCCAGAAATATATTGCCCATCAAATCCATAATCGCCTCCAAAACATTTGCCATATTAGTTAGACAAAATCAAGCAATATTATACTATGCTCTTTACCTAAATTCTACTTATTTTTATTCAAGCATAGCTACTCAATCGCAATAAAAAAAGACTGCCGTAAAACCTTAGCAGTCATACAACAGTCAAAATCTTGAACCACCTGGGTTTCGAACCCAGGACCCTCGGATTAAAAGTCCGATGCTCTACCACTGAGCTAGTGGTTCAT
>Ga0123355_10005156_pt1 | contig 19066 bp, 20 predicted proteins | sample TergutEmb28metaG_3_FD_89872 | JGI IMG/M metagenome (GOLD analysis project Ga0123355, IMG submission 89872) | Embiratermes neotenicus P1 segment gut microbial communities from Petit-Saut dam, French Guiana - Emb289 P1 | ecosystem: Host-associated > Arthropoda: Insects > Digestive system > Gut ... | reverse complement strand
CGCAAAATAGCACCCTTGCAGAGTGCCTTTGGTGGGACTATTAAAGTCTTTTTTAAGTTTTTAGAGGTTTTTACAATTTTATCCTGTGTCCCCCAATTTTCTATTTCGCCAAGATACGCTACCATATCGTCCTGATGTAATTATTGGGATATGGGTATCTGTATCAATCTCTGATAAAGAAAAACCATAAACATAATTTTTAGGGCATTTACACCATTTGCCGTCTTTGCAGTCTTGACACTCCCTGCAACGCACTTTTCGTATAATCTCCCAGCGGTCAAACACCTCAGGGTCTTCACTATCAACACAAGATTGGTCAACATCTGGCAGGCTTGTAAAACTATATGACGGCAGATGTCTACTGTATTGCATTTTCTCGTCAGTTTTACTCAATACTTAAATTCATATTGGCGAGTTATGTATTTTATAGTTGCAAGACAATCATCGCCTTTTTCTTGAGCTTTATCAAAAAGGCGGTCTATTAGTTTTTTGCGTTCAACACAATACATAAATGTACTGTGTTGCGATACACTTTTACCTAATCTGCTTTATAAACCTTGCGAAAAGTCGTCTATAAATGCTTGCTGTAAATGCTTTGGTCATCGTTCCCCAACCATCATAATCATAATATTTTTGTGGTAGCTCGCTAGCGCCTTAATTTTGTATGTCTAACATTTCGGCAAGTTGCTCTTTCATTTTCATAGCGGCTTTATTGGTAAAAGTAATTGCTAGAATGTTTTGCTCGCTAATTCTCTTTTCTTTTACAAGATATGCGATACGATGCGTTAAAGCTCTCTTTCCGCTACCGGCTCCAGCTGTTATAAGCAATGCTCCCTCTGTATGCTCTACTACTTGTCTCTGATCGTTGTTTAATGCACTCCAAACATCTATTAACTACCAAATACCTTGTTATTTACATGCTAATTTTCTTCGTACGCTTTTTTAAGTAAAGGCAGTGCTTTTTCTATGTCATTTTTGTTACTTATTGTAACTTCCAAATCTCCAGTTCCCCAATGCCCTATGTTTGTTTTATCTTTAGTAAATCCGTTTTCTAATTTTACAGTGTTTGGATCTAGATTCAAATATAATAATAAATTTCTATTTCCTGTTCGAATCACGCAAGAAATAAAATTCTTTACTTTTCTAAACGCAGTATATAGTTTTAAGTTTACAATAGTTACATCGTCTCCAAACGATAATACAGTTTCTTCAATAAGTCTATATAATTCTTTTAATTTATCATCAGCCGCTTCAAATTGTTTTTCGAAACTATAATCGTTTTTATTTTTAGACATTTTTGTATTCTCTATTTTATCAATTACAATTTCTTCGTTTGCAAGCAATTCTCGCTGTTCTTTTCTGCCTATAACTTTTTCGGCTATTTTTTCAAATATAAGCCATTTGTCTTCATAAATTTTATATCTTATCAGAGCTATATTTCGACTCATTTGATTAAGTGCAGATTCATCATAACGATTAAAATCCCCCGCTATACATATAACACGGGGCATCGACCAATCAATTTCATTTGCAATATTAAGTCCTAGTTTTTTCGCAACAAGCAATTCAAAATCTGCTCGGTGCGTCATTAACCAATTAAGATAATGTAGACCTTGATTTATTACATTTTCACTAATGTTTCGCTTGTACTCAAATATAACAGCACAGTTGTTTTCGTCAATACCTATGCTGTCAATTCTTCCATCGTCAGTTTTATATTCACTCGCTAAAAATCTAACACCAAAAAAAATTTCCATGTTTTGCTCAATTTTAGTTTGCAATTCTTTTTCTAATGTAGCGGCAGAGCCTTTAATTTCATGGACCTCACCATGTATTGAAAATAATTTTATATCGGCCATTCAGTTTTCCTTATGTATAGTAGAATTTATATAAACACGAATGAAAATCATTCGTGTTTATATAAAACGCAATATTTATTTTGCAATATCCTTAAATTCGTCTTCTTTGTTAAAGTCTGCGTTTTCTATGATATAAGTTTTTCTTAAATCTACCGCATCACCCATTAAAACTGTTACCAGTTTTTCAGCACTGGCAGCATCGTCAATTGTAACTCTAACTAAAGTACGACGATTAGGGTCCATTGTAGTTGACCACAACTGCTCGGCACTCATTTCGCCCAAGCCTTTGTATCGCTGTACTACTGCACCGCCACCATAACGATTTCTAGCTTCGGATAAAGCGTTATGGTCATAAAGATACTCTACTTGGTCTCTTTTAGAAATTTTATAAAGCGGTGGCAAACCAATATAAACATGCCCTTTGTTTATAAGGTCTTTCATGTATCTAAAGAAGAAAGTTAAAAGAATTGCCCTGATATGTGCCCCATCTTGGTCGGCATCCGATAAAATAATAACCTTATGATAATTAAGGTCCTCTAAATGAAAATCGCTACTAATGCCACAACCTAACGCAGATATGATTGTACGAATTTCTTCGTTAGCTAAAACTTGGTCTATTCTTTTCTTTTCGGCATTCAGTGGCTTACCTCTAAGTGGCAATATAGCCTGAAACCCTCTATTTCTTGCTTGCTTTGCAGTACCACCCGCAGAGTCGCCCTCTACTATATAAAGTTCATTTTGCTCTGGCTTTTTACCTGTACAGCTAGACAACTTGCCTACAAGATTAAAGTTTTCTATACTTCGCTGTGCCCTAATAATCTCTTTTTCTTTACGGGCTGCTTCTCTAACTTTTGCCGCCAAAACTGCTTTTTTAAGAATAGCATCAAGGGTTGGTTTATGCTCAGGATTTACAAAATAGCTATCTAAACCTTCTTGTGTCATGGAATCGACAGCCGCTTTTGCCTCAGGGTTGCCTAATTTTGTTTTAGTTTGCCCCTCAAACTGAATGTTTTGCATTTTAATACTCAAAACAGCAGTTAGCCCTTCACGGTAATCGTCGCCCAACAAATTGGCATCTTTATCTTTAAGTAGGCCAGTTTTTCTTGCATAGTCATTCATGACTTTTGTAAGTGCAATTTTAAAACCAGTCTCGTGCATTCCGCCCTCTGAGGTAGGAATATTATTTACATAACTAAATAAATTTTCGGTGTAAGCATCAGTATATTGCAACGCTAACTCCATAAAAATATTGTCTTTTTTAGCTGTGATATGGATTGGCTCCTCAAAAACAGCTGTTTTTGTTTCATTTAGATATTTTACAAAATCGGTCAGGCCGCCCTCATAACAAAACTCTTTTTTAAGCACACCCTCGCCCACTGTAACTCTATGATCAGTAATGCAAATTTTCGTACCTTTATTTAAGAATGCTAGTTCCTTAAGTCGCTTAGAAATTGTATCAAGCGAAAAAATAACCGTTTCAAAAACTCTTTTGTCTGGCTTAAACCTAACAAAAGTACCTTTTTTATTTACAGGTTTGCCTGTGTCAAGTAGTTGATATCTAGGGATACCGCTTTTAATTTTGCCGCCTTCGTCCCTTGATTCGAACTCCATTTTATAAGTAGTTTTATGCTTATAGACCTCTACAATTAGCCATTCACTTAAAGCATTAGTAACACTCGCACCAACGCCATGAAGTCCGCCCGAATGCTGATAATTATCGTTATCAAATTTGCCACCCGCATGAAGCTGCGTAAAAACAACCTCGACACCAGACACGCCAGTTTCTGGGTGAATATCTACAGGAATTCCCCTGCCATTATCCTCTACACTTATAGAACCATCCGTATGAATTTCTACAGACACGGTATTAGCAAACCCATTGGCCGCCTCATCCATGGCATTATCAACAATCTCCCACAAAATGTGGTGAAGCCCTCTTACGCTTGTCGTCCCGATATACATACCAGGCCTTGTCCTAACAGCATCTAAACCTTCTAGAATTTTTATATCACTTGCACTGTATTGTTTTGGCATAATAACATTTTATCATATTATCATCACCCTGTCAAACGATTTTATGTAGGTAAATCGACAGCTCCTGTATACTCAAACTTGTTACAGCTACAAGTTGATATTTATCAAAACTCGTGTTTTTATTTTTAAAACCTGTACTCTGTATATCTGATTTGCGTTTTTTGCTAGAGCTAACATCACTTTCTTTTTAAAAAATAAAAAACGAAGTTCATTCGACTTCGTTTTTGAGACTATTTAATTTTAAATGGTTTTTACTATTTCTTTTTTCAACCTTGAGATTATTTTTTTTTCTAGCCTTGAAATATAAGACTGAGATATATTTAGTAGGTCGGCGACTTCTTTTTGTGTTTTTTCGTCTGAACCCTTTAGACCAAAACGCATTTGCATGATTTCTTTTTCTCGATTGTTTAGTTTTTCTATTGCAGACCAGAGCAGTTGTCTTTCTACTGAGTTTTCAATATCTTTTGTTACAATATCAGGTTCCGTACCTAAAATGTCGCTCATAAGTAGTTCATTCCCTTCCCAATCGACATTTAATGGCTCGTCAAGCGACACTTCGTGGCGTAACCTTACAGTTTTTCTTAGGTGCATTAAAATTTCATTCTCAATGCACCTAGATGCATATGTTGCTAGCTTAATATTTTTTTCTATATCAAAAGAATTCACTGCCTTAATAAGACCAATAGTACCTACAGAAATTAAGTCTTCTAAATCAATACCTGTATTGTCAAATTTGCGTGCTATGTACACAACGAGGCGCAGATTTCTTTCTATTAAAGTGGCTTTAGAAATATCGCTGCCCGTTGCTAGACCTAGCAAAACATCTTTCTCTTCAGCTGGTGTCAACGGCAGTGGCAATGCCTCACTACCCGTTATATAATAAAGAATATTCTCTTTATCGGTTAAAAATAAATCTAATAAGTGTTTTAATACAACTCGCATTTTCATTGATTAGCTGCTCCTTGAGTAGTTTGAATTTGTGGATTTGGCCTTAGCTTGATAGAATTTGACATTGCATTACAGATTGCAGGATGAAGCAATGCGTCATATTCTGCTAAGAAATTAGAAAATTTAGTTAGGACAAGCCCTAAAACCACACCATCTACTCTATGCTGGCTACCGTTATAATATACCCAAAATTTTTTAGGTTTCAAAACTAACATTTTACTTTTAATACCGTTTGCAGTTTGATATGTCATAAAACTAGCACTATTATCAATTTTTTTAATTTGATTAGAAAGTAAATGAATCAAACCCAAATCACCCAACAATGCCAAAGATGCTTTTGTGGATAAAACAGTAACTGGTAAATCACCTTTAGAGTCGTACAGTAAATTACCCGTGTCTAAAAAAGCATTTAAGGTTATATCTTTATTAAGGGCAATAAATCTAACTTTTCCACTAAATTTCTCTGCCAGATGCCCTCGCCTTAGTTTGCGTAAAACTTTTTTTAACACAAAATACAAAGCAAGAGCCGCCCCAATAAATATTCCTGGTGGAATTCTTGAAATCGGCAAAGTAAGTGCTGCATACAAATCGCTATGTACAAGTAATCCTACTGCAAAGATTGCACCGCCAAAAACAAAAGTAAACACTAAAAAAACTATAGCACCACATCGTATTTTGCTTTTTCTGAAAAATAAAATAATACTAAGCAAAATGAATGTAGCAACTCTTAAAAGTAGCAACCATCCCCAGTGGATATTTATAAATGGAAAAGTAACTGCTAGACCAGTGCTGACAGTAGCCGCTAGCAATGCCCTTTTTATAGACACTCGTTGCGATAACGCCTTGTAGCTAATTAGCGCAAGCACAAGAGTGATAAAAAAATTATCTAATATTACAGCCTCTATGTATATGTACATACATATATATTAAAGCTTTTTTTATGTCGATTTACAGAATAAATTGTAAAAAATTAGATTTATTTATACGCAAAATTTGCTCTATAGTTACAAAAAAGAGATTACTATATTCTTAGCAATCTCTTTAGTTGTTATATTAAAGTTAAATTTCTACTTTTACTGTATTTTTTCTTTTTCTAGCAAAAAACTTTAGTTTTACCATGGCAAAAGGTGTTTTCGCATGTAGATAACATTCCGCATGCTGCCCTTTTCTATCTACTAATAATTTTTGGCTAAAAGCTGACTTTAGTTCGCCTATTTTTTTGCCATCGCTTAAGATTGCAATTGTATTAGCATTTTTTATGCTAATGAAAAATAACGCACCAATATCAAGACTAGCAACTTTAGCTTTATCTAACATAACCGTTTGCTCGTTTAATGGAATTTCTGACGCTTCGGGTACTGAACCACAGTCTTTGAATTCAGGTGGTTTTTTCTGCTTTTCTTTATTTTCTAAAGAAACCTCTTTACCGCCATCATTCATGTCAAGTACTGCATAACCTGCGTACTCGTCTTGCGCTTCGTTTTCATCGTCATCTATTGAGTTGTTTTCGTCATAAAAGTTTTTCATGGATTACAGTTTACAGTGTGTTATTTTTTAAGTTTTTAATCCGCTTCTTGAGTTTCAATGTTGTCTTGTGTAGTTTCTAACACTTCGCCATCAGTCGCTTCAGTTTCAGACTTTTCTTTTCCAATAAAGGCTCTCGCTGTCAAGGCTGCCAGTACAGCACCAATCATAGGAGCTAGTAAGAATACCCAAACTTGTCTCAAGCTATCAACACCTGCAAAAACAGCTGTTCCAAAACTTCTTGCTGGATTAACGCTTGTGCCAGTTAGAGGAATACCAACTAAATGTACCACTGTTAAAGTTACACCAATAACGATACCTGCAAGTTTTTTATTGCCCATTTTGCTTGTAACCATAATGATTACGAATACAAACACATATGTTAATGCCATTTCAATCAAAAGACCTGCAAACAATGCGTTGATAAATGTATAATTTAACTGCTCAAAGTGATTTGAACCTTGTGCTAGATTTACATAGCTATCTGCAACTATTCCACCTGTTAGCTCAAATATCGCAAACAATATAAGTGCGCCCATTATCGCACCAGCAATTTGAGCAATAATATAAAAGATTAAGTCCTTACCTTTCATTTTGCCTGCTGCAAACAAACCAAACGAAACAGCTGGATTCAAGTGGCAACCACTAATGCCGCCAATTGTATATGCCATTGCAACAATTACTATACCAAACGCTATCGCACCACCGATTAGGACACCTAGTGGACCGCCTAAAGCTCCGCCAAGTATAGCTGCCCCAACTGCTAGAAAAACTAGCACCGCTGTGCCTAAGAATTCGGCACCCATTTTTTTAAGAAGTTCTCTTGTCATTTTTTTCCTTTTTTGTGTGTTAGTTTTTTACTCATATTTTTACACACAAATATTATAATATGATACAATTATATATTTTGCTACAAATAAAGTCAAATGTTTTTACTGTTAAAAATTTGTAAAAAACGGGATTGAATTTAGATATGTTATATCCGTACGATTTTTAGCATCGCCCTCAGCCAGAACTGCCAATTTTTGCACCACTATGCCACCTGCTTTTTCGACCAAATTTTCTAGTGCTACTACAGAATTACCTGTTGATATCACATCATCTACTATTGCAACATTTTTATTTTTCAATAGTGCCACATCATACGCTGATAAGAATAATTGCTGTTTATTTTTGGTGGCTATGGTTTTGACATTCTCACTGATACCTCCGTCCATGTAAATCTTTTTTGTCTTTCTTGCTACTACAAATTTATCTAGGTTTAAGTGGCAAGATAACGAATGAGTTAAAGCAATACCTTTACTTTCTGCCGTTAACAAAATTTGTACGCTAGTATCTACGAGTTTAGATAAATGTCTACCACAGTGTTCTACGAGCCCGACATTTCCATGCAAGTTGAAAAAGGCTATAGCTAAATCGTTTTTTACTTTGATTATTGGCAAATCTATTTTTTGTCCATAGATATCTATTGAATAAAATTTATTATTTGATTTCATGTTAATTATTCCCCTTTTTCCTAAATAATAATTTTATAGTTATCAGAATCGCAGTAAAAAACAAACTTGTGCATATAAAGATAAGAAGTGTAACTAATGACAATGGCGCCCAAATATTAGTAAGCACATACCAACTTGGCAAACTTAAAATGCTTGGAGCAAAAGTCACTAAAAATGCTAGAATAATTATTATTAGTGCTAGCAAGCCAATTATAATAACGCTTTTTTTCGATGGCGAAACTAATTTTCTATCGTCTTTAATTTTTGAAAATATTACTAAGGTATTCAAGGCAATCAAAACAGTGGTTATAATTATAAACACTATTGATAAACTAGAAAAAAGCGTATCTAGCATTTTTGTTGTGCTGCCTCTGACGATTTCGCCCACGGGTTCATTCCTTGATATAGCAAGTAAATTTTCGGCTAAATTTATTGCTCTGCCGCCACTGCAATTCATCCATACAACAACTGCCGCACTGGTTTCTCGATAAATCAAAATTTCTGATACAACATTAGGGCCAGCACCAGGATGACGAATCCTACCACTAGAAGGATTTATATGCCACCCGTAACCATAGTGAAAATATGCATTATGTGGCACAACTGACATATCAGGCGTGTGTTGATTTTTTATCAAAATATCAAGTGGATAAGGTGCATTCTCTGGATTTAATTGTAATTGCGTCCATCTAACCAAGTCGCTTAAGGTTGACAGCATAAAACCTGTTGGGGTATGCGTTTTAGATGCAGTGATTTCATTTGGGCGACTTAAAAACCAACTTGGGCGCCGCCCTTGCACTACAACACCCAACTGGCTTGCAACATATCTACAAGTCGTTGTTTCAAACAAATTTAGTTGCGTAAAAATATTTTGGTGCATGAAATTAGTAAAACTCATACCACTAACAATCTCTATAATTCTACCTAAAATTATATAGTTCACTGATGCGTAATTGTATTTACTGCCAGGGCGAAACAGTAGCCTTGTATTGTTTAGACTGTTAACTGCTACTTCTAAAGCGTTGTATTCGTTGCTCGGGTCTATCCTGCCAGAATGTCTGACATTGTCAAGCCCACTCGTATGAAAAAGCAAATTGTGTATTGTTATTTCGCTTGAATCAAAATCATTGTCCCTGTATCTAAAAAATAAATTAGGAAAATATTTTGTTATTGAGTCATCAAAATTTATATAACCGAAGTACTCTAACAGTTGTACCCCTAACGCAGTAAACGCTTTTGACAATGAGGCTATGTAAAAAAAAGAATCTTCTGTGATTTTGCTATCTATATTAGTCGTAAGACTAACCATATATGTAGTTACGCTATAACCCGAGATAATAGCCGCCGCCGCACCTGAAACATTTTGTCTACCTAAAGTATCTAAAATTAATTGCTTAGTTGCACTAGGTGGCAACGATTCAAAGTTTTGCCTAGCAACATTTTCATCATAACTACCAAAGCCTGCCAAAGACATCAAAAAAATACCTAGTAGAAAAACTACAAAGATTTTAATGGTTATTTGTTTTTTGCTTTTGAATTTCATGGTTTACTTTTTAAGAACTTCGTCTGATTTTTCTAATGCACTTAAGATAACATCGTCCATATCATAATATCTATACTCAGCTAGCCTTCCACCAAATATTGTACCTTTTTCTTTAGTTTCTTTTATGGCTAATTCTTTATATTTTGCATAAAGCGAATTGTTTCTATTGTCGTTTACAACATAATATGGCTCAGGGTTTTCTTTATTGAAAGCAGCTGGATATTCATAAGACACAATCGTTTTATTTGCCTTAAAACTATCGTCTTTTGCTCTAAAATGTTTATGCTCTATAACTCTTGTGTATTTTGTTTTAGAATCGGTGTAATTTACAACTGCTACACCCTGCAAGTTTTGTACATCTAAAATCTTATTTTCAAATTTTAGAGACCTATATTCAAGCTCGCCTAAAGAGCAATTAAAATATGTATCAATCGCGCCCGTATAAACAACTCTATCTGCTATCGCTTCAAACTTTTCTTTGTTACCAAAATAATCAGTGCTTAATTTTACCTCAATTCCTTTTAATAAACTTTTAAACATAACATTATAGCCATCTACAGGAATACCTTGATAAGGGTCGGCAAAATAGTTATTGTCGTATTCTAGTCTGAATGGTAATCGACTGATTATAAAAGCCGGCAATTCGGTTGCTTTTTTGCCCCATTGTTTTTCTGTATAGCCCTTTATCAATTTTTCATAAATTTCTTCGCCAACTAAAGTTAAAGCTTTTTGCTCTAAATTTTTAGGTTCGACTATATAAGCGTATTTTGCTCGTTCTTTCTCTAACCTAGTTAATGCCGCCTCGGGAGTTGCTGTTCCCCAAAGAGCATAAAAAGTAAACATATTAAAAGGTAGCGGATACATTTTGCCATTATAATTTGCAATTGGTGTGTTTATGTAGTTGTTGAACTTTGTATACTTATTTATAAACTGCCAAACTCTCTCTATATCTGTATGAAAAATATGAGCACCATACTTATGAACATCAATGCCCTCGGAAGTTTTATAAGACGCACAGTTGCCACCAATGTGGTCGCGTTTATCTATTACCAAAGCCTTTTTGCCTGCATCTGTAGCGCGTCTAGCAAATACGCTACCAAAAAGCCCGCTGCCTACAATTAAAAAATCGTAAGGCTTTTTAGAGTTGTTTTTTGGCGTACTATTTGAATTTGTTTTTTTCATTTTGTAAGTATCTCCAATATAAAAGCCATAAGCCCTAGCTTATCGCTATATTCACTAGTTTTAATTTTTAAGTCGATAATCGCAAAATTATCGCAAATCGACTTTAATCGTCTTGCCCCTATAACTTTTGCCGCCTGATTTGCTTTTGTAATCGCAAAATCTTTTACACCAAATTTTTTAGCTAGCTCTGTATCATTTGCATTAATAGAACAATATAATAATCGTCTAAAATGACTATACAAAACTCCAAGTAACATTATTGGCGCCGCATTTTCGTCAAAAAACTTAGTCAACACTTTAGAAACTCTATCCACCTGTTTATTGGCAACGGCATCACTTAACTCAAAAATCTGAAAGTCTAAATTAGGCTCAACCATTTCCAAAACACAGTCTTTAGTTATAATTTCATTAGCCCTATAAAAAGATAGTTTCTTTATTTCGGTATCAATTCTAGTTAAGCTACCACTGCAATATTCAACTAATAAATTCAACGCATTATTTTGAATACTAGAATTGGTTTCTTTTAGTTGCATAGCTACCCATCTAGCAATATGCTCTTGCTCTAACTTATTGCAATCTACAATAGTAAACTGTGGGATAATCTTCTTAAGAATGTCAGGCAATTTTTTAGAAACAACTATTAGTATAGTTTGAGGATTAGGGCTTGCTAAATATTTTTCTAGTACAGTTGCATCACCCTCTAACTCGTTACATAAGACTATCTTTTTATCATTTAAGAACGGCAATGAATTTAGCGCCTCAACTATTGCCACAATGTCTGTCTTTTCGGTAAAGACAGACAGGTCAAGCTCTGGCATATTTTTAACAATGCCCTTAAATTGCTTTGAGGCTAATTGCAACAAAAAATCATCCTCGCCTGTTATCAAGTAAGCAGGAAAGAATCTACCTAATGAGATATGTTTTTTTAGTTCTGCAAACTTCATAGCCTTTCGTTTTTTATTCTTTTAGTTCTTCACAAATAAAGACTGGCTCACCGCCCGCCTTGTTTTTTCTAAAGTAAGAAATTTTATCAGAGTATTCTAAAATTAAAATATCTGGATCCTTTCTTGTAGCATATACAAGTGGTTTTTCTTGCAAGTTTGTAATTCTACGGCGAGATGGGAAAGTCGTGTTCTGGCGGGTTTCTCTTGCATTATAGCTAGGTGCAGGACTAGAATAGTCTTTATCTCCATTAAGTGTAGCTGTCGCAGAATTTTCTACAGTATCAAAACTCTCCTGTACACCTTCGGAGTAATCGCTATAATTCATAAATTTACTCTCTGTGTCCCAATCATATTTTTTATTAGCAACGGGTGGCCTAGCATCCAACTCTCGCATATCATAATACGCTTTATCTCTTTCTCTGTAATCATCTCTATAGTAGTCATCTCTATAATATCTCTCTCTTTCTCTATCATCATATCTTGGCGGAAGTGGCCTATAATCTCTATCACGGTCTCTATCGTCCCTATCAATAAGTTTTCTGCCTCTCACAAATTTTAGCGTAATAGCTAAAGTAAGTGCAATTGTTGCAAGTATAATAGCGCCAGCAATTAAAATTGTGCGTTGCGGCTCTCCAAAAAAGCCTTCTTCCCATCCCATTACCGCAGCTAAAATAAAGTACCCAACAACAAAAGTTACAGGAACCCACATAAAAAGCTTGAACAAGAAAAATTTTACAACACTTGCTACAAACGATAAAATCTTAGATATTATAGAAAAAATTATCATTAACATAATTCTTGTTCTCCTAATTTAACCGCCTAAATAAAGTAATGCCTGCTTGCTCTAAAAATTTTAGGGCAAATAAATTAGACAACTCGGCATCATGCCATGGTGCATCAAAAGTATCCACGCACTCGGTAAAAAGCATAATGTTGCTAGCTGTATTTGTTTCGTTAAAATATGTTTTAATGGTAAGCCCTAACTGCATAACGCAAATATCAGTGCAAACACCTATCAAAATTATATTTGTAAATTCGCTTAAATTAGGCATTTTTTTAATTAATGTAAAAAATGCATTGGTGGAATTTTTAGGTAAATCTATGCCCTTAAAACCTGCCAACTCCTTAACTAAAGCACTCTCGCCCTTGTTATCACAATGTGGAGGAAAACTCTTAAATTCGATTGAATCTTTTGTATGAACATCTCTAATAAATACTTTTTTAGCATTTGGTAATTTTTCGAGCATTGTCTTTATAGGAGAAATTGCAGCACAAGACCTTGGCGACGCTAGCGCACCTCTTTTGCAAAAACCCTCTATCATATCCACAACCAAAACCAAAGTTTTGTCATTATCGATAGATTTTGCCAACAAATCAGGCTTGCTATTTAACTCTATCCTAAGGCAATTAAGTTTGCTTGCTGCCTGTTTTTCATCGAACTGAATCTTCATGATTTTATTATACCAAATAATTAAATATTGTGCAAGAGTTTTTTGGGGTTAACTAAAAAGTAAAAATTCTTTAGCATTTAGTTGCTTGACAGTAAAAAGATAAAAAGTGTATAATTGTAGACATATGGATTTGTCTGTTAACTCGACATTAAATAAACTTATCTTGTTGTTAGTTTTCGACAAGATGGATTTTCCTGTTATGGGAGAAAACATTGAAACCATAGCATCCAATGCCAACAATTGGATTCCGTGGATGGAATGCCGAGAGACAATTGGGCATCTGTTAGAAACTGGCTTTATTTACCAAACTCTGCATGAAAATAAATTTTATTATGCAATTACTCCTGACGGCAGAACTTGTCTTAGCCTTTATTACACAAGAGTTCCTGCAACATTAAGAGCCGAAATTGCACAATACATTAGAGATAACCGCATGAGTTTTAGGCGAAAACAAGAGTATTTTGCCACCTACGGAAGAAATCCTGACGGTACTCATTGGGTAAGTTTAAGGATAGTGAATTTAGAACAAATTGTTTTTGATCTTAAACTTAATGTTGCAACAAGGCATGCCGCGAAAGTTGCTTGCACAAAATGGGAAGAAAAAGCACCACAAGTCTATCAAGTCTTACACGAGAATTTGATTGATTAGTCAAAACCACCTTGCTATAAAGCGTGTTAGAAATATAAAAGAAAGCGTGAGTAATTAAAATATTTTATATCGCTGTAGCTGTAGCGGACAAATAAAAAGAAATGAAAAATTACAACAAGTATAAAAGGCAATATTTTGCCGTTAAAAAACCTAAAATGGACTGGGCAAAAAAAGAGTATGTTGATACTGTTCCCATTTGGTGTTCGGTTGTCCTAAGAGACGGCAACCAATCTTTAACTGTGCCCATGACACTTGTCCAAAAATTAGAGTTTTTTAATTTGATTGTTAAAACTGGCTTTAAGGAAATAGAAATTGGTTTCCCTGCTAGTTCTGACACGGAATTTGCGTTTTGTCGAAAACTAATTGAGGAAAAATTAATTCCTGATGATGTTACTATCCAAGTTTTAACTCAAGCTAGACAGCATATTGTAGAGAGAACTTTTGAAGCATTAGATGGCGTTAAGAATGCAATTGTTCATGTGTACAATTCTACAAGTAAAGCACAACGAGAACAAGTCTTTAATAAATCTAAAAAAGAGATTTTGAACATTGCTGTAAATGGAGCTAAAATGCTAGTTGATTGTGCTAAAAAAACTAAAGGTAACTTTAAGTTTGAATACTCCCCCGAAAGTTTTACTGGCACTGAACCTGATTTTGCTCTTGAAGTGTGCAACGCTGTACTTGATATCTTTAAGCCAACAAGCGACAAAAAAGCTATAATCAATCTACCTGCTACTGTTGAACATTCATTGCCTCATGTATTTGCAAACCAAATTGAATATATGTCGCAAAACTTGAAATATCGCAAAAATGTTATAGTTAGTTTACATAATCATAACGACAGGGGTACAGCGGTTGCAGCAACAGAATTAGGGCTACTTGCAGGTGCTGACCGAGTTGAAGGTACATTTTTTGGAAACGGCGAACGCACTGGTAATGTAGATATAATAACAGTTGCATTAAATATGTATTCTATGGGCATTAATCCACAGCTTGATTTTTCTCATATGTCTGACATTGTTAGTCTATATGAGAGTACAACAGGTCTTAAAGTACCAGACCGCTCTCCCTATTCTGGCGATTTAGTGTTTTGTGCTTTTAGTGGCTCGCACCAAGATGCAATTGCAAAAGGCTTAGCCTATAAAGAAAAAACTAATACCAAAGAATGGACTATTCCCTACTTGCCGCTTGATCCAAGCGATGTTGGGCGAGAACTTGAAACTTCTGTTATCAGAATAAATTCGCAATCAGGTAAAGGCGGCATTGGCTATGTGCTTGAAAAGTTTGGTTACAACCTGCCCCCTCTTATGCGCGAGGCTGTTGGGTATAGTGTAAAAAATGAGAGCGATACCTTAAATAAAGAATTGTCAAATGATGAGGTTTTAGCTCATTTTGAAAAAAACTTTTTGGACATAGAAGAGCCTTTTACATTTATGAACTGTTCATTTATTGATCGAGGACCTATTGGCAATCGAGAAACTATTGGCAAATTTGAAATTTACATGGGTATATTTCCTCAAACTCTTAAAGGTAGAGGAAATGGGAAACTAGACTCTCTTATCAATTCACTTAACGGTCATGTTTTACTTGACCGCATAAAAATAGATGACCTTATTTATAGTCAACATGCGTTAGATAGAGGTTCAAACGCAAAAGCAATCAGTTATATTGGACTAAAAATTAACAACAAATATCATTGGGGAGCAGGCACTGATTTTGACTTATCCTGCTCTTCATTCAAAGCTGTTATATCAGCTATAAACAATGGAATTAAACAAGGGAAAATTAAACATTATGACTTTAACTCAAAAAATTCTAGCTAAAGCAGCGGGCAAAGATAAAGTTGTCGCTAACGAGCTAATTATGGCTAATTTATCGCTAGTACTTGCTAACGATATCACAGCACCTGTTGCTATAAACGAGTTTTCTAAAGCTGGTTTTAGTAATGTTTTTAATAAAGACAAAATAGCACTTGTTATGGACCACTCTATGCCAAACAAGGACATTAAATCGGCAGAGCTTTGCAAGCAATGTCGTGATTTTGCTGACAATCAAAAAATTAAGCATTTTTATGATGTTGGCGATATGGGTATCGAACACGCATTACTACCAGAAAAAGGCATAGTTGCCCCAGGTGATGTTGTTATTGGTGCAGATAGCCACACTTGTACATACGGTGCAATTGGTGCGTTTAGCACTGGTGTTGGCTCTACCGATGTTGCGGCTGGTATGGCTAAGGGATTAGCGTGGTTTAAGGTACCTGCGGGACTAAAATTTAACCTAACTGGTAAATTGCCCCCTACTGTGTCTGGCAAAGATTTAATTTTACATATCATCGGCATGATTGGCGTTGATGGTGCACTTTATAAATCTATGGAATATGTAGGCGAAGGTGCTAGCAACTTATCAATTTATGACCGTTTTACAATTTGCAATATGGCAATTGAGGCAGGTGCTAAAAACGGAATTTTTGCTGTTGACAAAGAAACTCTAAAGTTTCTAAAAGGCAGAATAAACAGAGGTTACACTGTTTATCAACCAGACGAAAACGCTGAGTATGAAAAAACATTTGATATAGATTTAAGTACAATAACTCATACCGTTGCTTGCCCTCACCTACCATCAAACACTAAAGTAGCTAAAGACTTGAAAAATATAAAAATTGACCAAGTTGTAATTGGTTCTTGTACAAATGGCTGGCTAAGTGATTTAGCTGTTGCAGCTAATGTACTTAAAGGTAAAAAAGTTGCTAAGGGTGTTAGGTGTATTGTCTTCCCTTCTACTCCACAAATTTATAAGGACGCTATTAAAAAAGGTTATATTCAAACTTTTATAGATGCTGGCTGTGCGGTTTCTACCCCAACTTGCGGGCCATGCCTTGGTGGACATATGGGAGTACTTGCAGCAGGCGAAAAAGCTATCGCTACTACTAACCGAAACTTTGTGGGTCGTATGGGGCATCCCACGAGTGAGGTTTACCTTGCTAGTCCATTTGTAGCGGCAAAAAGTGCTATTGCAGGCTTTATTACAGACGGAGGCGACAGATAGACATGAAAAAAAATACAGTTGATACAAAACAAAACTATTCGGCTAGAGGTTTAGTGCATAAATATGGCGACAACATCGACACTGATGTTATCATTCCTGCTAGGCACTTAAATACAACAGACCCTAAAGAGCTTGCTAAATTTTGCCTGCAAGATTTAGACGACAAGTTTGCCTCAAGAGTTAAAGCTGGCGAGATTTTAGTAGCTGGCTCAAATTTTGGTTGTGGTAGCTCTCGAGAACACGCACCAATTTCCATTAAGGCTTTAGGCATATCTTGTGTTATTGCAAGTTCTTTTGCAAGAATTTTTTATCGAAACGCTATAAATATAGGTTTACCCATTTTAGAATCTGAAAATGCTAGTAAAGCTATACAAAACGGTGATAAAGTTGCAGTCGACTACATAAGTGGCACAATTATAAACGAAACAAAAAACGAAATATACAAGGCTACCCCGTTCCCCGAGTTTATCATGAAAATTGTTGAATGCGGCGGATTGTTAAATTATCTCAAAACAGAGGGCGAAAAAAAATGACAGGAAAAATTGTTATACTTGAGGGCGATGGAATTGGCCCAGAGATTATAAAAGAGGCTAAAAAAGTTTTAGACAAAGTTGCAAAAAAGTTTAATCACTCTTTTAAATATATAAACGAATATATTGGCGGAGCGGCTATTGATAAATTTAATGTGCCAATTACCGACGAGTGTATTAAAGTTTGCAAAACAGCCGATGCTGTACTGCTTGGTGCGGTTGGTGGCCCCAAATGGGACACAATCGACCCCGCTATTCGTCCAGAGCGAGGACTTCTTAAAATTAGAAAAGAATTAGGTTTGTTTGCAAACATTAGACCTACTAAATTATTTTCTGAACTAAAAAATTCTTGTCCACTTAAAGACGAAATTATAAATAAAGGCATTGATTTTGTAGTTGTTAGAGAACTTACGGGTGGCGTATATTTTGGTAAACGCAAAACCGAAACTCTAAAAAATGGCGAAATTTATGGCGAAGACTGCATGGGATATTCCACACATGAAGTAAACAGAATCGGCAAAGTGGCATTTGAGCTAGCGCTTACCCGAAGTAAAAAATTGTGTTCTATAGACAAAGCTAATGTACTAGATTCTTCTAAAGTGTGGCGAAATGTTATGAAAAAACTATCAACGGATTACCCCACTGTCGAGTTTAGCAATATGTATGTGGATAATGCCGCAATGCAAATTATCAAAAACCCTTCACAATTTGATGTTGTGGTTACCGAAAATATGTTTGGCGACATACTCTCTGACGAAGCTAGCGTGCTTGCTGGTTCGCTTGGCATGATGCCAAGCTCTAGCCTTGCTAGTGGCAGATTTGGTCTATACGAACCTATTCATGGCTCTGCGCCAGAAATTGCAGGCAAAAATATAGCTAACCCAATAGGAACTATCCTGTCTGCTGCTATGATGCTTGCCCACTCATTAGGCTTAGTTAAAGAGAGCAAAGCAATTGAAACAGCCGTTGCTAAAGTACTTAAAAAAGGATTTAGAACAGCAGACATAACAGATAGCAAATCTAAACCCGTTGGCACTACACAAATGGGCGATTTGATTTGTGCAGAGATTTAGAAAAATCAAAAATAGGTATTGACAGAAAAATATTTATATTGTATACTTAAATACATAAACAAAAAATCTAGGAGAACTTAATAACAAACATGGAAATTTATCGTACACTTGGCAGTTGTGCCAAACAAATTATTTTTACAGTTAAAGATAATAAATTAGAAACTTGTAAATTCATAAACGGCTGTTCTGGCAATGGTCAAGGAATTATTCGTCTTACTTTAGGCAAAGACTTAGACTATATAATCGAAACGCTGTCAAACATCAAATGCAAACAAGGCACTTCTTGCCCTGACCAACTTGCAAAGGCACTTATCGCTTATAAAGACAAGCTGGAAAAGCAACGAATTAAAGACGAAGAGAAAGCTGCAAAACTTGCCGTTGCAGAAGCTGCCACACAAGAGGAAGGAAACTCTCAAGTGAAAGTATCTTAGAACCTGTTTTCATGCTTCAAAACATATGCTAAAATAAAAAATGTTAGAAATTAAACTACTCTAACATTTTTTTATTTACACTGGTGGCTTAATTTGTACTACTTCAATTTTTGCTTCTTTTAATACTTTTTTAGAAAAGTCGTCTGGGTACGAATGCGTGTATACAATGCGACTAATGCCACTATTTATTATTAGCTTAGAGCAAATCACACACGGCTCGTGCGTACAGTAAAGTGTTGCCCCTTGCACACAAACACCTAGTCTTGCCGCTTGTATTATAGCGTTTTGTTCGGCATGAGCCGCATAACACAACTCTGCCCTTGTGCCGCTAGCAATATTTAAGTCTTTACGCAT
>Ga0123355_10005155_pt1 | contig 19068 bp, 6 predicted proteins | sample TergutEmb28metaG_3_FD_89872 | JGI IMG/M metagenome (GOLD analysis project Ga0123355, IMG submission 89872) | Embiratermes neotenicus P1 segment gut microbial communities from Petit-Saut dam, French Guiana - Emb289 P1 | ecosystem: Host-associated > Arthropoda: Insects > Digestive system > Gut ... | reverse complement strand
CCAATTCAGGAGATTTATCTTTTCTCTAAAGCGGTCATACAGGGATGTTGATAAGTCCTTAGTCCGGCCAGGAAGGAAACAAGCTAATGTTTCTGTCAGAATGGCGTGAAGTTCTATCGGCGCCTTGCCTTGAAAGGGGTGGGGGGTGGAACTTGATGACAGCTCGCGTCTCGATGTTGTTGAAATCGCGCACGTCCCTGACATGCTTCCGAGCTTTTTTCCTTCCTGGTCGGGCTAAGGACTTATCAGCACCCGGTACTGGCTCTGGAGCCACCCAGTCTTTTAGCCAGTGGGAAGAGAGGGTAAGGAAGCGGGGGTGTAAAGCTATTTTTTTCAGCACGGTAAATACCATATCCTGCATATACAGTAAATGCCTGCTGATGATGATCAGTTAGTCTATTCGAAACATGTAGAGGATAGATTGTTAGACTAAATGAAGAAAAAAGTGCGTCTAGTTTGTCTTTATTAAGCATTCTGACTATTACCCTTAATTAAGTGGAGTGGTTAATGTGTGGTTGTGTACCCCAACTACCACACATTCCATAATATCGTGCACAGACACTAATCTATCGTTATGTGGACTCGATTCATCTGAGTCAGAGATGTTGCGGGTTCAGTAAAAGGCAGAGAATTGCGTGGCTTGGTGATTTATAGATTCCCAAGGATTATTCTTCACCACAAAGAGAGTTATTGAGTGCCGATCATTATGGATAAAAATGTAAATGCAAAGGTAAATTTAGCTTTATAAACGGAATGAAGGCCCAGAAGTAGAGGGTAGCTAGCTCTACACTTTCTTCAGCCTCGGCGCTAGATAGGGGAGGGTGGCCAAAGACACTCCCCGGCCGCTTTAATGCCAGGAAAGAGACCCGATACCCTTTTTACAGAAAGATGCGTGGACTCCAGGGCCGGTCTGGACAGGTTTGGAAAATTTCACCCCCACCGGCATTCGACCCCCGAAACGCCCAGACACTAGCGAGGCGCTATTCCGATTAGGCTATTCCGGCTCACTCATTGCAAATAATTGATGTTAAATAGCATTTTGTGTCGAATTTTGATGGGAAATCCAAAACAGGTTTAATGAAAATACCCGTTAAAACTTTCTTGTACGAGTAAATTATCTACCCCTCGGCCAAAAAATGTAGTTACTTTTTAAACAACTGTTTATATTGTAATTATATGTAACGCCTTGTCAATTAATCAGCCTACGTAAGTAAATACAACACCTTATAAGGTACTTACCCTCAGAAACGGTCTGAATCTCTTCTTTAATTCGCATACTTTATTTTGTTAGGCGAATACGTAACTAGTTTATTTGAGGAAACAGAAAGAAAAATGTATGAGGCCATAATATTGTATAGACTTTAGTATTTTTCACCAGATACTTCACAATAAATCCTTCATTAATCGGACAGGGGTACCCGTTTTTTCCGCGTTGCTGAGTTGACGTAGTCTAGCAAAGACGCATGTTAAGGACTCCTATGCAGAGTTTTCCTGAATATTCCAGCGACAAGTCTAGCTAAAGTTTCTTCTGACCGACGCGTTTCCAACAGTATATTGCCAGCGTCAGCTGATCGTGCAAACCTAGCAAATGTTCTAGTCCGGATTTTTTCAGAGCGTGACTGGAGTTGGATATAAAGGCTCGAGATCAGACGTAGGTTTTCAATACCGGCCTCTGTGCACCGCAAGGGCCTGTCATTCTTCACATGCTCCCGGCCTCGACGTGCGGTAGGTCGTGAATCCATTTAAGGGCACAGTAAATTCAAAACGTCTGCCCCCTCGCCAGTATTTGAAATTTAAACCTCGGAAATATTTAAGGGTTCAGGCATTTTGCGTCTAATTTTCGAAATAAAAAATATGAAATTTTTCAAACTTTGTCTAAAAACAAGTACCCTTGCTGCATTACTGTTAACTTTCTGTGTTCTACGACTCTGTTGTTTTAGAGACGCGAAATGGGACGAATGTGTGGACAGTCACGCTTGGTTGACTCTCAAAATAATGACATTTCTACAATTTTTCTTATGCTTGGATATCCTCTATGCTTCTATCTGCCTTTGCAGAATCTTAGCGACTCAGGCATGATCTCGCTACTAAAACTGCATCCCAAGACGCAGTTCACTTACTTACCTGCTTACTTTCTTACTTATTTACTTACTCCATGGAGCAAAGTCGTTCCTTAGAAACTAAAATGTTCTCAGTTAGTCAAAAAATTCCTCGCATTTTATAGAACCCGAAAGTTCATTACTGCATTTACAAGTACCCACCACCTGTCCCTGTCCAGAGCCATATCAATCCAGTTCATGCCCCAACATTCCACTTCCTGAAGATCCATCTTAATATTATCCTCCCATCTACGCCTGGTGCTTCCAAGTGGTCTCTTTCCTCAGGTTTCCCCACCAAAACCCGTTATGCATCTCTTCTCTCCCCATACATGTTACATGCCCCGCCCATCCCATTCTTCTTAATTTGATCACCCGAACAATACTGGGTAAAGAATAAGATTATTAAGTTCCTTACTATGTAGTTTTCTTCACTCCCCCGTTATCTCGACGCCATTAGGCACAAATATTCTGTATTAATATCTCGGCCTGAAGATTGCAACTAAGTCACACTATACCACTACCTAACAACTAAGTCACACTATACCACTACCTAACAACAAAATCATGCTATACCATTACCTAACAAATAAGTCACGCTATACCACTACCTAACAACCAACTCACACTATACCACTACCTAACAACTAAGTCACACTATACCACTACCTAACAACAAAATCACGCTATACCATTACCTAACAAATAAGTCACGCTATACCACTACCTAACAACCAACTCACACTATACCACTACCTAACAACTAAGTCACGCTGTACCACTACCTAAGAATTAAGTCACGCTGTACCACTACCTAACAACAAAGTCACGCTATACCACTACCAACAACATAGTCACACTATACTACTACCTAACAACTAAGTCACGTTATACCGCTACCTAACAACAAAGTCACGCTATACCACTACCAACAACATAGTCACACTATACCACTACCTAACAACTAAGTCACGTTATACCACTACCTAACAACTAAGTCACGCTATACCGCTACCTAACAACAAAGTCACGCTATACCACTACCTAACACATTATAATCTACATAAAAATATTACAGATGTAATTAAAAAGCTGCATTATTTTGGACAGGACTGGGGATTCTGGAACAGAGAAGGATCAAGCAGAGAAGCAAATATCTCGTGAAGAAAACGACACCCTACTTCACGCTTTACACTAGGCGTCACTGTGTCACGACTTCACAGATCATCAACGTAGCGCGTCTGAAAGATGCAAGGATGCGTATTGGGATATTGAACAGAGCTTTAACTTTACAATTCCACACGTGACCTACATTAATGTATGGTGATTTCGAGAGGCTGCGGCCCTGCTTGTGTCACAAACTGAGGAACATCACGAAGAAGCCGTCACAGTGATCGGTGTCCAGATTAAATCGCAGGCGTAGAATTGCTGGAATTTGTTCTCCAACTCTCCGAAAAGCTTCGAAATTAGAAGTCATTCATTTAAAGTTTAATGTAAAATATCGTTAATATAAAATTTTGTTAATCTTAGAAGAAAAATTTGATAAAATTTGTGTGTAGCTACTGTTATGTGTAGCTACTGTTATGTGTAGCTACTATTTATGTGTAACTACTATTTATGTGTAGCTACTATTTATGTGTAGCTACTATTTATGTGCAGCTACCATTTCCACAGACTACCCATACCATTTGATAACTTTTATGTGTAGCTACTATTATGTGTAGCTACTATTTCCACAGACTACTCACACAGTTTGCTAACCTTTATGTGTAGCTACCATTTCCACATTCTACACATACCATTTGATAAACTTTATGTGTAGCTACCATTTGAACAGACTACCCATACCATTAATCTGATCTAATACGTTTAACGTCCTAGGGGATGCTATAAAATCAAAATTTCACTAAATACGAGGCATGACCTTGAAAGTAAACTGAAAGACAACATGTTACAAAAGTGGTTTTGCTATCTACAGACGAATATCTTGAAATTTTTAATTCTGTAGTCTGTCTTATTACAGGTCTATAGTCTCTTCCAAATTGAGTTATCTACAGAGTGCGATCTAGTGCGTCCTCCTTCAATTTACAATATTCTTTCCTTTCCTTAAGGTCATCCAGTAGCTACTTACGTCCTCTTCGTTTTCCCGTCACCTTTATCATTTCTTCCATCTTCCCTTCAAAAACGTTTTCTAGAAGGCAGTTCCTACGCAAGATATGACCAATCCAGTTGGCCTTCTTTCTTTTTAGTGCATGTAGGATGTCGCTATCCACATTGACTCTGTGCAATCCTGTATAATTTCTCACAAGATCAGGTCAACTGATCTACTCCATCCTTTTCCAGCACCAAGTTTCAAAACTTTCCAGGTATTTTTGATCTACTTTCCGAAATGTCCAAGTTTCTGCCCTGTACAAAACTCCAATCCAAAAATAACATTTTACTAAATTCTTCCTCAAATTTCAAGTCCAATTTTTCTGGTGAAAAGATTCTTTCACTTTTTGAATTTTGCTTTTGCCATGACAAGCCTGGATTTGATTTAACGTATACATCTTGAAGTATTTGTTAGCATGCTACCCAAATTGTTGAAATATTTCACATTCTCCCATTGTTTTTATCTATGTCTTGAGCTGACTATACTACAATACAATGTAATGCAAGATCCCTTCAACGGGGGTTAAGCGGCTGGAACATGAAGCTGACAAATTATTTCCATCTGGTGTCGAGGTTAAGGATACGTAAAGCAAAACCTTTACCAACCCATAGGAACTTGATTAGGTGTACAGTAGCAACCTTACTTCTTTCTTGCAGATTACTTGGCGATGTAGACATCAATAAACAGGGTAAAATTGCTGCCATATTTTGTTTTGAAAGTTAAAAGAAATATAACACATTATGCAACGCGACTTTCAGCATTTGAAAACGTAGTTCTGAGAAGATTTCATACACCTTATGTATGAAATAAGAAAGGAAAAAAGATTTAGAAGGATATTTATAATATTGTTTATCACAGTAAAGGTAAAGATTTCCCTGTCCATGCTATGCATGTTACGTATGCATTTAAGCGGAATATAGGCAGGCTATATTTCCACTCATTCTTAACCTTGGCACTAGGTGGACGTCCGGTCTCCTTTACCCCGTGGAAAAGGCCTCAGATTCCATTGAATAGAAGGCTCGGTGGGCGGCAGAGCCGGTCTGGACGTTGTGGAGAAGAGAAAAATCTTCTCACTACTGGGATTTATTTTGTAACTACACATTTGTAGTGCTCCCGAGTAAAAGTGCGCCTACACTGATACCTCGACTTGGCACTTAGCGGAAGTATGCTACGAGATTCCCACTCTTTAAAACATCCTTACATAAGTTATTAAATGCTTCCACCAGACGACATCTAATCTACTGACATCGTCAGATTACTCTCTGTTTAACTACGTCCTGTTTGTCCAGCACGTCAGCACTTCCTATGTCTGCTGCTGTTTCCTGTCTGGCGCCTTCTTCCCTCTGCTTGTGCGTGTGCAGGGGTCGCGCATTCTGTCTTATTTGCCTCTCGTCAGATTCCGTCACTTCCGCGTCCATTACCACCACGTGGGCGGGATCAGTACAGGTTGCACCGTCGGCGGGGAGTGTCCTCTTCCTGGGATTTCTGTGCGTGTCTTCTTGGCGGAGTGGGGTCGTTTTGTTCCACACCAGTAGAAGGCGGGACGGATATGTTCACCAGGTCATCGACTAAAGAGGACATCCCGACGTTTGGTCCATTGGTGCACGCTGATGGGTCACCTCCGTTCGACTCTCTTCGGTGCCACATCATTTGAGTGAACCTCTGGCAGCGACATTTGCCCATGTATTAGCGGGCGGATCTGATGTCTCCGCTCCTCCTTCTTTCCTTTTTGGGCATGCCTGATACATATGTCCAGTATTACCACACCCGAGCATGTAACAGGTTGACCGTCGTAAGAAGTCAGTATCCTGTGCCCTGCTATATTCATGTGAGACGGAAAGTGTTTGTTCAGTTTCATCATGACCATATTAATTCCGTTTGCCACATTGTAGCGGTACGCCTTAGACCATGTTTCATCATGAATCGAGACAATTCCCCCATATTGTGCCATAGCTACTCGAAGGGTTCTTTCCGGAAATTCTGGAGGCAAGTTGGCGATCCGGATACGACGCATAACCATGTCGGCCTCCTCTAGACTTAGTATTGAGATTTCCGCCATCACATGTCGGTATTCAACAGACCATTCGTAGTCTGCAGTATGTCCTGTACGCATGTATCGTCAACGAAATTCAGAAATACTTACCTTTTTGTCCCATAAATCTGTATCATAGTTAACGAGTGGTCCTGTACCTGTAACTGGTCATGAATTCATTCATGTATTTCACAAGCCGAAACACGCGGACTAGTAGGGTCAAAGATACATAATATTGTATGTTGTCGTTCTGCCATGGTTGTTCTCACAACTTCCTTTCGCCCGGGTTAACCACTACACCACACTTTGTAAACACCCCACAGACTCAACTTTCACTGCACTCCACAGCGTAAACACTACACCACGCCCCGACAACCTCTTCTTGCTTACCTGTTCGTTGTAGAATGGGTTTCGAACCCCGGATCGCCCAGCCGCTGGCCTAGTGCCTGTACCGACTTCGCTACTTCGGCTTCCCACTCTGCATTTCAGGGACCATTTATCGAGTTAACACGAAGCTAGTGCCTGCCGGAATTACAAAATATTAAAGATGAACTTTGCGATGTTTGAAACTTACAGAAAACTTATGCAGATCTGAATATCCTGCGATATGACGCTGTGTGGATTTGTTTATAGATGCCACCGTTTCGAATAATCTTGCTGCCGCCATCTGCAGGATATTCCAAGTACAGTCTCTTCCAGTACTACCAGGCTTCATCCTACAAAAGACCGGAATCTTAAAAGGGATTTCGTCTGGGAAACCTAATTGAGGGTCTTGTGGTTCTCTGCAATATTTCGTAACATAATCGCTTCTCTAAAGAGACAAATAGCCAAGACCTGTGCCACAGGATAGGCGAAAAATTAGTTGCTTGGAGTGACACTTTTATGGGGCAGAACGTTTTGTAATATTTTTATCTACTGCTTCTTGAAAACAAATTTGTGCTGTTCGTCTCTATACAGCGATTCCTGACTGTCAGTCATATGAAGATATTATGCAACAATGTAAAGAGAACTGTGTTAGGAAGCATGCCTAGGAACGATAATCGCAGAGCAGCGCTTCCTAAGGGTGTGGTTGGAAAAGACGGTCTCCACATTCGGATGGTATAGAAGGATGAATTCCACAAAGTCTCTAGCTTCAGGGGCAGGTAACATTAGCAAGCCTATGTTGATGTCACAACACCGGAGAGTGCGCCAAGTCAGTGGACGTAGATCAGTGTGTTTCTGCAATCGGAGCGGTGGACGTGCCTGTGTACGCCTGCTTAAGTTGTAGTTGCAACCATTTGCCTCAGTTAGGAGGACCGTTATATTTATGGGATTCGCGATGAATATTGTTATTGAAAACGACGGGGACGCTGTGAATGTATCACTGCTATAGCTGCGAATATATTAAGTAAACAATCACAAACAGTCGACGAGGGGTAATTTTGGTTTGTGGGCTGGGCGAGGGGCTTCCTCCTGCTTGGAAAAATGATAATATTATGAAATATTTCATAGGAACACTGACTTGGACACGTTATTTGGAGCAACTTGAGGGGTACAAAACTAACCTTAAATTTAGAACTTCTAACGTACACGTTTTTACAGGCCAAGTTACCCAAGACAGTTGCCAGAGAATTAGCGAAGTACACATTAGATTTAATGGGAGTACAAGGGTTAGGTGATTAGAGGAAGACACTGAACGAGCAGAGAATTATGCTTTTGCTGTGGAAGAGGAAGTGAAAATCATCAATGCCAAACAAGAATTTTGTACCAAGAGAATCGTGTCAGTAGATAATAAAGCAGAGTTTTAGTTGGCATAATTTGTATCGTGCTAAGTGGTAGCTGGTGTGATATTATTGTTCTGAACCCTCATGCTCGAACTGAAAACGAGTGCTCTCTCGGTATTGTTTTTTTTTTTTTGTGTATGTGCGCGACAATCGTCTCTCTTGCTGAGGGCGTTCAAGAAAAGGGTTCGAAGGGAGACATTGGGCCTGAATAGGAGAAATAAACAGAGGTCTTTGGGTGATCGTGAAATAGTTGCGAGAGTTGCGCCGCACATAGCCTCCAGGTCTTGGACAACGTTTTCACTAATATTGATGTTTCTTTCAATGTTTCATTTTTAGGAGCGTTCACAAAATTGCGAAAACGGCTATTAACTTCTGTATGCCTGTCCGTCTGTCCGTCCGTCTCTCCGCATGGAACAACTCTGCTCCCACTTGAAGGATTTTCATGAAATTTTATATTTGAATTTGTTTCGAAAAACTGTCGAGAAAACGCAACTTTCACTAAAATCGGACAAGAATAACAGGTACTAAACGTGAAGACCAACATAAAATTTTAACCACATCTCGCTCATTTCTTCTTAGAATGAGAAATTTTTCAGGCAAGTGTTGTGGAGGAAATCAAAAACACACATTTTGTGTCCAGTAACTTTTTTTTTTAATCGTGCCTTTTATGATACAAATTGGAAAACTACTGTAGAGCAAGACAGGTCACACATGAAAATATGCTGAATGCACAGTGCATGCTGGATAGTAAAGGCAACACACGTACATTCACAATATGTAATACTTACTGTTTTCCACTACAATAATAGTTGCACGAATGTGCCTCGTTTTTACGTTGTACGTCTATTGTCGGTATTATAAAATCTTCCCTCAGTTCCTCTCATTTAGATAGAAACATTCCCCTCTGCTTTCTCCCATCAAGCGTCCTCGGTATTTTTTACTTAAACGGTATTTTCAAATTCTTACAGAAGGACTGCAAAAATTTTGGAGAACCTGCTGCCTTATTTCTAAGATAATCCATACGACAGATATTTTTCAGTTTGTTTCCATTTTCATCCTTTTTTCATAATGCATTTCAGTAGCACCCCACATGTCGTTGGTACTGTTGTAGTCGTGTCCTCTGTAAGATATTCCCGAGGCAGAGGAAAGGGCTAACCGGCCAACATATAATACAACGGAATCACATGGCAGCACTCGTGCAGATGAAATTAATTTTGGTTTGCTCTTAAGTATAAAGAGTTGACCGATGAAAGGGGCCGTGGAGTACAGCGTGAATAAACGTTTCCTGTGATTTCTGCCTTAGCGTTGATTATAAATAACTCACGAGCGTAATTAATAATTTGATAATGTGGGTGTTGGTCTGCTCGAGCGTCAGTATGGACATGATAAAATTAACGTTTTGCGAACAGGAGAAGGAATCATAAAAGTAAAAAATATTTCTGTTGCGGGTATTCAACATGAAGAGAAAGGTGTGTTAGGCAATCGAAAATATCAACAAAAAAAAAGTTTGTAACCAGAGGGTTTCCACCGTCCATCTCGGATGTCATGCCCAATAAACCCCTATAAGATGATAGCCTTACCAATAGCAGAACAACGTAAACAACAGAAATGGAAAATTATCGTCTCCATAACGGAAAACAACGACTTCTTATTACAAATGGTTCTCAATCTCAGGGATAAGATAGTGCACAAAACAACAATAAATCTAGAACTACTGCTACAAAAACACAACAACAAAAATTGATCATCTTTACATATTATAGCCTTCTTACACGTAAGGTCACTAATTTATTGAAACACCCTGTTGTGCGTATAGCCTTACGGGCTACAAATACCTTATATTGTTACTTAATGCAACAAGAGAGAACAAGACAAAGAGAACTAGTGGCGTATCGATGTTAAAATGTAACGCATGTGATTATTCCTACTTTGGACAGACTTGTAGATCTCTGGGAATTAAGTATCGGGAATATGTAAGATAAGTTAACACAAACAATCCAAATTCGGCATATACATGACATATTTTGAAAGACATATATGAATATGGAAGCACAGGAGAAACAAAGGCGTTGAGGAAAACATGTACAGTACGAAGGGATTGAAAATGAATTGCTGGGAATCACTTTTTATACAAATCCACAAACAACGGGGAATATTGATCGAAGAACAGAAGTCCAATGACTTCAACCATATTTACGCGCTAGCTAACGTCACAGGGCTGTACCGAGACCGTATCATACAAACCGGTTCTTATTCCCAGCTCAGTCTTAGGCAAGCTATCATACAGGAGACATCATAACTAGGGTAAGAGTACCAGCTTGTTTCAAAATTTCAGTATCTCCTTATCCCAGGGTTATACATACTACTGAAATATTACTAGTTATTACAGGGTTTGACTCTAAGGGGTTAATATAAGACACAGATATCTGTATATAAAGCCACCACTTACAAGATTAAAAGAAATTATGTCACAATTGTAATTAAACAGCAAATTAAGAAGTGTGTAAGCTTGCGTTTTTTACGATATTTTAATATTTTAGTCTTTTAATGTGTAACACCTGGGCCTATAATCAATTTATTTCAATTGGCTGTAACTTTAGCATACGAACAACTTCCTGATGATGATATTCAGGTATCGCAACATTTTGGAGTTATAAGAAATGAATAAGTGTTTACAAATACTTCGTGAATTTGTTGGTTAAATGTAATAGACATTCTACGAAATGCACGATACACGCTGTATCAAGATTATTTAATAATTTTAAATTGTCTTGGAAAGGGATTGAAATTCCAACCTTCCATTGGCATTATTTATGAAATTCTTTCCTTTAAGAGCCGGAAATTTATTATAAGTCTGTTGTTATGCATTAGATTTCTTGTTTTATGCGATGCTTTATATAACTTGTTTTTTAACGTAAGGCTTAAAAACATGCAATCACTCTCCTTATGGAGGCTAAAGTTCTGAGATAACACGAAATGTTTTATACAGTCCTCTGCAGATAAATTTTTGTTGCTGATTCTTAAAGAGCGGATGATCCTTGGCCTTTGCACAGTCGATATTGTGGCTTTATTGGAAAGAAGCAGATTATGAAGAAAAATGGGACTAATATGAATACGAAATAGCTCTATTTTATTACACCGGAATTTTTTGGAGTGCCGTGTGTAAATGTTAGTTTTATATTTCAGATTTGTGTATTGGTTCTTCCTGTTTTCAGGTCGGAGATCGGCGGAATATTTTTTTTTATTTCAATTTTCTGTGTAATTTTATTAAACGACAACAGAATGTCCCATATCAACAGTGAAATGTATTGTGGTTTTAAAATACAATTTAGACGAAATTTGAAATTCAAAATTTGCGTCTGTGACTCCAAAATCTTCTCACGTTTCAAGCCTTTGTATAACCCTGCAGATGTTGTGGTCTCCTTCTTGTGGTCAGTATGTGGTGTCTTACATATCAGTCACCATAATTCGAACTATAGGGCAATTTGTACGTAATGTCATATTTTTAATACAATATGACCTTTTGTATTCTTGTCACCAATCTCATTGTTTCTACATTAAGTGTTATTCATAAATATCTAAAAGGATTTAATGATGTTGCAACTAGCATGAACATTCTGATAAACCCTCAAGTAATGTGTATATAAAGGTTCCTCCTGTGACCTGAATTCAGACACAAGAAATGAATATTTTATGTCCTGTGTATTGTATAGTAATTAATTTGTTTAACCAACTGTACACATTAATTATATTAACAAGGAATGAGGTTCAGTACCAGTTCCTTTTAATGTTTTGATAAAGGATGAATCATCGTTGATGGAGCATTAAGAACTTCAAATTATAAGAGTCTTAAATTGTCTGTTGAGGACCCACAGATTATTTTCTCTTTGTTCCCCAGATCGTCAAAACAACGGAGTTTGGTTGTTTGAAGAGCCGCTGTACCACCCTCGTTTTGGCAGTTAAACAGGAACCCATTGGTCCGTCATGCAGCGGCGTGTGCTCTTGTTGTGTTTCGGTTTCGGCCTCACTGTGGCGGGGGCGGTTTTCATGTGCACCTGGAACAGGATTTATAGTTTCGTCTTGAAAGAGGTAAGACTTGAAGTTAATCGTTAAGTTAAAATTCGTAAGTATTTTAAATTTAACACAGGATTCGTGCTTATGTTATTCAAAACTTTAGATAGTTTAATATGCTCAGCAATTTATATGATTTATAAAGAGCTATATTTGCTTTTTAAAATGGGCTATCCGTAATTTTCGAGTACGTCCAGTGCCTTTAAGTTATTAATCCAGAAAGTAATAATATAAGACATGAACATTTCATTCACTACTTATGTTTTCAACATGTGTATGGTGGATGACACGTCGACATGCCGATAAGCTATCAATGTGTGGAAGGAACTGCTGCCACCATCTTCACGCTAGTTTTCATAGGGCGGAAAGAATTAACTGGAATTTAAATAAATAAGATTTTATGTGATTTTTTTAAATTTTATTGCGGTGTTTCAGGGTAGCGAATACCGGTGGGCAACTGTGAAAAGGGTAACGAATTTTCGGGTTCTATAAAAAATTGGGAATTTCATGACTTCTTCCGGTGGGACAACAGTCTTCGGGCCTGGGCAGCTTCATTGTCGAGGTTTATAAATCATACTCAGGCACGCACACGCGCACACACACATACACACACACACACACACACTCGTTAGGACTCCTTCTGATGAGGAATCGGCAGAATCGCAGACATCTTCCTGACAAAACACAATACTGAGAGAAAATCTTGATCACCTAAAGCATTATTAACGTCCATTAATTTGTACATTATTGCTGCGAGGAAATCCAACGAAGAGGTGCAATGAATTCATGTGACATTATTATTTTTGTTGTTTCAGAAACTAGCATTGAGTCCACACTCCTCGACATTCGAGTCTTGGAAGGAGTCAAAATTTCCCGTGTCCATGGACATCTATCTATTCAACTGCACAAATCCCCACCAGGTGACGGAAGAGGACTTCAAGCCTGACCTTGTTCAGCTGGGACCGTACAGATTTTTGTAAGTAGCAAGGCTAAGAATTAAGTCTTCAGCGATTTTGCTACAGGCGAAGAGTTACCGACGTTTCGACGAATCGTTTTGCCTTCAACATAAACGAAGCCCGATCGTTTGTAATGTCGGCAACTGTGTACCAGCAGACACAATATGATACACAATTTACAATGCAAAATAAATTGTAGCGTGAAAGAAGGAATATGTATTTGCTTATACTAGTAACAGGACTTGTATTTTGCGCGTTTCCTTTAATCTTCAAGAACCAGGGTTAGAGGCTATGAAATAAATTAATTAGTCTTAAGACAGGGAGACGTGGAGGGATTTTGTGCGAACGGTGATGCACCTTCGCGTTCCATAAAGTTCTGGGAATTTATTAAATAGCTGATGACTTAATGACATAGTCGTTAGAAATCTATATATTTTTTCTATGGATATTTTCTTTTAGTTGTCTAAAACAAGTTATTTCCCTTTAAAGGACTAGGATTTGAAATAAAATAGGACAATAGGTATAATACACGACTTTCATAGCTGTAACTAAGAGAATTACTAACTTCCTGGTAAGGAAGTTCGTCTTTGCTTTGCACCCTGCAAGCGAATACCCATATCTCGTCGACAGCTGGTTACCTATCAATCAAATCTCATATTGTAATATTCAAGAATAATTTAATTTTCAGCTTATAAAAGAATTCCTTTATGGATTAACTTTTAGCCTTATTTAAAAGTTGACATGTTTTATATCATTAACACAAAGTTGATTACCTATCTAATTCCATTTTTCAGCGAGGAAAACAAAAAAATGGACGTCACGTGGAATTCCAATCACACTGTCACTTTCCAGATTGCCAGGTACTACCACTATGACAGCGATAATTCCAACGGCAGTCTACACGATAATTTCACCACTCTTGATTCAGCTGCTTTGGTGAGTGCCAGGAAATAGAACAATTTCCACTCCCAGATATTTCTTATAATTTTACTATACTTGAACACTTGGAAGACCTAAGCCTAGATGACAGCAAAATCATAAAATATGTAGTAAAATGCTGTAGCATAGTGTTTGCTGTCGTAACAGCACACAGCATACAGATAAGTGGCAGGGTCTATGCGTAGTCCAATGAGCCTTCGGTTTTTGGAGAGGAATTCTTCACTAACAGATCAGCAATTACCTTCCGAAGGCGGACTTAGGCCGCCGACTTAGATAATTAGACTAACACGAAATTAGCATAACACAAGTAGAAAAAAGAATGTTATTTAGAACGTGACAGGGGAGGTCGATGGGTGATTTACAACTCTGTTTCTGAGATCGGCTGCAACTTATGGTGTACGTTAATAATTAGTGAAAGAATATCTTCCTCTTTGTCATTTTCCTTACCCATCTATTTACTGTAAGCTTATTGATGTGTAAGATTAAATATTCTGTGCTTAACTAACAGTGAGTAACACGTATTGAGGACTTCAGGTGGGAAGAACTGTATTCTTATCTAGAAACTGGATGGTGGTGTTTAGCAAAATTTATATTCCCATCGCTTTACCTCGGCAGCGGCTGGACTGGTTGATGGCTGGAGCAGAGCCGATTTGCATATGTCAATGTAGAGAAACATTTCTATCTCTGCCGTAAATCACAATCTGATCTCTGTAGTTTCATCAAAAGATAATAGTTATCCAAAATCCCCCACGGCGTGAGATAAATTCGAAATGTATTCGTCCCTACTACAATTCATGAATTTCGAAAATATTTGAGAAAGTTCGAAAGATAGTCCAGTTTCAGAGTTTTACTATTACTGTATTTTTCACTTAGATCAGCAATTACCTTGTGAGGCTGCACATCGCGATGCCTCCAAAGTGAATGGAAACATTCATTTAACACGAAAAAGTCATCAAAATAATTTTGTGCTTTCAATGGAAAATTTTTCCAGTACTTTTGTTGCTAAGTTTTTGCGGTTTGCATGGTGTTTGGTATTCTACATAGAAAATGTCGTTTCGGAAACCGACTCTGTTTCCGTCTTCAGACGATAAGATTTGGTTACAATGGCGTGACATAATCAGCAGGGATCAAATTTATTCTCCGAGAATGAGACCTGACGCTTGTACAGAGCGCCATGTTAATGGATTGCTGTATTACTGGCCACAAAACTTTGTTTCTTGAAATATGCTTTCTTCTGCGGTGTGACGTGTTGTGGAGTCTGATAGCTATCGGTAGAGTTGTTGGAGAAACATCCTGCATTTGGCTCTTCTATACAAAAAACAGAGGAAAGTTTTACTTCCAAAATGTCGGTAAACAACCACAAAATTTCACGGAGTCAAATGCCATACTGGAATCACATTCGTAGTCATCGCGTGGAGAATTTCAAATCTCAAACGTTGGCACTTTTCTTTTCTTTCAGACGGCAAGCCACAAAACCAGGTACTGGAGCTATTTTTCTGCACTGAGCATCTCAACCGCCATCCGATTCTTTGGAAAGTCAGTGTGGATCAAGAAATCCGTCAGAGAATTCCTGATTGACGGTTACACGGACCCCCTTCTTGCAATGTCTAATTTGCTGTCGTCCTCAACTTCCAAATTTTCATCAGATAAAATTGGCTTGGTATATCAAAGAAACGGTTCTGTAGTGTACGATGGTGTAACGAATATGAATACCGGAGAAGACGACCTCATTAAAATGGGCAATATTAATTATCACAATTACGTCAACCAGACAGAGAACTTTGAAGCAGAATGCGGACACGTGACTGGATCTCTTGGGGACTTCTTTGGTGCCATGCCGATCAGAAAGAGACGCTTAGACATCTTTATTCCTAGGCTATGCAGGTAAGGAAATAATTTCGTATATAATATATCAGGGGTATACAAATCCCGGACGTCAAATCTCCAGGATTACTAAATTATTTTAGGCTGAACTTAATATTTTTGTCTTCTTACTACGAAACTTGCCTTATATCACCCTTCTGGCACCTACAATTTTTAGGTGGCTTCTAGATTATGGAAAATGTGTGAAACTATATATATGCATGCGTGTATATAATATGTATGCAACGAACATAATTATGTGGTTCACCATATTACTGCCGTTAACACCGCCGCTGTAAGTGTATTTGTATTAGATCACAAAGAGCACGCTGTAGAATGCATCAGAGAACAAATTTAAGAAAGAACGATGGCATTAAGAGAAGCAGAAACTCTCCTCAACTGTTACGTGCCAAAGCTTTAACAATCTGCACTTCAGAAGCGCCCCGTAAGGTAAAAAGGAGCAGCGATGTCTCGGGTAGTATAGAGACAAAGCTACGGACTCAACGGTCCGGGGTTCATATCGCTGTAGGTGTATGAGAATTTATTTTCTTCAAAATGTCCAGAATATCTTTGAAACCCACGCAGCCTCCCTTTCAGTGGGTAACGGTGTTCTTTTCCGAGGTTAAAGTGGCCGGGGCTTAATGGTGATCACTAACCTTCATCTAACGCTGAGGTTAAGAATTAGTGGAGTTGCTCCTCTGTTCCTCTGTTACAATAGTCTTCTATTCAAACCTACCAATTCAAGTAGACACAAATGAAGGCAAATATAGCAGGTTTATTGCAAGTTAAATAATGCCTACTTATGTTCACTACATATTCCGGTCCGTAAAAGACCATTCTCAGACATAAAATATAAAAGCACAAAAAAAAAGAAAGGCAGCAGTAAAATGAAAGAAACCTCGTCTTGCAAGATATAGGCGTCTTTGGTTTTAACACTGCCTTCCTTTTGTGCACTGTTGTATATTCTCCCCTGAGGTTGGCCCTTTTACGGTATAAAAAATGTAGCGAAGTTATGTAGGTAATATTTAACTTACAATAAACATGTTCACTTTGTCTGTCTTCATCCATGTCTGTCTAATTATGACAAAGAGTTGACCGCCTAAAGACTATTATTTCGGTTCTATGATGCTGTGTTTCGGCGTTTTCTCATTAGTTTATCCTTTGTTTTGAAAAGCAAAGTTTCCCCACAGTATGCCGTGAAAGTCCAGAGGCAAAGTGGATTTATACCACTACATATTATCAATCTCGGCCCTAAGTGGGGTGGATGATAGACTCCACACTCCTGCCGCTTATCTCGCAAAAGAGTCCCGGAACTCACTGTACGGATCTTACATAAGAAATGCCGGTCTGGCTTTCGTAATACTTTTTTCAGTGCGGGTTCCATGGAGCTTCGGAAATCAAAAGGGCTCCGGCAAAGTAAATTTATGTACGAAATTAATTGCAATGTAAAAGGTTTCTTATAATTTAAACTTAAATGTATATAGTTATATTAGAGCACACTGAGGCTTCACGTAATTAATAAGATTTTCTTTCGTTTTGTGTGAATTTTTGTTACTTTTTTATTTAGAATTTTTGTAATTTCTGTGGAATTCTTTTCTTGAGTCATTATTTTAGCAGGTGTTTCTTGAGTACAAATCACTATGGGCACTGTTATTTCAGTATCACGCACAATTACAATAATTTTTATTAACTTAAAAGGCCGAATATTTCTTACTGAAAACGTCTCTATCTTTCTAGAACCCTTTATGTGCTGTAAATCCCGACTTTTTCTTCTTCTGTTTTCTTTCTTCTTAATTATCTCTCCTCCACCATTTCTTACTTTTGTATCCTTCGCTCTAAATATGTTCATCTTTTTCCTCTCCAGTTTTCGGTTGATTTTTCCCCCCGAATATCCTCCTTATATTATTCCTTCATACTTTCCTCACTTTTCTTTTTTCCTTCGCAGTTTCTCTCCGTGCTGTTTTCTCTTTCTACCCAGAAGACGAGACTGATATACAGGACAAAATGTTGGGAAGGATATGAAATATATTTGAGGTTGGGCAGTTCTTTTACTGCATCCCTTATTCTTTTACGACATCAAAATGAAAGCAGTTATGTTTATGAGTCTTCGATTTGGCCACACGCCCATTACACGTGCCTGTGTTTGTACATAGTCTGTTCACCGATTTGCACAACATAGTAATTTGTCCGCGAGACAAAAGAAGTACTTATGACACGTCTCAAATCATCAATGCAAAAGATCACCTTAGCCTATCCAATGTCCTGTGCACGGTATATTTTAATGACTGGTTTCAAAATTATTTCCTAGAATCTTTGTTATTTACAGGCCAAGACAATCTGAAGACCTAAAATATTTGTCTATAATTAACTACCTGGCATTCTTAATTGATAAATTGATAGTTCTATTTAACTTGGAGAGCGTAATGTTGCATTACAACAATTTTTGTGTTTGTTTCATTTTGCCTCTTTTATTTTTTATCACTTGAGTTATCGCCCACATTCAGTTTGACACATTGCTTGCTCCAGTCCTTTATTCTTATTCATTATTTAGGGGATTTCATCGCAATCTGTCAGTCAGTCATTCAGTCAGTATAACATATAAAGCATTTTACATCAATCTACTCGTTGGTCAGGCTGTCTGGTCTCTACAGATTTCTATTTAATATTAGTTGTGTTAACCTATGAACCTTGCAACCGAAAGGCTTAAAATATTATAAAACCCCCTACATACAAAAACACACCTCCTCCAAACACCCCATAATTTTACATAACCTTCAGCTTCAGTACAATAATTCAGGATATCAAATAACATAACTTTTATTTTGACATAAATTATTTAGGATAGACAAAAACCTATCAGTCATCGCAACCATCATTATGTTTCTTGTAAACACTGAATCAAAGCCAAAGTTTAAGTGAGTACTTTAAAACATTAGTTGAAAAATTTACGACTTGATATTCAAAATTTATGAACACACATATTAGGTATCCGGTCTAGTTTGACTAGTCCCACCCGCTCCCTCGAAGGTCTCGCGCACGCACGCACACACACATTTCCTTAGAGCAGGGCTGAAGAACCTATGGCACGTATGCCCAAAATGGCACCCGATTTCACTGCTGTCTTAATTCTGTTTTAACTTCTTTCGTCCGACCACCCTCTCTCTATTGTGAAGAAGATATATGTGTGTGTATATGT
>Ga0123355_10005154_pt1 | contig 19069 bp, 22 predicted proteins | sample TergutEmb28metaG_3_FD_89872 | JGI IMG/M metagenome (GOLD analysis project Ga0123355, IMG submission 89872) | Embiratermes neotenicus P1 segment gut microbial communities from Petit-Saut dam, French Guiana - Emb289 P1 | ecosystem: Host-associated > Arthropoda: Insects > Digestive system > Gut ... | reverse complement strand
CCGTCACGATATGCAGTAGATATAAGGCAAAATCCAGCCTCTCGCGTCGTGCCTGTCCTAAATCCATCTGCTCCGGCATAAGACCATGCACTGTGTAATAGCAAATTTGTATTACTCACAGTTCGACCTTGAAATTGCATAGTAGCTGCGCCTGTTATCCTTAAAATATCGGGATGCCTTTGTATAAAAGTTCTTGTAAGTAATGCTAGAGAGTAGGCATTTGTATAATGTGGCAATGCGCCATGCGAATTAGTAAACTCGGAAAACATTCCGATAGAATAAGCGATTTCGTTCATCTTTACAGCAAACTCTGCTTCTGTACCTGATATGTGTTCTGCTAAAGCAACATTAGCACCATTAGAAGATGGCAGCATAGCAAGCTGCAATAAAGTATCTACTGTGTGATATGAACCTGCGGCTAAAGCAAAAGGTGCACCCTGCATATTCGAATCAGATGCAATGCGCGAGGCATTTGCGCTGATTCTTATCAAAGTGTCCATCGTCAAATTACCAGCAGCAATCTCTTCATAAACGACAAAAGCTGTCATTGCTTTAGTCGTGCTGGCTGGGACGCGTGCAGTGTGAATATCTCTTTCAAATAAGATATCTCCTGTTTCAAAATCCATTACAATTGCTGCTCGAGACGTCACGTGTACACTTGCATACATAGGCATAGCAAATACAAATACAAACATTGCAAGTAGTGTGACAAAGCATGCTTTCTTCATAAAAATCTCTCCTCATACTCTAATAATAGTGGTTATTACAACTTCTTAACAATTTTTTAACATTTTAGCACACGAAATTTACCATTGCAAGCTTTTTGTCGAAAAATGAGATGTTATTTTTGAATGTGGAATAAAAATACTTGCTTTAGAAAATATTAAAAGAAACGAACCGAAAGAAGGTGCTAAAATGAGCGAAAACAATAAAAAAATAAACGAACAGCTGGACAAAGCTTTCAGAGACACTAAACCTGTATCTGCAACCGATTGTACGGGGTTGATACAGGGTCTTCCTAGTGATAATGAGGCGGACACATCTGCGAAGATGTATAATATTGCGCCGTGTCCAAGCGAAAATAATAGTGACAGAACTCATAAAGAAAGGAGGCATCCAAATGACAGAAAATGATAAGAAAAGTGAGCCACACAAAGAGGCGAAGCCAGCACCTATAGCGGACAGTTCAGATATACTGCAAGGTCTACCTGTGGATGATGAATTATTAGATACATCTATTAAAGGCTATAGTGTGCCTGATGTTGTGCTGATTGGACCCGATAGTGGCGGGGAAGAGCAAAGAAAGAGTAAGGGTGCGGGAGTTATAGAGCCTTAGTGATTTGCCCGTTGAGCCTTTCTGTGAATGGTTATAGAAAAATATGCAGGGACGCTAATACATCGTCCTTCAGAGTAAAGACTTTGTCTTCACTCTGTTCGAAAAAATGGCATTGCTATTTTTTCGAGGTACTTAGTGTGCGAATTCGCTTGCAAGGCTTTGCTTCGCAATTCCTTGCGGGCAGCGAATTTCCCTCAGCTGGGCATAGCCCAGCTTGCGGATTTTATTCGGGAAACCAAAGGTTTCCCGAACCCTTACTTGCCATGCAAGTAGGTTTGTCTACAGTCTCATACAGGGACGCTAATGCAGCGTCCCTGCATATTTTTCATGCTTACTCTGGAGGGTTGCACATACTGCAAGGTCCCTCTATCCCATAAGCAACTCTCGCATACTGTAATGTCACAATTCTTGCCCTATACGAGTCTATATTCCCACAATCATCCGTAGCGTGCCATCTTAAACCCGTTGCTGATAACCACACCATTTGATTGATAACCACTATGCCATAGACAAAATCAACATCTACGCCCAAGTTTTCAGCGACAAAGCGCAGGGGTACTTTTGTGCGGTCACTCACGAGCTGTGCGGGGACGTCTAAAGTAATCTCTTCGCCATTGACAACAGCTGTATTGCTATCTATTGTCAGTAAAATATGTATATCGTCTTGTAAAATAGTGACTTGGCGAAGTTCAGGCTCCCAATCAATATAACCGCCAAGCAAATCAACAATATCACGAGCAGGTAAAAGCGTTCGGTCACTTACAATAACAGCAGAGACATCTACAGGCTGACCGTTAAAGATGACGGGTGGGGCATTCGCAAATACAATGGTTGAGTTCATTATCATGATTAAAGTAAGTAATAAAGAAACAATATTTTTCATTTGTGACGCTCCTTTCATTAACAGAAAATAATTTGTATTTTGTATAATGAAACCCGCCCAAAACAGCAGCAGGCATAGAATTTTTCTCGCAGAGCGAGGAGTCCAGGTTACCGTCGTGCGCTCTAAGGCACAGTGACTGAAAATCTACGGTCGACGGATATCCGCCGCACGCAGTGGGTGGCGCTTGCGCCGTTTTTGCTGCAGGCAAAAATCTTGAGAAGACATGTGAGAAAAAGACAAGCTTGTCATTACTGTTTTGGGCAGGTTTCACTATAAATATTTGTAAGCTAGTATACCATACCCTTTAAAGAATGAAAAGTCAAAGTTAAAGAAATATTTTTATAATAAGACTTGTTGTTGTCATATTATGTGGTATATTAAATATGTACGCATAAGGTTTGGCTAAAAATTGACTAAATTCTGTATGGAAGGGCTGTACCTTAAACTATGCAAAAAAGTAATACTGATGTAGAAACAAGCAATTGCTAAAGCTGGTGATAAAAATGCAAATTAACAGATTATTTGAAATGATTTATATCCTTTTGCACAAAAAGACCGCGACTGCTAAAGAATTGGCGGAGCATTTTGGTGTGTCGACGCGCACGATATATAGAGACATTGATACTCTAAGCCTTGCTGGTATCCCTGTGTATACGGAAAAAGGTAAAGGTGGAGGCATAAGTATCCTGCCTGACTTTGTGTTGAACAAGTCTATTTTGAGCGAGAAAGAGCAAGATGAAATATTGTATGCGCTGCAGGCTCTTTCTGTCGTGGAAGTTGCAGAAGCCGACAAAGTGCTTAGCAAACTATCGACTATCTTTAACAAAAGCACGACTCCGTGGCTTGAAGTTGATTTTAATGATTGGAGTTTTTTAGCTCAAAACACTTTTCATGACTTAAAGCGCGCAATTTTGGAGGGAAGAGCTGTGTCATTTGACTATTTTAGCACATATGGGCAAAAAACCAGTCGCACAGTTGAACCGATACAATTGTGGTTCAAGCTTAGAGCGTGGTATCTAAAGGGCTATTGCACGGATAAAAATGATGTGAGGATATTTAAATTATCGCGAATGCGGGATTTGATAGTGACTGATGAGTATTTTGTGGAGCGGAGCTTGTCGGATGAGCTTAGTGAGAGTAAGCCTAATTCAAGACGACCGAATATAAACCTAGTGCTTAAAATTGCCCCAGAAATGGTTCATCGTGTCTATGATGACTTTGCAAGTGGTGAGCTGCAGAGTGATGGGAGTCACATAGTATCTGTAATATGGCCTGAGGATGAGTGGCTGTATGGGTTTATACTGTCGTTTGGTGAGTATGTGGATGTGCTTGAACCTGAGCACTTGAGGGCGATTATTTGGGAGAAGGCACAGAGGGTTGCGGATAAGTATTTGAGCGATAAGGAGAGTACATAACATGATTACCTTAACTAATCAACAAGCACGTAGATTTATCCTGCTAAAGCAGGGTTTGCTCGGAGAACATAAATTTATAGGTAAGCAAGGTGCGCTTGAATTCATTCGTCAAGCGAGTTGCATTCAGTTCGATCCTGTTGACCTTTGCGGTAAAAATGCGGAGATTGTACTAAACGCGCGTGTCAAAAACTTTAAGAAGGACATGCTTCATGAGTTGTTGTATGAAGATAGAGAACTATTTGACTATCCTGATAAGCAATTGTCTATCATTCCTATTGAGTATTGGGCGTACTTTGAACGCTTTAGAGAAGTTGCGAGGATGAACCTTAAAAAGCATCCTGAGATAGAGGAGCATATAGAGACAGTGCGCAGGTATATTGAAGAAAATGGTGCGGTTTGCTCAAATGATATTATGATTGAGGGCAGCACGTCATGGCGTTCGGCGATAAACTGGAGCGCGGGCGGGAAGTTGTCTCGCTCTGTGCTTGAGCAGATGTATTCAAGCGGGGATTTGGTTGTTCATCATAAGAGGGGTACGCGGCGGTATTATGATTTTGCTGTGAGGCATATACCCTCTGATGTTTTGAATGCGTCTGAGCCACTGCCTGATGATTTCGAACATCTTAAATGGCGGATACATAGGCGTGTTGGGGCTATTGGGCTGTTGTGGAATCGTGTGTCTGATGCGTGGTTGAATATTGGAGGAGTAACTACGGATAGCCGCAATAGAGCGTTTGAAGAGCTGGCTGCGGAAGAGAAGATAGTTGAGCTTGGTGTAGAGGGTATCAAGAGCAGGTTCTATGTTCACGCAGAAGATATGGAGCTTGTACGTGACACGATGCAAGGTCTTGAGCCAAAGCCTCGCTGTGAGTTTATCGCTCCGCTTGATATGCTTATTTGGGATAGGAAGCTTATTAAGGCTTTATTCGACTTTGATTATGGGTGGGAGATATATGTCCCGTCTCATAAGCGTAAATATGGGGCGTATGTACTGCCGATACTTTATGGAGAGCGGTTTGTTGGGCGCGTGGAGTCGGTTTGTGAGCGGGATAAGGGTGCTTTGGTGGTTAGGAATATTTGGTGGGAAGATGGGGTGAAACGGACGAATACGCTTGAGAAGGCGGTTGGTTTATGTTTGGATAGGTTTGCTATGTTTAATGGGTGTGGGACGGTGGAGAAAGTTTTGTAATCCTCACTCACCCCTTAACCACCTTAGCTCGGACAAAGTCATCTCGCCCTTTCTCTTCCAAGACACTCTGAATCTCCTTTATACGCGTCTCATACTTAGGTATCATAATATTCTCCAGTGCATTGGCGCGTTTTGCTGTCTTTTTTATGCTGATACTAAGCCTATGCACTGTATTTTCCACCTCAGCCAGTTCGACTAGCAGCATCTTCATCTTGTTGAATTTTATATATGCCTCATCCAAGGTATAAGAAGCTCCTACCAAACTAAGCGGTGCAATCTCCACTTCATAAGCAATCTCCACTATGGGAAGCCGCACACCCATGACACTTCTTGATTTTAAATGGATTTCCCACTCCTCATCCACAGACTCTCCCGCGCTGTCTACTGCTTCTCGCCCAAGCCCTATAACTGCTGTCTGAAGCGACTTATAAGCCTGCCTTTGCACTTTCTCCAACTCATTGCGAAGCTCTTCCGCTTTGCCGCTTAATTCCTTAATTTCTTTCATAAGTATCGTGCGCTTTTTATCCATCAGCTCATAGCCTTGCCTTGCAAGGCGCAGGGTGTACTGTGATGCGGTTAAGTTGCCCTTTGTTGGTGCTGCGTTAATATCCATTATCCTATCTCCTTACATAGCTGATTATAATATCTCCTGATATACTCACCACGTACCCTATCCAGCTCGCTCACAGGCAGCTCTCTAAGTGCCTCCCAGCCTAAGGTCAGTGTCTGCGCCATTTGCCTATTCTCATCTTGCCCCTGATTCAAAAACCGCTCTTCAAAGGCTCGCCCAAAGCGCATATAGTTTTTATCCATCTCTGAGAGCTCATCCTCTCCTGTCACCAGAGCAAGCGCACGAACTTCATTCACCTTTGCATATGAAGAAAATAGCTGATACGCAAGATCAGCATGGTCTGCGCGGGTGTAGCCTTCACCTATTCCATCTTTCATCAGTCGAGATAACGAGGGTAGTATACTTATAGGTGGATATGTACCTTGAGAGTGCAAAGTTCTCGAAAGTACAATTTGTCCCTCAGTAATATATCCCGTCAAATCTGGTATAGGATGCGTAATATCATCACCTGGCATACTAAGTATAGGGATTTGCGTAAGCGAGCCACTGCCGCCCTCAACTATCCCCGCGCGCTCGTAAATGGAAGCAAGCTCTGAGTATAGATAGCCGGGATATCCCTTCCTCCCTGGAATCTCGCCCTTGGCAGAAGATATCTCCCTGAGTGCCTCTGCATAAGCTGTCATATCTGTCAGTATCACAAGGACATGCATCCCACGCTCATACGCCAAATACTCCGCCGCAGTAAGTGCCACCTTTGGCGTTATAATCCGCTCCATAACCGCATCATCTGCAAGATTTAAAAACATCACGACTCGCTCCATAACTCCGGCCTCTTCTAGCTCACGTTTGAAAAATTCTGCCGCGTCATGCTTTATACCCATCCCCGCAAATACTATCGCAAAGTTCTCATCATCTGAGCCCGATAAAGACGATTGATTTATTATTTGTACTGCGAGTCTATCCCCCGGCAAGCCGTTCCCTGTGAAAATCGGCAGCTTTTGCCCACGTATTAGCGTTGAGAGCCCGTCTATCGCTGATATCCCTGTTTGTATAAAGTTCCTTGGATAAACCCTAGATACTGGATTTATCGCTTTGCCGTTGATATCTTTTTTATGAGTAGCGTAAAGGCTTGGCAGTCCATCAATAGGTCTCGCGCATCCGTCAAAAATGCGCCCCAAAATCTCAAGGCTAAGTCCTATCTCCATAGACTTACCCATAAATTTGGCAGAGGCGTTACCCAGAGAAAACTCTTCTGTTCCCTCAAACACTTGTATGAGAACTTTATCATCGGATATCATGGCGACTTGTCCTTTTTTCATCTTCGTACCTACTTGCAGCGTGACTGCCTCTTCAAATGCTATGTCTCGAACCCCTTCAAGCACCACAAAAGAGCTGTTTATCTCATTCAGTCCAAAATATTCTATAGACATGTAACCCCCCTAAAAGTGCATTGCTATGGAATCTTTGAATACAGCTCATCAATTTGATAAGCACGCTCATTGCTCACATTGTATTTAATTGCAATAATCTCATCAAACACTGTGTTTTTTAGCACCTCACTAAGTGACACCCCCGAGTCAATCAGCGCCGCGCACCTATCATAAAGATGCAGTATAACCCCCATCAGCTTCGACTGCTTCGCAAAACTTGTATATGTATCAATCGCATGATGCGCATTCTGTTGTGCAAAGCCAATTCTTATCAGCTTCGCAACCTCAAGTGTCAACCTTTGATTATCAGGCAAGACATCCGAGCCTATAAGCTTCACAATCTCCATAAGCTCCGCCTCTTGATTCAAAATTTTCATGAACTTTGCCCTGTTTGCAAAAAACTCCTTAGACACATTCTCGTTGTACCACGGTGCAAGCTCTTCCTGATACTCGCTGTAGCTATGTAGCCAATTAATAGCAGGAAAATGTCGCGAATACGCAAGCCCTTTATCCAAAGCCCAAAAGCACCGCACAAACCTCTTAGTGTTAAGCGTCACTGGCTCTGAAAAATCGCCTCCCTGCGGAGAAACTGCACCTATTATAGTAACCGAGCCATCCATGCCGTTCAAGTTTTTGACACATCCCGCTCTCTCATAAAACCCTGCAAGTCTCGATGTCAAGTACGCGGGGAAGCCTTCTTCCGCTGGTAATTCCTCAAGCCTTCCCGATAGTTCCCTCAGTGCCTCTGCCCATCTCGATGTTGAGTCCGCCATAACAGCTACATCATAACCCATATCCCTGTAATACTCTGCGATAGTTATACCCGTATATATACTCGCCTCTCGGGCTGCCACTGGCATATTTGAAGTGTTTGCGATAAGGACTGTCCTCTCTAAAAGTGGTCTTTGCGTCCGTGGGTCAATCAGTGCCGCGAACTCTTCTAGAGCCTGAGTCATTTCATTGCCCCGTTCACCGCAGCCTATGTAGACTATTATGTCAGCGTCTGACCACTTGGCAAGTTGATGCTGTGTCATTGTTTTTCCTGTGCCAAAGCCTCCTGGGATAGCCGCACAGCCGCCCTTAGCTATTGGGAAGAGTGTGTCAATTACTCTTTGACCTGTTATAAGCGGCTTGGAGATTGGCTTCTTCTCAGCGTATGGGCGCGGGCTTCTGATAGGCCATTTTTCGGCAAGATGAATATTGTGTAATGTGCCATTACTGCTCTCTATGGTCGCTATTATGTCGCTTGCCGAATAGTTGCCGTCTGGCTTTATCTCTATGATTTTGCCGCTGACATTTTTGGGTATCATGATTTTGTGAACTATGGCTTCGTTTTCATTTAACTTTGCTATCATAGAGCCGACCTCGACATAGTCGCCGATCTCAGCTGTTATCTTTACCTCCCATTTCCTGTCCATGTCAATGCTAGAAATATTAATGCCCCTAGATATAAAAATCCCCGACATATCAGCAAGAGTTTTTAGCGGGCGCATCATTCCGTCAAAAATATTCCCGATTATCCCAGGCCCTAAAGTTATGGCAAGGGGCATCCCTGTAGGTGTAATAGGTTCAGAGACTTTCAGCCCACTCGTATTTTCAAAGACTTGAATCAAAGCTTTATTTTCGTCTATGCGAATAACTTCGCCTATCAAGTTCTCATATCCAACCATCACCATCTCGCCCATACGAAAGTCTTTGTAATCACGCACGGTGATAATCGACCCATTTACGCCAAATATTGATGCTGACCCTAATCCCGTTGCACTCAATTAACCACCATCCTATAACATCTCAAATCCACTAAACATCTCTATTAACTCATCTAACCTCGTCCCAAAAGTATTATCAATAGCAAAAGCTGCATTAACCATCCTATATCCTCCAAGGCTCACTTGATTGGACGAGGTCGTTCCCATAAGCTCCAAGTACTCATAATCCGCAGGGCGTAAAACAGCTGTAGCTCCTTGACCATCGTGCAGCTCACGTACTACACTTTCTCTTAACCATTCTCTATACTCATCAGAGTCAGTATACACTTCTAAAACACTCTTAACGGTTTGTTTTAACTCTTCTAGCAGCTCTGCTCGTCGTAGTATCACTTGCTTCTTGGCTTTAGCTCTATGATTTGCGAGTTCACGTTTTTGTGATTGCTTTATCCTATAAAGTTCTAGCTCTAATTTTTTTTCGGCATTATCGAGTGCTTCTTGCTTTGTTTGTTCAAGCGCGTCTTTTATGCGCTTATCAGTTAGGGCTTGCAGCTCCTGCCGCCTTTGTTTAGCCTCATTCTCTGAGACCTTGGCAAACATTTCCAGCTTTCTTTCTATGTCCATTTTTGACACTCCCTTAAGATTAACGTTAGCGCGGTAGAGGAACAATAAGCGGTCTTTCATTCATCCTGTAGGCACTTATTATACTCTCAAACTCGTCCCACAGTGTTCGTGTTATTAGCAATATCCCAATATCGCTATCGTGCACAGCCGCTGTAAAAACCTCAAGAAACTCTTGCGCACTCTCTACGCGCTTCCCCTTAACCCCTGCGAGCCTCATACCCGCCAGGCAGTCTATATCATCACTTATTAAATACATCCTCATCACACCCGCCCCAATATTGTAAATGATATCAAAAGCCCGTATATCGCAATCCCCTCAGCAAGTGCTACAAAAATAAGTGCCTTGCCCATGAGCTTTTCATTTTCACTTATAGCACCCAGAGCAGCTGCTGCTGCTTGTCCCGTCGCTATTCCCGTACCAACGGTCGCAAGCCCCGTAACCAACGCTGCCGCCAAAAATGCCATCCCCGCATCCCCTGATTCTGAAATAGGATTAGCGTACAGAGGCTGTGAAAACATGAACATCGTCGCAAACAGCAGCACTCCAAAAAAGCTACTCACATTTAGTAAAAGAGCGTGTTTAAATCGCTTCTCTCCCCTCTGTCCTAAAAAGTACATGCCAAAGGGCACAACTATGCTCAAAAACAGAAGTATCGTTATCACCTGAACAGCCATGTAAAACTCTCCTCTAAGCTACATATTTTATATCCGATCCATACGAGGGTACGAATTCCCTGCCCCCGCCTTCATAATAGCGACTAAACAGCTCATAAAACTCAATCCGAAGAGCCTGAATTCCAACTACAAGCCCCTCCATCCCTATGACCAAAACATTACCCACAATCATGACAGGGAGGCTTAAGTTACCTTCGCCACCAGCCAGAAGTAAAACCACACTCATCATCCCCGCATGACTAAGCGCAAACGCGCCGACCCTAACAAACGAAACCGTATTGGTAAAATATGTAAGCAAGATTTCAAAAGTCTCTATCGCGCGCTCAAGTATAAACAGTGCTGCTCCACCCTCGATATTTAGCTTCTTAGTTTCAAGATATGAGCCAATTTGATTTCTGAAAGCGATTATCGAAAGAGGAACAATAACAAATGGCACAACCAAAATCGTACCCAGCCTCCTGCTACCATAAACAAAGTCCGTTATGATAGCGATTATTCCTATGTAAAAAACCATTCCCGCAACTCCATTTGGTCCGAAGAAGAGCCGCGCTCTGTCTTTTAGCCTAATCGCATTTGCTATATTTAGAGACATTGCCACTAATATAAGCACAATACCGCAACCAAGCGTCATAAACAAAATACTGTTTACATTTTCAGCGGGCTTCATCCAGATGGTTGGAAGCATATGCTCTATTCCAAACACACTGCCATACATAAGCCCAAAGAACATCGAACTTATTCCCACACTTCCAAGGATTTTTCCAAGCTCAACCCCTTTAAATTTATGAAACAAGTATCCCGCTAAGCTAAGAACTGCTCCCTGCCCCAAATCACCAAACATCATCCCAAACAGGATTAAATAAGTCCCAGCCACAAATGGCGTCGGGTCAATCTCTCCGTACTTAGGTAGCCCATACGCTCTTACAAAAAACTCGAACGGACTCACAATTGGATTGTTTTTCAAGCTAGTTGGAGGTGTGGAGCTTTGCGATGCCTTGGGCTCTTCATTCATAAGCATTATTTTTTCATCACTGTCTATATCCCACTTCATGCGCTCCGCCTCAGATTCCGTAGCCCAACCTACAAATACGTAATAATCATTGCAAGTTTTCACAGCATATTTACGTAGCTCATAAAGACTTTGCAGCTTTTTTAAAGTGTTGTAAGCACTTGCTATGTCACTTATATTCATGCCGAATGTGTATATCGTCTCATTGTGCTTTGCACGTATTTCTTTTGTGCATAAGTCAAGCTCCACTTGCATCAGCTCATAAGCCTTTGCAGGTGTTTCGAAAAATACTTGGTCTTCGTACTCAAATGGTATAATAATTTGCTCAAAGTTTAGTGAAGACAGTATCGAGTCAACTTTCTCGCCCCGAACATCAGGCACAAAGTACACGCCGTATACATACGCACTATCTCGCGTGCTCTCTATGAAAATGATGTCTTCTTTGTCATGAATGTATATTTCAAACTGTTGAAAATTTACGATAGGCATCTTGCCAAACCTAAACTTGATAAATTCCATTTCTTTTAAGAGCGGCATGTCCACTTTCATAGACACAAATGGCTCTAAATCATTTATCACACCCTTAATAACATCACGTCGCACCTCCAACTCTTTGAAGTAATCCGCGCGCCTGTCGAAAAAGTCATAAGCCATTTCTATTGTTTCTATTGCTTGTAGCTCGCTCATGCTTGTCCAAGCATCCGCTATTAAGTTTAAATTTTGCGCCAGCTTATCAGCTTTTATCATGTGAATAGTATATGGATTTTCAGATAAACAACTCTCCATGCCTTTTGTATCTGCGATTTCTTTAAGCGCGTATTCGAGCTGTATATCGTACTTCGCGATATATTTTTCGATTGCACGGTCAATATCGTTCATCATACCCATTATATATATAAACTGCATCGACTCAAGCATGGACTTCCCTCCTATCCATATAGTGAAGTTTGCTCATGATCTCGTTATGCTCAAGTGAGTAATTTAGCGATTCAAATATTGAAATAATGTTTCTAAGCTCCATCTCTTTTTTGAAAAGGTAGTAGAGAATTTGCGCGATGGAGTTTGGGTGTTTACTTTTGGTACGTGTTAGGCTATTATGGACAGCTTTATAGAGATCGCCGCCATTTTCTGTGAAATACTCTCTATAAGGCGTTCCATTAATTAACTCTGTAACATAAACCTCCCTGTCCGTCTCTATTAACTGACCAATGGTCTGTGGCGAGATTTTATAATTAATTGGCAATATGTATTTATACATCAGTTCTTTTGAGAGCTTGTAGTGCTTTTTGAGTCCATATATTCGACAGAGGTTGTACATATCAATCTCTGTCCCATTCATATGTGTCGCAATTGTTTTATTTGCCCCGCGCAAATATCTGTTTTTTGATCGCCATAGGTTAGTGTAGTAATGCAAATCAAGTAATATCTCAAGTTGAGATAGCTCCATGCCTGACTTAAATGTATTTTTAAGAAATTCTCGAATGTTACTATCTCCAAGTGTTTCGACAAAATTATTTATATTCATGCCTTCACTATACGCTGTTCGCAACCCCTGTTTAGCCACGTAAATATATCGTTTCATAAGTAGGCATTCAAGGTATTTTTTGATATCCCTATCATGTATGAAACTACAAATTTTAAAATAATCTTCCTCCAAAAGAGGAAAAAGCTGCGACTCTAAGTTTGTCCCATCACTATTTATCCTCATGTACATAACATAGTTTTTAAGCGCTGCAGCAGCATCATGTGTACTCATATAATTACAAAGGCTTAGATAATCTCCTTGCGAAAGTAACTTCGAGCTCATTCCCGATATTTTTGCATTTATCGCATTGTATTTCATAATTTTAAGCATCCTTTGACTGTATCTTACTCAATATCTCTTCACGCCACTTATGTGCGTTTTTGTCCCATTCTTCTTCTAGTTTCACAAGGCGTATGCCTGTCTCATTGTCTATTTCTGCTTTTTGGGCTATGATTTGCTCTTTGCTTAGCGCACGCATTTGTGCGATTTTTTTGTTGAGGGTTTTATCTATCTCGTCTAATATTTCAGATGCTTTTGATTTTATGATACTCTCTAAGTTTGATAATTCATTTTCAGAGGGCCTTACTATTTCTTTTGCATGCTGGTCAAGTTCTATAAGCTTTCGCAATACATTTTCCATAATTTCACTCCATGTCAGAACAAGTATGTACATAATAAGTATCGGGGAATCAATATGAAATGTCAATAATTTCCAATTTGCAAATAGTGCCATGTTTTTTAAAGTGCATTGTTGCATTTGGCGAAAGCTGTGATATACTGTAGGCAACAACACACTGCAAAGGAGTGAATCTTATGAGTAAGTGGAGAGAGCATATCAAGGATGTCATAAAAACGCATGAGGCAGAAACCTTGAACCTATTCAAGCATCTGCACAAACATCCCGAGCGCAGCTGGCAAGAATATGAAACGACAAAACTCATCAAAACAGAGCTTGGGAAGCTGGGTATTGAAATTTTAGACATCGGTTTGGAAACTGGTGTTGTAGGTCTACTTAGAGGTTCTAGCGATGGTCCTTGCATAGCGTTGCGCGCGGATATCGATGGAGTGCCTATGGCAGATGAGGAGAAGACCGACTGCGAGTATCGTTCTGTGACACCAGGCATCGTTCATGCATGCGGTCATGATACGCACACTGCATCACTTTTGGGTGCGGCAAAGGTGCTTGCTGAGATGAAAGAGTATATTCGCGGCAGTGTGAAATTTCTTTTTCAACCGGCCGAGGAAGTGAATAAAGGTGCGTTACATATGATAGAGTGCGGCTGTATGGAAAATCCGAAAGTTGATGCGGTATTCGGCTTGCACTGCTCACCGGAGGTCAATGTGGGTGAAGTCGCTGTTAAAGAAGGTCCTTTGATGGCGGCTGTGCATCGCTTTTACATAGATGTGCATGGCAAAGGCGGTCACGGCGGCATCCCTCAAAGGAACCGCGACCCCGTAATAGGTACTGCTGCAATTATTCAAGCACTCCAAACGGTTATCAGTCGTGAATCAAGCCCGCTCCAGCCGAGCGTATTATCCATATGCTCCATGCACGCGGGAGATGGCATGACTTGGAATGTTACGCCGGAGCTTGTCAAGCTTGCTGGAACGTGCCGCAGTTATGATAAAGAGTTGGCTGAAAAATTTGAGCCATCCATGCGCCGCATTATTAATGGTGTTGCCGAAGGTTATAATCTCAGTGCAGAGCTCGAATACAATTACGACCTTCCTGTGACTGCAAATCCTGCGGGGATGATTCCCATCGCCTTTGAAGCAGTAGAGAGCATAGGCGCAACTGCTATGAGTCCTATCCCTTCAACAGGGGGTGAAGACTTTACTTTCTTTATGGATTATGCACCTGGATTCTTCTATTGGCTGGGTGTGCGCAATGAAGAAAATGGTTGTGTCCATCCATGGCACAGTCCATTTTTCCGAGCGGATGAGAGGTGTATCGGGGTTGGTATGGGTACTTATGCAGCCTCGGTTTTCTGTGCGATAGAAGCTAGTGAGCAAGGCACTTTGAAGAGATAATGTGGGGGAGGGGAGTAAACATGCTTAAAATGACCAAGCAAACGGATATCGAGCTTTACAACTTAGTACAAGAAGAACTTACTCGTCAAGAGCATAACATAGAGATGATTGCCTCTGAGAGTACAGCACCACTTCCTGTCATGGAGCTAAGCGGAAGTATTTTTATAAACAAAACGCTTGAAGGTTATCCTGGCGCGCGCTTCCAAGCAGGGTCGGAAATCGCTGACAAATTAGAGATTCTCGCCATAGAGCGTGGTAAGGCTCTCTATGGGGCTGAACATGCGAACATTCAGCCATACTCAGGCACAACAGCAAACTATAGCGTCTATGCATCTTTCCTAAAGCCAGGCGATAAGGTACTTGCTATGCGCCTTGACCAAGGTGGTCATCTAAGCCACGGCAGCCCTGCCAACTGGCTTAGTAAAGTTTATCAATATGAGTTTTATGGTGTTAATCCTGAGACTGAAGTTATCGACTATGATGCACTTTTAACTCACGCAAAGACATTTCAGCCACGCCTAATTATAGCTGGCGCAAGCTCATATCCGCGCCTGATTGATTATGAAAAAATTGCCGCAGCCGCTAAAGAAGTCGGCGCACTCTTTATGGTTGACATGGCGCATATATCAGGACTAGTTGCTGCGAAGGTTATACCAAATCCAATACCATACGCCGATTTCGCGACATCATCTACGTCAAAGACGTTCTGTGGACCACGTGCTGGTATGGTGTTTTGTAAGGCAGAACACGCAAAGAAGCTTGACCGTGGAGCATTCCCTGGTTGTTTAGGTTCAATGCACTTGCAAACTATGGCGGCTAAAGCGTGGAGCTTCTCACATGCTGGTTCAGAAGAATTTAGACAAATAATGGAGCAAGTTCTCATCAACGCAAAAACCCTCTCAAAAGAGCTGCAAAACTACGGCTTTCGCATAGTCAGCGGTGGTACGGATACGCATTTGCTTGTTGTTGACTTGAGAAGTAAGAATATAACAGGACACGATTTCCAGCACGCTTTGGACTGTGTTGGCATTACCGTAAACAAGAACATGATACCTTTCGATGCAGAAAAGCCAACTATAACAAGTGGTGTACGTATCGGTCTCACATCGACCACCCAACGCGGTCTTAAAGCTACTGAGATTGCAGAAATTGCGGAGATTATGAACGATGTGGCGAATAATCATAACGACCATGAAGTTTTGTCCAAAAATAAAAAAAGAGCTGCCGCTCTTATTGCTAACTTCCCTTTGTATCCTAGTGATGTCATGAGTGAGTTGGTGTGAGTGTCGGTTAATGGCTAGTATAGGGCGGATATAGAGTCCGCCCTATCAGAGTGAAGACAAAGTCTTCACTCTGTTCGAAAAAATGGCAATGCCATTTTTTCGAGGTACTTAGTGTGAAAAATTTCCCTCAGCTTAGGCTCACAATTTTCGCCTACGGCGAAAACCGCCCTACGGGCGTCCGATATCTTTCGGTTACTAAAGCCCAGCTTGCGGATTTTATTCAGGAAACCAAAGGTTTCCCGAACCCTTCCTTGCCATGCAAGTGGGTTTGTCTACAGTCTCATAGGGCGGACATAGAGTCCGCCCTACAAATCATGTTGCTGGCTCAACTCATAATCTGCTTTTTCAGGCGAGTGAAAATGCGGTTGTTTAATTCATCTCCTGGTATACAAAACAATCCACAATATGATCATTAACCATACCTGTAGCCTGCATGAAGGCATAAATTATTGTCGAACCGACAAACTTAAACCCCATTTTCTTTAGATCTTTGCTTATTTTGTCGGAAATCGGAGTTGTTACGGGAACATCATCCATGTGGACTCTGTGTCCAACAATTGGCTCATGGTCAACATAACTCCATATAAAATTGTCGAAACTTCCATGCTTTTCGACAATGTCTAGGAATAGCTTCGCATTTGTTATCGCACTTTGAATCTTCAGGCGATTTCTGATTATACCCTCATTCAGCATAAGCTCTCGAATCTTTGTCTCGTCATAGTGGATAATCTTGTGCGGGTCGAAATTGTCGAACGCCGCTCTGAAATTCTCGCGCTTCTTAAGTACAGTTATCCACGAAAGCCCCGCCTGCATCCCTTCCAAAATAAGCATCTCAAATAACTTCCGCTCGTCATGGACAGGACGCCCCCACTCATTGTCATGATAGTCTTGGTAAATAGGTAAATCTCCCGCCCATGAACATCTAATTAACCCACTCATATCTAATAACTTCTCTCAAGCGGATAAAGACCTTGCTCTATAACCGCGCCAATTAGAGAGCTAAACTTCTTTGCAGACTCGTCCGCTACTGAGCCATGCATTGCATTCTCTGCATCAGCCATCGTTTCCCAAATCACCCAGTCTGTCCAGTTGTCGCCAATTATCATCAACTGACGGTTAATGAACCCTTTGCATTTAGAAAGATACTTCTCTTGAATTGCATCCGATGCTGCCAAAAATTCATCCACAGACACGTCGTCTTTTAGCTTAAACGATATAATCATCCCTTGCTTTTTCCAACGCTTAAGTAGCGGCATATGCTCTTTTAGCATAATCCGCGCCGCGTCTTCATCCGCACATGTTCCATCTTCAACCAAAAACGGTATGCAGCTCTCAATCATCTCTTCCAAAGTCTCGTTCGGATTACCAAAGACTCCGTTGGGTAAACAATAGGTACAGTACTCATTATTCGGTGTACCGTCCATATTCTTTCCGTACATACCCTCATCTTCCATAAGCATTCCGCAGCTTTGGCATCTGCTTTGATTTTCCATGATGTAGTCTCCTTTATTTTTTACTTATCTCATTTTTTCTCACTTCTACCGCCAGTTTAACTTCACCTAAAATATCCTCGTTTCTAACTTCAAAATACTTGCCAGGAATTAAAACCATAAAGTAACCTTGCTGCGGATAAATCGTACAATAGGATTTGCCGCTCTTTTTATACTTGATGTTCCAGCCACGCCATATATTGTTGTCCATAGCGCAGCTAGAATAGGATACTTTCGGCTTAATTTTATAATCTGTACGCAAGTGATTGTCCAAATCAGTAAAAAGTTCCGTTCCAATAAACTCATTTATCTCTGACTCCGTTGGTTGAACTTCTTTGCTGAACACTTCATAATTAAGCATAAATTCTCCTCCTCGTTGGTTTGGAAGTGTTGTGGGTTTATTATAGCGCTTTAATGTGACAGCAGTATGTCATATTATAAAACTAATTTCGCCAAACCTACAAAACAACTTCAAAAAAATGTGTCTTGCAACTTTCAAAGTCAATAAAAGAATAGAACTTCTCAGCCAAATCCTTTGGTCCTCCTAATTGCATAAAGTGCTTTAAATCGTCCATTGTTTCCCAGGTTGACATGTCTGCCCATGTTTCACCTTCAGCAAGCAAATTGTATGAAATACAGCCCTTTTGCTTTGATGTATGCTCAGTCAACTTTTCTACAGCAAGTAAGAAGTCTGGAACAGCTGCCCTCTTTTTTAGCTTGTACGAACAGAATAGTACTACTTTACTCATGTTAAACCCCTCCCATTATAGTGAAATCCATCCCAAACAGCAACAGCAAGCATAGGATTTTTCTCACAAAGCAAGGAGTCAGATTCCTGTCGTGCCCCAAGGCGCATTGACCGAAAACCTATGGTCGACGGATATCCGTTGCACGCAATGGGCGGCGCTTGCGCCGTTTTTGACGTAGGCAAAAATCTTGAGAAGCTATGTGAGAAAAAGGCAAGCTTGCTGTTGCTGTTTGGGACGGATTTTACTATAAACTAAACTTCCTCAAACCTAGCATTAAAAAACCTAAGCATCTTAGGCTCATAAACAAACTTAAGCCCTTTGATATCTTCTTTCTTTTCATGCAGAGCGATAACGGCTTTAGCCACAACATCCATATGTGCGTATGTATACACTCTACGCGGGATTGTAAGGCGAACAAGTTCAAGCTTTGGCTTGTGGTTCTCTCCTGTGTCTTTGTTACGTCCAGCTGAAACTATACCACGCTCCATTGAGCGTACACCGGACTCTACATAGAGTCTCGCCGCCAACGCTTGTGCTGGGAACTGCTCTTGAGTTAGGTGTGGGCAGAAACGCTTCGCATCCAAGTATACCCCATGACCGCCGATTGGTTCCATGATTGGTACGCCAGCTGCAAGTAAGTTGTCACCCAAATAACGAATTTGTTTAATCCTATGTTCGATGTATTCTTCTTGCACAGATTCTCTAATACCGATTGCAAAAGCTTCCATATCGCGACCTGTCATGCCGCCGTATGATGGCATACCCTCGAACACAACAACGAGTTCTTTAGCTTGCATGAAAAGCTCGTCGCAGTTCATACATAGGAAGCCGCCGATGTTTACGATACCGTCTTTTTTGCCAGACATGGTTGCACCGTCTGCATAGCTGAACATCTCAAGCACGATTTCTTTGATAGATTTGTTTGCATAACCGTCTTCTCGCTCTTTAATGAAGTACGCGTTCTCTACACAGCGCGTCGCGTCGTAATAAACTTTTAAGCCATACTTATCGCAGAGTGCGCGTACTGCTCTCATATTCTCCATTGATACTGGTTGACCGCCTGCTAAATTAACAGTTATAGCGAGACATACGTAGGCGATATTTTCTGCACCTTCTTTGTCGATGAGAGCTTGCAATTTGCTTAAGTCGATAT
>Ga0123355_10005153_pt1 | contig 19070 bp, 15 predicted proteins | sample TergutEmb28metaG_3_FD_89872 | JGI IMG/M metagenome (GOLD analysis project Ga0123355, IMG submission 89872) | Embiratermes neotenicus P1 segment gut microbial communities from Petit-Saut dam, French Guiana - Emb289 P1 | ecosystem: Host-associated > Arthropoda: Insects > Digestive system > Gut ... | reverse complement strand
TTTAGTTATGTATTAGGAGTGAAATTGATGTATGACGTCGAAAAGTAGCTACGGATTAAAAAAAAAGTAAAAAAAGAAATAAATGAACTGTTAGTGGTTTTGTTTGGGGGGGGGGGGGGGGGGGGTGTCTACTGTTCCAAAAATGCAGTTTCCTTACTTTACAGCATTGGTGGTACATATACACGTAGGTATTAGTAGGCCCTACGGTTTCGGTTTCACCCAGGAACTGTCTTAACAGCGAATCTTGATTGAGCACTTGGGATGTGGCTATTCGATTTATATTGCTACCTGTACTGATGAGATCTTCCCTCCCTTTCAGGTTCCCCGAATGTGGTAACCCAATAACACATATCATTCAATGCTACACATGGTGTGAAAGAGGTGTGAGATGGTCACTTCGTTGGAGATTTCTCTTATGTGGTGTGATGTAGTTGAAACTGGCAGCTAACTGGGGGAACGTGGCACTTCTGTCTTAGGGAAAGTGCAAGAAGGACGTTCCTCCCAAACACAGAGCACAGCTGTACAGATAACGGGTCGGACGCTCCCAATCTCGCGACTCGATAATCGGGGACCCCAATGCGACCCGATAGATCAGGTAGGCTCCTCTCTCAGAGCTCGTAACAGGGATTCGGAATACTGATTCCCCGTCAGAAGAACCGCACCCAGCCCGAAAAATCCCAGAACAACCTTCAGAATCCTTCACGTTTAGCGACCATATCTATGCTACTGCTCACAGGTCTGCACATCAACTGAAGTGCATCGAAATCCCAAGACTGAAAAACAGCAGTCCCTATCGGAATGGACATTTTCCACATACCTTCGCACCACAATGACATTTTAGATGCTCCTGGATATTTCCAATAGATCTGACAAACAGTTTATCATCATCAATTACGTTTAAAATCCAATTCTCATACTCGCGCCTTTCAACTCTATACAGCTGCTTTATGACCATTAATGTACAATAATCCTCTTCTTCCGCATGCGCATATATCCGGCCTTCGCTTCCTGTTTGGGTGGCTGCATCCAAACCTCGTCACTCCTTGTTACGGTTAGTATTGTTACCATGCTTACACCTACTGACACCCTCACCTCAAAAGTTGGTGCGACCACGTCTTTTTTTCTTTTACCTACAGCAGGAATTTAAGAATTACAAATCTCGGCGGCCCCTAATGGCATAAACCTCGCATAAAACTTCATCAACATACGTCCAGAGATACTACACATCACCAGCGCGGACGGACGAAGATCACCCTATTCTTGAACATTAGACAACGACAACAAATAATCGCTGCAGTGATACAGCGTCATTATATAGCCTGCGACATATCCATCCTATAAATTCTACTAAGTTACACGCCAGGGCAAGCCTTCCTGATGTCACCCCATAATTTGCTCCCACTGCCTACCGAGTAATGCAAATAGTTGTAGATGAGATCTTCGCTCTTCTGGAGTGTGACGCGGCGTCGAATGGTACTCAGTTACCGACGTTTCGGGACAATCTATCGGCCCCATATTCAAGGCTCAAGCAGTCAAAGAAGAATGTCCATAGCACTTAGGCACGCAGCTAAATATACCTGCATACCTAAGTGCTACCGGCATTCTTGAAGATGGGACCCACGGGTTGCCCCGTAACGTCAGCAACTTCTAGCAATATCCAGCAAGAGCGAGGATCTCATTCACACAGCGGTGGAAGCCTGAAACCACACATGAATAGCTGTACATTATTGTTGAATGGAGCTACTTTTCCTTCGTCCCAAACGGAAAGCAGCCAACGAAAATAATTGCAGTAATCAATAAACGAATTATTATTATTTTCTTAATTCACAGCTGTTTAGCTAGTTTTAAAAAAAATACGAGTTACTGACCAAACACGTCTTATTCATTATTCTGCTAAAAACTCTCTCACTATATGGTATTATTATTATTATTATTATTACTACTACTACTGGGAGTAAACGTAGATGCGGGCCTACAGATTCACACTAGGCCAGCCTCTGCCAATTCAGGGAAGAGTGCAAACAAATTGTCCCTGCATGAAATTTCTCCTGCCTTTCAGCACTGCGTCTGAATGACCAACAGCACGAACAATATGTTCCAAATATCCATCCATACTGATCATTCACATTTACGCATTACGAAAATAAAAGCCACGAAAATGCAGTAATGATATCACAACATTTACGAAGTTCATTCAAACAAATGATGCCTAGCCAACGACTAACAGCAAGATGCTGGCCTCCTCACGCTTGTAGCAACAGTGTTTCGTATGAACATGTCAAGGAAAACCCTTCAGCATGAGAACGCCCCGTTACAATTTTAACGGCACTCTTTTCGCGTTCAAGCTATACGCTTCGATCGCAGAGAAACGATTCCTCCCTTGCCCTCCGGCAATGATCGCAGTGTTGACCCTCTGCAAGTGAAGCCTACACTTAATGTTCGTTGCATTAAGTTCAAGACACAAAACTTGTTTCTGTTAAATACCGTATGTTTCAAGCCCGCCGAGTTATAAAACACCTTTGATTTCGCGGAATATTTTCCGATAGCACAACACGTTTTCAGGAAATTGTCACTATCATGCCAGATCTCAGGCTTCCGCCGCGGTGTATTTACGGCCTTTGCTCTACTGAGACTGCATGGCCTTGCAAATATGAGACCGTTACGTTGTCCCGAAACGTCGATAACCAACTACCAACACATGCCGTGTAACACCCCAGAACGGCAAAGGCCTCCTCTAAAAACAATTTTACATAAAGCAGGGATCCAAACGTTTTCCTAAAATCTAGGAGCCACACCAAATTCGAGGTGCCGCAAGGCTGACGATAAGCAGGTTAAATACATATTAGGCGGCATCGTACAAAAATAAGTTGTTCGGTATATACGCACCCCTGCCGTAAAGAATATACAGCGTGTGTTTGCAACATATAGGCATTGAAGCACTGTACAGGAAATATAAAAAAAACACTAATAATTATTAAATTAAACGTCCAAGCAAAATAAAAACATTAAAATATGGTACAAAGAATATATGCTCAAGACCAGCAAACACTCGTATAACTTTTTGCTTTAATCCCTAACCCAACTCCCGACATAAAGTTCATTGGTAAACTGTAGTACTGATACGAACAACGCAAAGATTCGTACAGAATTTTGTCTGTAATTTCCGAATACGGGGTCGTACTACAAGACGGACTTGATCATTTTGTTTGTGTTACGAATTCTTCATTCTCCCAGACTTTAAAGCGAATCGGACACAACTTCGTCGTGCACTTGCCCGTTCCGTTCCATGCACTCGTAAGACTGTGCTCCGCTTTGGCACATCGACGTGCGCAGCGCATGCGCAACGCGTTCCGTCATAGACCAGTCCTCTCTCCACGCGTCCCACGCCACACAGCGAACAGCTGCTCCTAGTACCTCTCGGTTTACGAGCTAAATTCGATACTTGCAAAACTTGTAAGGGTACAAGTCATAAAACGAAAATAAATTTCCCATTCAGTCGATTCCGGAGGTGAAAAATTTCCTCCCAAATACACAAACACATCGATACCTACGTACCCGATAAATAACACAACATGTCAATTACTGTTCTTAAATTATATTCTTAAGTCATTAGCGTACGCATAAACAGTAGTTACATAGTTACCCTTTTCTGGCACTTTCTGAAGCTGAGTTGGCAATGCAGACGCTGCTTGAAGATCAGCACTCGCCTTTTCACAGCCTCCTTTTACGCCGTATAAATTTGCACGTTTCTTGAACCTCTCAAACCACCCGTGACTTGCCTTAAAGTCAAAATCTGCACTAACTGGATTTCCCTCATCTTCGGCTTTCCTCTTTAAATCAATGAATAAGGACAACGCCTTGTCCTGAATAGCACTAAAGGGAAGTACAGAGTGTTCACGAGCATGGCTGTCTATCCACTGCAACAGACGTTTTTCCAGCTGTTCCAATACTGCATCCCGCGATTTCGTTATGCGATGTAAATGGGCACCACAAACAGATGACTGCGCAACGTCTTCCAGTTTCTCCTTTTGGAGGTAAATTGTCCTCACCGTCGAAGACGACAAACTCAACGCAGCACAGATATCCTTCGACCGTTCGCCTCTATCCAATCGGTTAATAATATCCAGTTTCTGTGCCACACTAAGTGACCTTCTATCTTTCTTAACTTTACTACCAGCAACAGCAGTACGTTTAGGGGCCATAACACACAATAATCCCTGAAAGCTTTTATCCGCGCAATATGATTTAACACACCGAAGACCTACCTTGGTACCAAACTACGAGGCTAACGAGAGACGCTAGTGTCAGGCCACTTCTGCTTCTGCGCAGACCGCACAGGGATGCCTTGACGTTCTGCGCATTCGAAGCGATTAGGGAATTAACAACGAACGTGAGGTGACGCCGGGAACAACAATCGGTTGGCGAGAAGGCACTCGTTCAAGAGAATAAGACAGGTAACGCATGTATACACATAAGCAACACAGAAGCGCGTTCGCGTAACAATTGTTGCCGTGTGAAAGAAATGAGTTTTACATTTTCTGTGCGTGTGTATGCAGCCTTAGTCATTCAGCATGCAAAGCGCATGGCACCGTATTATATTATCTGTAGCATGTCTGGCTCTAACATATCTCTCCGTATATCTCATAATAAACGGCGCGATTTTCGGGGGGGGGGGTTACTGAATATAACATGCGTGTTTTTTTCTACAACTTTTGCCTGAATTTTCTCATTTAAAATTGCGCGAGATATGATCACAAATGTGCATAAGTTTTCATATAAAATACCCGTTACTGTTGTCAAACTTTAATGCAACTCGAATGTTCTCGACAGATTTTCGAAAGATACCCAAATATCAAATTTCATTAAAATCCGTGCAACAAGAGCCGCGTTCTTCCACGAGGACGGACCGCCAGACATGACGAAGCTAACAGTGGCTTTTAGCAATTTTGCTAAAGCGCCTAACAAGATACAAAATTTGATGAATATACTATTTCATCCGCATTCACAGAAAAATATTCGGAAACACGTTAACACAATCTTCATACCAACACAAAAATGTATGTTCCACCCCACATAAAAGTAATTATGATACGATATATTTGTTAACTGCAATTGGGTTGACACCCGGTAGCAGTAGTATAGTGCACATTTACACACAAACAATAAACAGAACAACACAATGAAACAGAATATACAGAACAGAACATACATAACAATAAGAATACATAAACATAATAAAAATATATAGTTTACAAAATGAAACAAAAGTATACAAAACATACAGCCATATAGGCAATGATAAAAAATTGAACCAAACGAATGTGAAAGAATGTGATAAACGAAAAAGCCATATAACGAGCAAACTTCATATGATCAACATACGAGGGAGAGTCAAGTGAAAACCTTAAAAATTAACACACAATTATATTAAAATATTTATGGTTTTCATTTGACACACCCTCGTATCTTCGAATAATGTTAGACACCCTGTTCCTAAGACCTTCACTCCCCTTCACTACACTTCACCCAACTACAACACTACACGTCACTACATTTTTCGACACTTCACTTCATCTCATTTAGACGTCACCAATTACACTTCACTGCCCTCTCATTTGACTTAATCCCATTCAAATTTCCAACAGATACACTTCACCTCACTTCACTTTATCACACTTCTATTCCTTGCATTTCACCCCTTTTACAATTGCTTTCCTAACCCTGCTTCTAAAAATCTTAGGTTCACAAGGGAAAGTACCCAACGCTCCCGCAAGTAGGTGGTTCCAGGTTTTAATGGTCCTATTTACATTCATCGACCTACTTGAAAAACAGAAAGCAACTCATATGCACTCACTTTATTATATATATTTCAGTCAACACAACTATATAATAAAAAGCATAGGTTAAAGCGACATGTTTCGACTTAAAAATTCATCGTCAGGCTAAGCCAAGAACCATGGAGTTCTTTACAATGTGTCTGCGCGCATTTGGGATCCCAGATGGCTCACATTGTATGCTGTGATTCTTACCATGTACACAACATGACATATCTATTATACTATTGTAATTATATTGGGGTCAAGTATGTGACGTGTGTTATTTCCTGGGGCCGTTGTTCACTGATTGGGCTTCTCGTTGTTATGTCACATACTTGACCTCAATATAATTACAACAGTATAATAGATATGTCATGTTGTATACATGGTACGAATCACAGCACACATTGTGAGCCATCTGGGATCCCAAATGCGCGCAGCCACATTGTACAGAACTCCATGGTTCTTAGCTTAGCCTGACAACTGTTTAAGTCGAAACATGTCGCTTTAACCTACGATTTTATTATATAAATGTGTTGACTGAAATATATATAATAAAGTGAATATATAGAATCAATACACAACGGGATGGCTTCGTTCAAATCATATGCACTCAGTTCACATTATTCAGGATTTACCACAGTCAATACCGGTGGGGTGTACTAAGTAAGATTAGTTTCAAATATATAATAATAATAATAATAATAATAATATCTTAAACTGCAAATGGGCTGTCGCCCGGTGGCAGCGGTTATTATGCACGTACATAAATATGAAAAAGGATCTAAGAAATTTAGGTCGTGAGAGCTACATGAGAAGCAAGCAGTAGCAACGTGTAGTCTTGGAAATCATCTCAGCATTCGCTTATAGACACAGGGAAAGGGAAAAAAGAAAAAAAGAAAGGGGGGAAAAAAAAGAAGAAGAAAAAAAACCCTGTGCCGAGGTGGCAGGTCGCAGGACTTTCCGGATACTGACTTCTAGCCAGTAATCCGGCAACTGAAGTATGTAGGACAGTAATCCACACATAGTAAAACAATACATATGAGGTAACAAAAATACACACAAGATAAAACACAATACACAATGTACATATAACCTTACCTTCACCAATTCTTTGCTTTGTGCCTGGCTTCACTAATTTCTAAGGCGTCGTTTGAGACATGCACTAATTTCTAGGGTGTCGTTTGAGAGGGAAGTTTTGAATCTTGTCTCTGTGAGGACTTGAGACGCTTTCTCAGGGAATATCCGGGTCATATAGCCTCGGAGTGCATCAAACGACTCTCTTATGCCACATACACACATACAAATACTTGGAACAGCTTCATGGGTATAAATTTCCAATACAACAATAGGTTTAAGGCACGTATATCAAGTTAGATAACTATTTGTTGTATAGCTGCATTAACACTTGACACCACAAATAGCTCAAACAGCAATTACGTAGGTGTATATAATTATGTACCCTCAGATGATCAAATAGAGAAAGAGGTGGGCGAGCCATGTAGCACGTATGGGGGAGAGTAGAGATGTACAGAGGGCTTTGGTGGGGAAACCTGAAGGAAAAGGCCACTTGGAAGACCCAGGTATAGATGGGAGAAAATATTTAGCTGGATCTTCAGTAAGTGGGATGTGGATCGATCTGGATCAGGATAGTGAGAGGTGGAGAGCACTTGTGATTGCGGTAATGAACCTTTGGGTACCATAAAATGCGGTGAATTTCTTGACTAGCTGAAAACCGATTAGCTTCTCAAGAACGAATCCGCTCCATGGAGTAAGTTAAGTAAGTAAATAAGTAAGTACGTAGGTAGGTAAGTAAGTAAGTAAGTGTATCCTGGTGTGATTTATCACCCTCACGACACGTCTTCCCGTAAGTATTACAAGCCTTTATTAACAACGAACTACGCAATAAGATTATTAATGGGAAGAAAACTGAAAGAAAAAAGTTACTGAATATCCATTCCAGCAGCACACGTCGCGAAAAGAGCACTTCCAACGCCATTCAGATGCCAACTAACTCGCGCTTCTCAGCCGAAAATAATTTCTTTTTCTCTACAGTTCAAGAATCTTGACCCCTATACTATCACTTTAATTGGCTCTACTCCCTTCCTGCCCAAACACAGCAAAATTCGAGGGATAGTTGCCTGAATACTACTGGACTGACCGAGAAATACGTAGTTCTGTCTGTACTATGACACTCCAAACACTCGGGTGGGGAAGCAACCGCTCACCCTACAGCCTGAATGCTCTAGCCTCGAAGCGGATCTCCAAGAAGTCGCCTCGAGCCTCGAATCCAGGACGTATGGTTACAAATACGTTTTACTGCCACAATGCTGGCATTACTGATGTCACGGTACGACCACTAACGATACACAAATAAAACATACAGTTATTACTTACAATGTAGCACGCTAACATTCATACTCTAAGTTTGTTGCCGGTGCACCCAAAACGCTGCGGTTGCTCACCACCACCGCAAACTGAAGGTGCAAGTAACTTAGTGAACGGCAAATCGTCTGTTACCAGTGCTACCGCCCATCTATGGTTCACCAGCTCTATACGGTCGCATCGCAGTTTCCTTCAGGACGGCCCCGCATCATTTGGCACTTGCCAGCACACGGCCTAAGGCAACTCTATCCCATAAGATTTCATCGTAACTGTTACTGGCGCCTATTACAGTAACTAAATCTACATGCATATTATGGGAGCCGATACAGCGACTATGAGATGGGCGTAAGGAGCCAGGGTTCGAATCCTGACAAGGGCAAGAGATTCTTTTCTCCAAAACGTCCAGATCGACTGCGGGGGGGGACCAGACTCGTGTTCAACTCGCTTGGGGGTAAAGCGCCAAGGGCATGAAGTTGACCACTCAACCCCATCTAGTGTCGATGTTACGAATGGTGTTATACCCTTTTACTTCCCCTGCATGCCTTCAAGGAATGGACAGATACATATGTTGTGTGTTTTAACTTCCATATTACAACTCATTTCTACTCAGGAAAGCCACAGGAGGGCCACAAATTCGTAAGGACTCGCCCGATAGTCGCACTTGTGGATCTTAATTTGTACTGAAAATGGGAAGACTGAATTAGCCACAACAACGTTACTTGCAGACATTTGTTTTTCACTGTGATATTAAATGCCAGCAATATACAGTATCTGAACAATATGTGAACAGTGTTTTAGTAGCAGTACATATACTGTTATATGCCGATCGCGGTGGCCGCGCGGTCTAAGGCGTGGGTCTGCGGCCGCTGGATTGTTGGGATTGCGGGTTCGATTCCCGCCGGAGGCATGGATGTCTGTCTGTTGAGAGTGTTGTATGCTGTCAGGTAGAGGTCTGTGCACCGGGCTGATCACTCGTCCAAAACAGTCCTACCGAGTGTGATAGCGAAGCCTGATCTCTGTTAGGAAGTTGTCGTATTGTGTTCTGCAGACATGTTATATTATGTTGGTTAAATTCTATTATTGAAACCATTCAGGTGGCCAAGGTCCGCATGTTTTCCAGTCCTGATTTAGAAATTACTTCCTGTCACATGGATGTATAAACCAAAGACAATTTATTTTCGCTGGATGATAACTGGCCCTGAACGTTGCTGCACAAACGCACAGATCCTCTATGACCGTACCGCCGTTACGTTCATCGTAGACGGGGGATCCCGTTAATCCAGACTCCTCGTCAACAAAACACTGCAACAGACCACTAGCGTGTCAAACGGATTTTCTTGCGTCGCTTATAGCACGCGCTGACGTCTCTTGGGGGACGGATCCACCGCATTTGTTCTGCTTGGAGGTTAGCGGGATAGCAGGTGCATGGCGGGAATGCAATTTTAACGAACAACAAGAAACTTATCCAGGCGGCAGCACTGAACCGCCTCCCTCTACCCTCCCCACTAGCAGTACGAACACGTTGGTTAAACTCGCTCAATGCCTAGCGGGTAGCTCCCAACGTTGGTAGTGTGTGTGGAATTGTGCTGCAAAGATGGAAGAAATTTTAATCAGAGCTGTGTTCCGTCGAAGGCCACTATGGGACCCAAGCCATGATTTACACAGACATCCTGCAGTTCTGAGGAGAGAATGGGAGGAAGTTGCTAAAGAAACAGGAAAGGATGGTGAGTTTATACGTTTGCTAAGTAAGTCCGTTTTAGCACAACCATTCAAGTCCTACAAGTGACATACATAAGTAACAGTTATGCTGATTGTGCGTCAAGTAAAGGCAAAATGTGGTTTTATAAGGCGTTTTGAGGCGAAGCATCATCATTCTGCAACAGCACAGATCCCACACTGGTAATGAAATTCAGAGAAGTCTCCCCTGACGCTTTCGGGCACGAATTGTGAACAGATGTCGCGCTGGCCGCGAATGAACTTGCTCTGCCTCTATACTTACGTAGTCATAGTCAGGTGCCTCGTGTTTCAGCAACAAATTAAGAAGGTCGCATACGGCTTTGACAATGGATGTTGCATTAAACTCGCCTGTGTTCATGCGTTTAAACAAAATCCGCCATTTAGCAAATACTGTGCCAAAAAGAATATTTTAACACTTCTTCGAGGCCCGAACGACCTGTAATTGAACGCGTTTCTTTTGTTCAAGTATCTTGCTGAGTATGGCCTCCTTAAATAAGACAACAGCAGATATCCTTCGTCTCCCGGCAACGCGAATGACACTTTTGCAAATGGTACCACCTAGCTCTGAATGTAGTCTAATTATCAGTTCCATTATTTCCAAAACACCCGCAAAGGGAGCACGGCATGAAATTTCTGACGACGACACAGAACCCATGTCGAGGGCAACCAGTTTGCGGTTGCTGTCAACAAGTGCCCGTAATTATTAAAATCTGAACCACTTTGGTCAGGGAAAATAAATTCCACGTTTGCCATCTACGCACCCAATAAAGTTAGGGAAATTCCACTCTTCCGTACAGTTCTCAGCTACATTACTCCACACTTCTGTTCTTGGGACTGGTGAATATTCATCTTTAACAATAGGCCCTATCACTTTCAAGTGTCCTTGGCAATTTCTAACACGGTTGTCTTCACCACTCGAAAATACAGTGGGAGAGAGCGGAGTAATACACCATACGAGCGAAACAAAAACAAATAAAACCAAATTACTTGTTGTTTTTGTATTTTGAGTTTCAGCTAACACTGCACTTACGTTGTTCATTTCGAATACTGCGTTACAAACGCTCTATGCATAAGACTAGTTAAGAATTTTAAGAGAACATGAGAGCCACTGATTGACTGGCAATGGTTATATTTTAACTCTGTACTCATAGAAAACAACCACATGTTATCAACAGTTACTTTGATGTATTATGCATTTCAGTGAAAACGGCAAAAGCGAGATGGAAGAACATGAGAGATTATTACAGACTAGAGCTGAGAAAATTAGAGAAGCAAAAATCGGGGAGTGGAACTGATCAAGCGACACCGACTAGCTCATGGGCGCATTTTACTGTCATGTCCTTTCTTAAAGATATTCTCAAGTCGGGAAAAGGGTGTACAGGCCTAAGCGAGGAGACATACCCTCAGGATCCGCAGTGCGAAGTTGCCGTTTATGAAGCTGATGACTCACAAGTCACTGTAATAAAATCTGAGCCTTCAGTACAGTCAACCCATCCGAGCTCGAGTGCATCAAACGAAGACTTATCAGCTCCCAAGAAGAAAAGACCATACCCAGGAACTGAAAGTATAATTAGGGAAAACGAAGATGTAATCGACCTTGAGCATAAGAAACCTGCACGTATGGACAGAGAAAGAGCAGCCGAGGAAGATGACGACTTGTTATACCTGAAAAGCCTGTTGCCCCACATAAAGTCTCTTCCTCGCATAAGAAGACTTCGATTGCGCTCAAAATTTCAAGAACTGGTAATTCAGGAACTGGAAGAAATGGAAAGTTCGACACGGGCCTATTCAGCCAGGGTATCGTTATATTAATTCTCAGACTAAAGAAATGGCTTACAATGAATGGGACTGCATGACACAGCTGTGGTTCAACGAATGAAATATATGTGGTTTAAAATAATTTTTCGAAAAAAAAAACAATGAATATAGAAAGGACGATCCAGTGTTAACCGGTGGGTAGCTCTAAACATGTGTAAGATGTAAGAACTCAATAAATTACTCATTATTATTATTATTATTATTATTTTACTTCAGTTACGACCGTAATTCCTTACTTTTCCTTACATCACAGCCACAAACAATCATAGGTTAGGTATTCAAAAATTCCCCCAAATTCTCTAAATTTCCGAGTATCTTTATATGGATGAGTGTACTCCCCAAATAAGGCAACATAATCACTGAGTTCATGCACCGAACACTAAACAGAAGAAAAATCGTGAAGCTGTGAACTTCAGCTTCGAGGCACACGCAATGTATCTTAAGCACATTACGCTCCATGTGCAGCGTGGACAGTTACCCGCTACCTCCTAAACCCTAAACAACACGCTGGCAGAGACGCCACAGGCAGCGAGCATTGTTGCTACCGTAAGTTTGATTTGAATAAAGACGTAGATCTTGCATAAGCTGCCTACTGAATTCCAGCTCCCGAAACCCGTCTAACTGGCCTCCCTTGGCATATATAACGCCGTACTCGAGTGTACAGACACCAGAACTTGCAAGATCGGTTAGATTCTGTAGTCGATTAATCTAAAGGAAATAATACAACTGTAAAAAATTCCGATAATTTTAAATTCATAATCAATGTACTAATTTTGCACCCCCTCCACTATTGTTGTGTCTGGAATTTAATAAAATGGACAAGCTTAAATCACTGTGAATTTCAACAACTACCATGGGCGATGCTGTTTAGTACTACAAATGGCATGGTAAAACGTGCATGCTTGAAGAAGTAAGGCTATTCTTCGTAATTAAGAACAAAACTGTTACTCAGTACAATACCCAAAAATGCAAAATTATTTTCAACTTTACCGGAAATCACGCAACACAAATTGACATGAAGTTTCAAGAAGGGGGAACAAGGTGATCTATCAATTTTTGTGTAACGTTTTACGATTAAGACACCTAATGTGACAAACAACAAATGACATTATTGTACATGTTTCGAAGAAGTGCCATGAGAAAAGTAATATTCGATTTATGGGAACAAAATCATAGATAGGTTCGAAGAGTTTCAGGCAAGATTTCTTCACAACCAGAGACAGTCTGAATATTTGCACATTGTTTCATCTCCATATACTGTATCCGTGCTGCAACACTCCCAGAAATTCCAAATAGAACTGACTTTCAGTGTAGCAGTAACTTGAAAATCAACGTTGTTATGCACATGCGGCAATCCTGTATCCAAAAATAATATCCGTAACTTCGTTGTCGTCTTACAAAGATAAATGCGTTACGGTTTCCTGCATGTAAGGCTCCTTTACAACGAGCGGTATTCAGCAGCGCTGCGGAAAACAGCTGGTTCCACGAGCGGCACTGCCGTTCGCTGCTACCCTTCCTACCATCGTCAGTAGATGTAATGAATGTAGAGGAGGAAGTTCACACGCTTGCATTGTTGCACACAAGAATTTGTAAAAGGAGAGAGGTATTTCAATAAATTCTCGCACAATGTCTCCCATACATAGGTTTGTTTCTGTTTACTTCTGTCAGACGATCTGGAGTCATGCATGGCTGGAAGCTGCTCCACTTCAGTAATAAATAATACCGTGTCGAAGGAATCAGGGGTTAACTGCTTCGACATTTTGAGAAAATTCCGAACTAGATGACACAACACAGTAAGTTACCGCTCAGAGCGGCGCGTGATACAGCCACTCGTGGAAACAACAGGACTGTTCACAATACCTCTCACCTACTAGCGCGGCATGAAAGAGCTCCTACCAGCCACGGGAAAACGCTGGCCTCGCGGCTGGCAGCGTTTGCAGCGCCATGATCTTGACAGTAGCACTGTGGATATAGCAGGGCACACCTGTCGAAACACGTCCATTCGAAGGAATGCACCTCTAGTGGCGTTGCATAGCAATGGAACTCATGGCTGAATACGAGACGGGGGAAACCCTTATGTGATTATGCCGACGAGAACACCTGTCTTATCTTTGGACCGGAATCCCCAACCACCAACCCATACAACCCCTCGGTTACCCCCATGTCCTGGACATCGTGATAAGCAAGAACCTCACATTCTCGGTGTATCTGACTTCGTGCTACGCACTAAGCTCGGTCCACCTCCCGGTTCTCAATGACACTTCGTGTCGCTCATCCTTTCACCACCCGCCAGGTCGTCCTCACTTCAGGCGCACTGACTGGACCAACTTCCAAACTCACTTGGAAGAAATAATTCAGTTCGATCCGGAACTGCACAACGAGATGACAATCGACACGTGCGTTGAGAACTTCTCCGGCGCCGTTCTGAACGCTCTGGCAGCGTCAACCCCCAAGCTTCGCCCTCATGACGACCCACAACCTCCGATACCGGCCGGCATTCAGGATGAGATACGCCTGATAAACCGGCTGCGGAAGCAGTGGCAGATGACCAGGGGCCCCGCTCTGAAAGTCGTGGTCAACCGCCTCTAGAGTTCGGCGACCCGCCGGCTCAACGAGTGGAGTGCTACACTCGAGTCCCGCGATCCAGAAGACCAATCGCCGTGTAGGATGACCAAGCTGGTGATGAGAGTTCCTACTCCATCTCCCCCCTGGTCACCCCAGGGGAAATCAATCTCTCAGAATCTGAGAAAGCCGAAGCCCTTGCAGACAATCCGGAGGCTCAGTTTCAGCCGGTGGCCGATCCTTCGGTTCCGGCAGTTATTGAGACGGAAGAGTGATCTATCCGTCAGGAACGGAGTCCTGCTATACAAGCTGCTCATCTGGCCCATGATGGACTATGCGTGCCCCGCGCGGAGGTCCGATGCCCGCTCCCATGTCCGGAAGTTACAGGTGTTACAATCAAACTGTCTTCGCCTCGCTGCTGGTGCCCCTTGGTACGTAAGTAACAGGCAGATACACGAGGATCTGGGTGTTCCGCTGTTTGCCAACCACATCACAGCACTGACCGAGAGCTTTGACTCAAAGTTAGCAGATGTGGGGAATCCCCTAGTATGGCAACTCGGCAGATACTTAAGCTGACCGAGGGTTGACCCCGTCGCCTGACGCGAAAACAAAGGGCCGCATGGGGCAGCAGGCCAGTCGAGGCAATCGTCCGCGATGGCCAAGTCGACTAAACGAATTGCGTTCGGCGCTGAACAGCCGAGCGCCATTCGGTTACCCTGACTGAGGTTTTCCGTGATTTTCCTCAGATGTAAGGCAAATGCCAGGGTATTCGATGCAAAGTCAGGGCACGGACCGTACTCCCCTCCCCCAAGCGCGGCGGCTTCACCTAAGCACCTGACAAACGTCGCATAACAACAGTATGCGACAGAGCCAGTCTGGGCTCGAAACCCAGACAGCCAACCAACCAAAGTTTATTACTCCCATATTTAGTCCAGGGCAATCTATGCCCTAGTTTTTGGCAAGATCAGTCAAGGCCCTCCGCCTGACTTCCAAATCGTTAGCGTAAGCATAATCCCCTGTTAGAGTTTAGGTGTCTGTTACTGAGCCCAGCAATGCGGTCAAACGCAGGTCTGGCTAACAGACAGAGGGACGTCGACTTGCGCTTCGCGGAAGTCTCCGCCCTCTGATAACACTTTGCCTTGGCTTGGCGGCGTTCCACACCGCGAGCAGAAAAAGAAACTTTATGGGCTACACACTTCCCACACGGCCTCACGTATGGAAGTAGACATCGACGCATCATCATAGGTGGAGTAACAAATTCATGTCTCTTATTGTATGAAGGAACTATCACCACAGTTCCCAGAACAGAAGAAAAGTTACGCATTATTTCAGTAAACTTCAAACTCATCTGCAGAACGCTAAATAAGGAAGATGTTTTACTGATGGATTCAAGGAATCATCTCTTTGAATAGCACACCGCAACATAATTTACATGGGAAATAACTCAAAGTACTGTGATGGTGTAAAGAACAGATACACAACTTACGAGGGAGACGATCAGGACTTCACTGCCGTGTCGTGTGTGCTCGTGCAAGTCACAATCTGATACGATGTGGAGCTCAAATGATAAGAGCCCAGTTCTTTCAGACGGGTCACCACATTAGGATCCTTCTTTCCCAACTTCCAATCGAATACAAATATACCCAATTTTAGAACGTTGTGACGGGAAAAACCCTCAAGGTTGTGGGATACATCAAAATATCACGCAAAACGTATTGATATATAAAACGTCAAAATCCCTTCAGTCTGAATGGAAAAAGCTGTAATTTGAACGGATTTTACTAGTTGCGTCGCGCGGTCACTTTTCAGAAAAAGGCAGTGTATCAGTCGCCTGTTTAGGCTGCTTCTACACGAGCGCTCAAAACGCGGCGTTTGAAACGCTAGCTGTTAAGCGCTTTTTGTATTATCTACACAGTAGCGTCCCAACCGCACGCTGACAGGGCGTCCCAACCGCGTCGGTTCTTCCACACGTGCGTTTGAACAGCACGTTATAGTAGTCTGCTGGGTTTTAAAAAATGAACACTCTTCAGATCGGATGTGTTGTGGGGCGTCTATTGTTGGATTATGTAGAAAGAAATAAAAAATAGTCGAAAGAGGCGATGGTGGACTCATCCTAAACTATCACATCGTCTCTCGATAGGTAAGTTTCATACTTCCTTCAACAACCACAGAATATATCCGGAGAAATTCTTCCAATACTACAGGATGTCAGTTACTTCTTTCGACGAATTGCTTGGTTTAATAGGTGAAAATATTGTCAAATAGGACACCATCATGTGGCAGAGTATTCGTCCTACTGACAGACGCGTAATATGTTTGAGGTAAGTCTAAATTTGATTATATACGATTTTATAGGTGCTTACAGAGTTCAATGTAACTGCATAGAGCATTCAATGTTCGACATGGAGTTATCTGACTTTAGAAGCGGACTTTTACTTTGTTGACTTTAGTACAGTTGTTCCTTATGAAAAGATGCATCAAGTAAAAGATTCAGTCAAGCAGCATCAATGAAAATAAAAACATACACCCAAATATTCGTGTTTGACTTTTCATCATATCTTGCGATTCGAGATCAATTGAAACGAAATAAATAAACAAGAAATAAAGTGATTTTTTATATTTATTTTGTTTATGTAATTTCTTTTACATCATAAAAAGGAAAAGCAGTTGTTTTGAACTGCATTCTGTAACAGGATGTAGTCTGTTATGTTGAAATCCTCAGAGTTGGAATCCGTGTTGAATGGTGTTGATGGAGCAGGCGTTGAGCACCCAGAAGTGGACCACCCAGCTGAGGCACTATGATGTCCAGTTGAGGTACTGAGGTTCATACATGACCCCTGGCGGGATGCACTGACAATTTCAGGTATTTTTAATCTAGCTTCCATGGCGACATGAAGGGACATACTGTTCAATGCAGGTACAAACGACATCAAGAATGCATGATGGCCATATACGTCAGCCTGTCGTTCTTTTTCCTGGTATGCCAGCTCTTTCTGAATAGCAAGGCTTTCTGTCAAAATTGATGCCAACTCCTTAGCTGACGAAACAATGGAGTGTTCATTAGCTGCTCTCTTACTACCATGTTTGTGGAGTTTCTTACATTTCCTTTTGCTCGGACTAAGAACAACGTTAGTCCCAGTCGTGGGGCTTGCCGTAGCGTCAATGCCAATTATGCTGTCCTCTGCAGTACTATTAGCAGTCTGGTCCAGTGTGTCCTACCAGCTCTCTGCGTCATTCTGAGTTCCTGCAGGAGCACTAATGTTGGAGAAGTACTAGTATTTCCTTTGACGTGCGGGAGCAGGAACTGCAATTGATGGTAGAACATGTAGAATTTCTTATTGTTGTCAGCCTTCAACTGTTTGTTTACGTTTGAGTCATTTGTCTACGGCGCCTCACAGAGTTGTCCCGGATAGCTTTCCACTTCGTTTGCTCCTTTGCTGAAACAAACGTTTCAACTTTTGGACTTTTTTGTTCAGGTACTTGGCCTCAGGGATGAATTTTGGAGATTTGGAATTTGATTTCAAGGTCTCACAAAAAACAATTCCGAATATAGTGCAGGAAACATGTGAAGTTATTTGGAATGTCTTGCAGCCTCTTGAAATGCCAGAAACAAACAAGGAAATGTGGTTGAAAAAATCCGCTGAATTCTATAAATTTACCAACTATCCTGTGTGGAAAGTGTGGACGGAAAACACATCAGAATACAGTGCCCGCCCAATACTGGATCTGACCTTTTCAACTTCAAGAAGTATTTCTCAATTTTTTTCATGGCTGTGGCTGATGCAAACTACTATTTTACAGCTATAGATGTTGGTTCATATGGCCGAGGAGACTTATGTATTTAAAAAGTCAAATTTCTGGAAGCGTTTTCACTGCCGGGCAACTGGATTTGCCTGGTGACAAGACCCTACCCTCGAATGACTCAAGACAGGGTACTCCAGTTCCTCAAGTCCTGCTTGGAGACGAGGCTTTTGGCTTGTCAAAGAATTTGCTGCGACCATATCCTTCCAAAAATCTATCTCATGAAGAGGATATACAACTACAGGCATGCCAGAGCAAGACGAGTTGTGGAGTGTACCTTTGGAATTTTGAGCAACAAATGGCATGTTCTGCATTCATTCATTCTTGTGCATCCAAACTTTGAGTTCATCGTAGTACAGTGTTGCTGTGTTTTGTACAATTCTGTTAGGAAGAGGGATGGGTTTGTTTTTGACGATACTCTGTCATATTAATTACAAGGTGTACAAGAATCGGCCAGTGCAGGAGGACGCTCACAAGGAACAGAAGTGAAATGTTTTGTGAATATTTTACTGGACCAGGAGCTCTTCCATGGCAAAATAAGAGAATGAGGATGGGCACAAATTAGAAGAATCTACTGAATATCACATTACTGTCACCACCGGATTTTTCTTGCATTTTAATGTGAATAAAACAGTTCAGAAGCATAAAAATATTTCATTGTATTGGGGCAATATCTCCCTACTTCCCATTTCTCCCGCTATTCGTATTGTTTCCGGCATTTTTTTTTTCAAAATACCTGAAAATATTTCTGTCGTTTTCGTTTATCTGAAAGACCTTTGTTCTGTATCTTTGTTCATTGAGTTTTCCAGGTATGGCGGCTATAGCGTTTGATAGGTACCTATTGAAGCAAACACTACTTACCAAAAAAAAAAAAAAATCATTATACGCTTGTTGGTATAAAGAGTATAAAAAAGACAGAAAAAAAAGATACACAGAAATTTCTCTCTATAG
>Ga0123355_10005152_pt1 | contig 19071 bp, 14 predicted proteins | sample TergutEmb28metaG_3_FD_89872 | JGI IMG/M metagenome (GOLD analysis project Ga0123355, IMG submission 89872) | Embiratermes neotenicus P1 segment gut microbial communities from Petit-Saut dam, French Guiana - Emb289 P1 | ecosystem: Host-associated > Arthropoda: Insects > Digestive system > Gut ... | reverse complement strand
TGACATTCGGTCACATGCACGTGCTGTACTGCTAGTGACATTCAGTCACATGCACATGCTGTACTGCTAGTGACATTCAGTCACAAGCATGTGCTGTACTAATAACAACATTCAGTCACATGCTGTAAAATACCAAAATAATTTTAGTTATAAAACCTAAATACAGAAAAGAATGCATATGTTCTGCTGTGTTCAACAGAAAACGTCCATAATTCCGATCTCTAGCTACAGTTTCCACAGCTAACCCTTCCATTTATCTACTGTTACACAGCAGATAAATGGAAGATACCACAAAGGGTATATTCTGGTATCAGATAAGAAACTGTATATACTGCTCATTTGTAGCTGACTGATGGCTCCTTTCATTTTGTCCACCAAACAGTGGCAACATTGATCAAGGCATCCTTCAAGTAACTTAAAAACAGTCTGACAGAACAAGCAGTGTTGCTACATGATCTGGTGATCAGTGACATGATAATACCAGCTGATACATGCACTCCAATTCCAGTCAGTGCTTTCATCTGGAGGTGGTATCACAAACAACTGAGAGTCTCATTTTTCTTCAAAATAAATAACACATCAACACAGTAACATCTTTACAAACAATGTCACAACAGTACAAATGGTACAGCCATGCCTGCCTACACTATGAATGTATACAGGAAGATGAGAGGCACAGCTCCACTCATTCTTAATCTTGGCTCTAGGGAAATGTAAACAGTCAATTTCACACCCCAGACACTTTACTCTCAGGAAAAGAACCTTATACCCATTGCACAAAAGGCTGGGTGGCCCACAAGTTGGTCTAGATATTCTGGGGAAGCTAATACTCCCTTGTCCCTGCACAAATCTGAACAACAATCATCCAGTCCATAAGCCAGTCACTAAATAGACTGCGCTAATCCAATCAACATCAGGCACAGGCTAAATATATAATGGTTTTTACTTTTACCTAATACTACTGCAGCCCTTTCTTTCTCAAAAATTTCAAGTGAGGTGATGAAATTTTTCTCCAGCATACCATTTGGTAATCCAAGTTTCTTGTCCTTATAAAGCACTGTACAATGCCATACCTTTATGTAATTGTACCTACATATTCCGGAAGAGGAACACTATTGGCAAGTTCCAGAGAAAACAATGTTGGGACTAAACATATGGTGAATAATCCACAGTCAGTGACACCAACAAACAGAAGGAGGGGAAAGTGAAATATGACCTGGCATATTAAATCTTAAGTTCTCACAACAGTTGACACACTGTAATGGCCATTTAATGTTCCTTCATCCAGTTGTCAGTTCCAACCAGCCTAAGTCAGAACATACTGTTAGCTGTCCCCCATTACCAGTTTCTCTCAGTTCAGTCTTCAGATCCAAAAGATATATTAACTGTCTTCAGACTGTAATGAACACTCGCCAACACCACAGCCATGGTATCATCACACATATGGAACTGTCAACTGAATTCTCTCTCTCCTTTCCCCCTTCCCCTCTATACCTCACCCACATCTATTGTTAATAACCAGGGTGTGTTAGCAGTTGGTGGTGCCACACAGCACCTCTGTATGCATCTCTTGAACTCAGACCTCACCACAAGGAACGGTGGCAACATTATCATGCGCTTGCACCCCTTCGCAACACCTAGCAGCCCCTCCTCCCAGCTCCCCTTCTTCACCTTCACTCGCTGAGGCTTCTCTGACTTCGTGGTGTCCTCCACCACCTGCAACATGTTTATACATGGAACTGCAACAGACAAACCTAAAGGGAAAGCTGTTTATTTCATGATGCTGGATTAATTTACTACTCTATTTTATTTGGATGACTTACTAGCCTGGATAGGAGACATTAAACAGCTGATCCACCAGTGCTGATGCTGTTCCTACCTTGGAACACAGAAATGTGTAGAGTCTGATTGACTGCAGTGCCAATGTTACAGAAACTTTTGACCTGTCTAGAGGATGGAAACAGCAAGTGTCTCAGCAATACTAGCAACACAACTTGCTTCTAAAACATTCATAATGTCACCAGTGGCAACAGAGCAGTTTCGCAACACACGTGATTGCAAACTATATATCATGTGTACAAGCACCAGGTACAATATTCCAGATGAAAAGAGCTTACAGAAGTATCTGAATCGACAGCAAAAGTATGCAGTTCTCAAGATACAATGCACACAACTAAAAGCACTAACAATAAAGCTCACACATACAGCAGGAATTGTATATAATGTGGCAATAAAGATAAACTGGAAAGAAAGACAATCTATGATAAAAGACATATGTAGATGCAGAATTATGATGATAACCAAACCAGCACTAAAGATGGGCCTCACTTAATGCTGCCTCAAACAACCAACATGTTGCTTTAACACAGCCATCAAAGTTTCTATGAACACTGTTTTGACTGGCAAATGGCAACATACTCAATGTCCAGACTCTAGATTATTGTAATTAAACCTGATGGAGGAAAAATGCTCCATTCTACAGTTTCAAACTACATCATAATTTTCATGCCCCAGTATTAAATGGGGACTTACTTTGGAATAAAAATACAGTTGACAGTAATGTGTATATCATTAGCAAACATAATAAAAACCATTGTTAAAAATTCCATGGTATATCAAGTAATTGCCAGACTGACCACAACATGACACTACTGCTATTACCATAAACTTCTACCTGTAGGTATACTGTAGGGTCTGTTGAGTCATTTCCTGCTTGCAACACAGCTGTTAGATACAAGTGCCTGTTGTGTCATCTGCAATTTTGGCATAGGTCTACCGACAAAATAGAAAACATGAAACAACAAAATGTATGCATCAAATTCTGCTTCAAACGGGGGCAGAATGCTAAGGAAACTTTTAAAATGTTGCAAGACTAGTTTTTGGAGAGCAAACAATGGAAATAACACAAATTTCTGAGTGGTTCATCCAAGTTAGAAAGTGAAAAGACATCCAGTGAACATGCTGAATGCTTAGGACTTAGCAAAACAGATCAAAAATATAAAGTTAAGAAACATCCTAAAAGCAGAAGAATCATCACAATCTGTGAAGCTGTTGACATGTTAGAAATTTCATATGGCTCAGTTCAGAGCATCTGAAAGACAATCTGAACATGCAGTGACTGCCATCTCTACCAAAGACAATGCACCTGTTCACTCTGCCCAGTATGTGTTTGTCAATTTCTGGTTTTACAAACAGTCATTCCACAGTTCACCAGATTTAGCACCATGTGACTTGTTGCTTTGCCTCAAAAGACATTAAAGGAAATGAGATTTAATTATGTCACTGTGATTCAAGCAAAATCTTGGTGAACACTTGCTCATTTTCAAACACTGCACTTCACAATATGCTGCAAATGGTGGTGCAATCACCAGCAACACTGTATAAATTCCCAAAGAGACCTACTATGAAACAGACAACATTGATTGGAAGTAAGCTGTCCTTACAGGGAAATAAATCAGTCTCTAAAATAATGTAACATTTTACCACCAGCATGTGCACAGCCAGCACACATAGTCATCTAAATCATGAAACACAACATGAATGACTGCATCATCACACATAGACTCACCTCACCCAGCTTGCACCCACTAAGAGGAAATGCAATGTACCGCACACTAACAACATCTCCCTCATTTGCTGTGGCACCCACCCCAAACAGCAGATCTTGTGTTACAAAGTTCTGATCACCCTGTTTCCCCATTGCATTCACACGAGCAAGTCCCACCTGAAACATTAAAATCACCATTCAGCATACCTGCACACACCACTACATAGACCCCTTAACCTTTAAAGTATGAGGAGTTCAAACCCCAAAGTAGCCACTGAAAGCTGGGGTACTTTATACTTTAAAAACACAATTCTGCATCCGCTGATTATATCCGTTGTATTTCATACATTTTTAAAGGCATAACTTAAAAAAAAAAAGTATCCGCTGAAGAATGACTCCACCTAATCACTCCACAAGATTAAAGAAAATCCACATATTTTTTACGAAGCTTCGTTGAAGATCACTTTGTTTATTTCTCACTCTAATTTTCATTTTCTAGATTTATTCTTTTCAAATAGCTTCTGCTGTAAGTGGAGATGTGTGCTATAAAATTTGCAGCTGACTGCACATGTCATCATATTTTCTCAGATGTTGTTTAGGGGTGGTGTTGGTGCTGGCTTGTCCAGGTGTTGTGGTGAACAGACCGGGAGTGGGAAGGAATGAATACCAACATTTGCTCTCTCTGTTTAGTGCAATATGGGACCAGAGGCAAATGTCCTTCATTCTGCTATAAGAGCTTCTTTGTGAGTTTTAGTAACTGTAGGTTAATGCTTATGTCCATTCCACATCAGAGCAATAGCATGCAACAGGCCAGGCAGGGCACTGATCTGATGAGAGTCAGAAGGTGTTGGGTTTGGTGTATGTGAATTGTGTGGAGGTGCATTAAGCAGTGTGGCTAGAAGGAAAAACGTTTCTGACCCAGACTTCACAGTACTGGTATTAGAATCAAACTCTGACAGCCATTTATCAGAAGATGAAGACATTTCTGCCCAGAGTGACAGTGACACAAACTGCACTCACTGGACTGACAACACAAAGTGTCAACCTACCGCACCTGCAATCCACAGGTGTACAAAGGGTCCAAGTGGGGTACAACAAACAGATCCACCCTTCATCAATAACACCCTTGCCCAATTAGTATTTTGACTGCAAGACAATAAGACAAGGTCCACCCACAAGCCAACTAAAAAGACCTGACATAAGACACAACAGGAACAGGCTTATGCAATGTAAGAAAATTCAGTGTCATGTGTCCAGACAAAAACAAAGACACAAGAGCAAAATTCAAGTTTTGATAAAGCAACACAGAGTTGCGTTGTACCCCATGTTTCAAGGTACACCACACCAAACTCCATTTCTGAAGATCAACTGACAATAAAATGGAAAAGCAGAACACACAAATGTCAGTAAATATTACCACTGCAATCACTGAACTGATATTTTTCAGTAGCATTTTCTTGATGAAATAATTGGGGTGGAAGGAGAGTGTATTTTATATAATGGGCTTTATGAAGGAGCAAAGACTTATTGGAGGGTCTTTATATGTGTATTTGCTTCACTTTGAAAATACAATGAAAAAAATAAGAAACGCTGCTTGGAGATGTCTGTCTGTCTGCCTATAATTTGTGAATTGTGGAAAAGTTGTTATCTTGTCTGAAAGAAAAATGAAACTTTATCAGTGATAATTTGAACTACAATTAAACTGCACACAATTTTTTATGCCTATACAAGCCTTCAGCCAAATACTCTGAAAAAAAAAAATGTGTAATTATAAATGCAGAATATTTTAAAAAGAATACAGTGTTGTGGAACAACATTTTTGCATCCCACCACTGAGGGCAATCAATTACTTGGACAGTGTTTTCCCATTCTACCATAAAGGGTTAGAGAGTTCCAGTTCTACTCACCTCTCTGGAAAACTCTATTGCATCACCACTACTCTCAAACATCACTGACCAATTCTGCATCTGATCATCATAGAACGTGGCATAATTGTTTGCTTGCACCTGAAAAACAGCAAATTCTGACATCACTACGTCAGCCCAACAAGACTTGCTATTGGACATAAACCTTGTGTAGGTGGTAGTCAAAATGGCTGTTGACTTTCTGCAGACATGAATTTCCTGTCACTGTGGTGAGTTCCAAGAGCCTGCTCTTGACATCTGTGTACATGTGTGCAATTGCAATTCAGCCTGGCATACAAGAGTGCCAAGGCTGAAGTTTGATAAAGATTATTTCTATACGTGATCTTCCTCCCACCACGTTTTTCGACAGGCAGTACTGCAGTACTCTTCTGGCGCACCCTTCAGGATGTCATACAAACACAGCACTACAATCTATAACCCTGTACACATCAGCTTCCTCATTGTTTTAACCCTGTGCAAATGTGTTGCCCAGCCATACACAAAACATGAATGTTCACTCTCCTTCAAATTTTGACTCCTAATACTGAAAATGACAAAATTTTCTGAACTAATGTTGGTCATACCCTCTGTACTTTTCGTTAAGCACACCAGAACACGTCTCCACTCATATCTTCACCCAGAATATGTGTCTGCACATGTTCCATGCTGTGCTACAGCTCAACATAAACTACTGCAGTCTACCACTTATACCATATTAAGCACAACATGAGGACATTATTTTATCTGATAACTCCTACCACTACTTCACTCGGGTCCTGTCATGTGATGGCATGCAGTGTAACACTTACAACCATTTAAATTTGCTGTCGATCAAGAGCCAAACAGTTTAGTCCAACATACTGCACTTATTATTACACTTTTACCCACTACAGTTAATTAAGGGAGCTGGAAATGCATTCGTATGGTTTGCAAACACACATCACAAACAACAGGTTCTGTTCATAGCATGCAAGAGTTTTAACAGTTAAGCAAGCCAACAGGAGAGCTACCAACAGCTGTGAGTAAACGTAATGTCCCTATATAACATTCTGATGCAGTATAGCCTGCTATCTCAATGTTGGCAGCAACCACTGCACATCTGGTCAAACAAAGGGCATGCTCACACATAATTTCATAATTTCTCTGAACTGGATTGAAATTCTTTTGGCTCCTCAATTAAAATTAATCTGCTGCAATACAATGTGTTACAATGTGTAACAAATGAAAATTCAAAACAAAGAAAACCTTTCTTGGAAAATTCTAGAAAACTCAGTTTCATAATATCCAGTCCTTTCAGTGTGGCACCATTTCACCAGTATGGAAGCCACCCTGTTGGAAATGATCAGTCTACAGGTCAGGATGAAGTGCTGTGTTCTGGGATGTAGCACCTTGTACACTGCATGTGATTATACACACACATACACACATACTAATTACATCTTTACCATGACAATGGAGGCAGCAGTTGTCTCTCAGTTGTTGGCAACTATATACCAGACAACATGGCTACACTACCAGAGGGCACAGTCGGATCCCACAACTGTTATATTTCACCAACCATCATGCAGTGTTGCATGTTACCATGTATTTCTTGTCAAAACTTAGCAATTAAACCAATAATTACACTGTCTTTAGGCAACAACCCTAATAATCTATATTTTTATATTAATATTTCATATTAGTATATTTATATTAATATAAAAAATATAGAATATTAGGGGTGCTCACTTGATAGGGTGCATTTGTTAGTTTAAATTCTGAGGTTTAATATTTGACAGAAGCCTTAGCAGTCACTAGCAAGGTGGTTGGTCTAGAAGTACGTGCAGAGAAAACTCAGTACATGATCATATCTTGTGACCAGAATGCTGGACAAAATCATAACAAAAAGATAGGTAATAAGTCCTCTGAAAGCGCGGAACAGTTCAGATATGCAGACCTACATTAACAAATCAAAATTCCATTCATGAAGAAATTAAGAGCAGACTGAAGATGGGGAATGCTTGCTACCATTAGGTGCAGAGCTTCGGTCTTCCAGTGTACTGTCCACAAGTATAGCAATTAAGAAATACAGAACTGTAATTTTGCCTGTTGTTTTGTATGGGTGTGAGGGAGGAACACAGGCTGAGGGTATTCAAAAATAGGGGGCCGAGGAAGATACTTGGGTCTCAAAGGGGCAGGGTACCAAGAGAGTGGAGAGAAGACTATGTAAAGGGACACACAGAGAAGACAGGAGAAATGCATACAGGGTTTTGTTGGGGAAACCTGAGGGAAAGAACCACTTGGAAGACCAAGGTATAGATGGGAGCATATTAAAATAGATCTTAAAGAAACAGGATGGGAGGTCATAAACTGAATTCATCTGGTTCAGGATAGAGTCAAGTGGCGAGCTCTTGTGAGTGAAGTAATGAACTGTCAGGTTCGATAAAATGCAAGAAGCTTCTTGACTAGCTGCAGACCTGTTACGTTCTTAAGAAGGACTCTGCCCCATGCAGTTAGTTTGTCTCTTTGTTTGGTTTGTTTGTTTTGTCACTAGTGGACACTTGCCACATAGTGGGAACAGTGTACTTGTGCATATATTGACCCCTTGTCCATTTCCACCCCAAATGCCTATAAATATGACACATTGAATTGAATGGTATTTGGGTCCGAGCCCTTCCGGGCCCAAGGCACCTAGGCCTTAGGACATGCCCTTTGTGCCCCACGTTCTGTACTAAATTAGAGGAGCCCTGTTCCTTTAGCAAAGTTCCAGATTGCCCCTACACTTAATTTTCTGATATACTCAGGGTCCAAAAAGAAGGAACCCAGATGTGTATGTATGAGTGAAGCCAAGGCCTCACACTAAATATGACACAAGTCACATGCATCACCCATGTCTGTTTAGTTATCTCATCTAGATCTGTTGCAGTCCCATGACTCAGCTCTACTTGGCATGCAGACATGTGACTTGTGTGTGGACAATCTGCTTCCCCTGGTATATCAAGTGGCCAAGGAATGTCATGCGAACACAATGACAATAACCAGGCAAACATTTGGTAAGTGTATCTGAGTTTGTTTGCCAGATAAACCGTACATAGACACAGTATGATAGTTATTCATTGGCTTCTTGTGAAGTGTAGAATTCTTGGCACATTTGTCAGATACCCCAGTTGTGGGAACAAGCCTGAACATTCACTGCTAGTGATATAATATTCTGTTTCTGTCCTCACCACAAACTGAAATGAGGGCAATATGCGCACGCTACTGACATGTTGCTGCTTCCCCTTGTACAGCAGCAGCTGGTACACCCGTGTTTCCACATTTCCAAGCACAGCTGCACCCAGCTTCCCTTGAGCATTGTAATTTCCATCTGCCCTAGAAACACATTAAACTGTAAGCACAGCAGGCAATTACATGGAAATGTGCAAAAAATGGGAAAAGGGAAGATGCTGAGGAAGCGCACACTACGAATCCTGTGCCAGACAGAAGCAAAGGACAACTGACTATGTAAATCAGTCAACTTCTCCACCAGATTACCTTCTTCAATAGTTTTGCTAACAACCTGCTGTACAGCAGTCTACAATGCATATGTTTTGTTCTTAATCCACCTTAACTGTCTGTAAACATACTGAACTAAACCAATAAAAAAATTTAATAAAGTAACTTAGACTTTTATGCATGGTTTGACTTTCTCACAGTGGTCTTGTTGAAGTATTAAGTCCTCTGAGATGTCACATTGTGTCACCAGATCAGTAGCTCCTTGCATGTCAAAGCTTCATGATGCTCTTCTCTTTACAGCAAGCAGTCCACAAACATTGAACTGCTTGACCAAGCACTACTTCCCAGAGGAACTGAATCTTAATAAGTATTTTATATCATTCATATTATTCATTCTGTGGAACCATAAAAACCCTCCATGCCATTGCTGGTAACATTCCATGTGCACTAAAGTACCCACTATGAACATACCTTTTAACATTTAACATTGTTGTTAATTACACAGATTACACAATGTGAGTGATGGATGAATGATGGAGTATGGAGCACTGGTGGAATGTTACAGGACAAAAGAGAAATACTTGGAGAAAAAAATATCCAAGTGCCAGTTTGTCCACCACAAATCCCAAAAAGAGACTGAGCTGGTTTGTAGCTGTAAAGAATGCATTTTGAAGTTATGCGTACTACTGAGTAAGAGTGTTGGTGCATGAAGCCGAAGTAAAATTGCTCCACTGTAATCTAGCAGAATCATGCCAAACTCCTGTGACATCAAACAAGACCCATCACAGTGGGAAACCAAACCCACATTCCAAATGAACATTCAACTGACTGCTACCTTTAAGGAAACATTGGTACTTTTAGTGCAAGACTGCTGACACTATCGTTACCGAGTCTAGTCCAGAATAAGACAACTTATTATTCACCTAATAAGTGTTACAAACCATTATTCACTACCATCTTAACATATTCTTCTTCCTTATTCAAAATGAAATGTTTAGAAAAATTATTATGTAATGCATGTATTTCATAAATGGTACAGCCTTCAGTTGCCCATAATGCAGTCATTTTTTTAAGAACATGTTACAGCATGGACCAAAAGATGTGGCAACAGGCTTCTAAATAAATAAATAAATGTGTACATTGGTGGTACCAAGCAGCATAAAATGAAAACATTAAAAATTCTAATATGTATGTTCATTGTTGCCTTCAGCAATTCTCCCATCTTACTCATTTCACACCATTACATTGGAACTGCAAATATAACAGTGTTACAGACAATAAGGGCACAACAAAACATTTACAGAATGAATATTAAGGTTTTTAAAGTTTCTGCTTATTTACATGTAAGAAAATTGTTTCAATACTTCACCCATTCACACAAATGCAAAATCTAACGAAATTTAAAAAAAAAGAAATCATTTTCAGTCAGCCTTACTCTATTTAATATCAAGTAACACTGCCCAAGTTCCCTCGGAACATAAATTACCTTCACAACCGTCATCAACAATGGCAATTCTAACAGTGTAACATGCCTACTCTTCCTTGCATGCCTTAATAAAAGGTACGTACAGTACATACTTATATTACACTGACATTTTTGCATATACAGGTCATTTCTGTTAGACAAATATTACCCTCTTGAATTGTTGATTCATGTAGAACGGAAACCCTGCCACGATATAAGGCATGTATGTCACGCTCTTGTTCTGCACTGGTTCCCAGTTACCAGTCTCTACACCATTTTACTGCCAGTTTACCACCTCTGCATCCATGCTGAGGGGCAGACAATTACATACATAGGAACCACCAACACTTCAATCAAAAGATAAACATATTCTCATAACAATATGGTGTAAACGGAAATCGTAACTCGGCCTGTCTCTTACAGCTTATATGTCTGGACTGCCTTCGCTGTGATGATACTCAGTTTGGCTGTGGACGGTGCACCCTGCCCCTTCACATTCGGACTTTCTACAAGATGTCCTTTCTTTGGCTGTTTGGGAGCTGTATACGTTAGCGAGGTGTTGCCGTCCTGCGACGATTTTCCAAGCCCGAACAGTGACGCAAGCTTTGAACTGCAATATTTTGGAGGAGGAATCATATTGATTTAAATTTGCGGAGAATTGAAACAAATGCAGACAGGCTCATCAGCAAGCTTCTCTCACCTGGAGCCCAGCATGAAATCATCTTCGTCGTCTCCTTGAAACATGTCAAACTGTACTTAACCACAGATCATATATAACGTACCTAACGTTGTCTCACAACACGTTCCCACATAACACCTCCATGCTCTCTCGCATCAGTGTCTGCATCTGTCGGCTCCTATACTAGATGATCTGTGGTCGGCTCGGTCGCACGCCCATACTCACGGATAATCTCCCATACTACTCTGTGATGGTCACAGATTACTTACAGGCCGTTCGGGTGACTGTAATCCGTAGTCAGATGATTGCTACCGGCACTGGACATTGATGACGTCACCCTGGCCTCGTACGCTGTGCGAAATCAGGACCACAATTTAATACCACACGACTGCCTTCCTCTGCCATCTACAGGGAAATACGTGCACAAACTACGCCTGTAGGAAGTAGAGGTCTCTATACGCCGGTGGTCGCGGAAGTTCTCCCATGTGCAATGACGTACTTCGTGACGAAAGCGAACAGCTGGTGAAGGGAAGGGAGTTTATTAAGAAAAGCAGGAAAGGACATTGTGGTATAACATAGCGATATCCCCAAGTGCATGGTGAAGACTGCCAACGACAGAAAACGAAGTCTGCTGTGCACACAAACCACCACCACCCTCGCAAGGTAATCTGTGTAGTCAACTTTGTTCATATTCGCATGTATAACAGTTCACAAGCATGTAAATGTAATTTGGTTAGGTCCTGTGGTGTAAATTTAATACATATTTCATTATATGCCTTGTGTCCCTTCCCCGATTGCATAACGTATGTGTTGGATTCCAACACTGTGTTTGTAAGCCATGATAAGATTAAATTACCACAAAAAATTTTGGTAGTGGTATCGTCATTGATCAGGCGGTCTTGGGTGATAATATTCGCACATTAGCTTCATCTCAGCTGCCAGATGTGTCGAGTTTCATGTCTTATGCATCACAGCTGCCCTAAATCCGAAAAGGTTTGTGATTGGTTTATTTTTACGGCACTGAATAATCATTGGCTCATGTTTTGTGACCCTGTTCCAAGGGGGAGGAGAAAGCGACTCTGCTTGTAGTTTTTAATGTTCAGACAATGGTGTGGTACAGATGCAGTTTATCTACGAGTCGTCATTGTTAAAAAGCAAATTCATTAATGTAAAGGTCTTCGTATGCGGAATATGTCGCACCCACCGGGATTCGATCCCCAGACCGTCCAGCCCGTAGCGAGTCGCTATACCGACTGAGCTATTACAGCCCTTCCCGTTTACCTTTTAAAGGTAGAGTCAGTAGAGAAAAACGAAGTGTAAGCAGAGGTTAGCAGTGTTCAGTGTCGTGTATGTGTACGATTGGAGTTTTTTGTGCACATTAAGGAGGGATAGTTCGTGACTCCGGCTGTTGTACATCTCATCTCGTATTAAGATTTTGTTGTTGCTCAAAGTCTAGGTTTAAAAATGTTATGTTCCGTCGGCTGCTGTGTTGTGCCTTGAACTCTCACAGTAAGAACTGAGATAAAATTGCCACAGAAGAAAAATGTATAATACACAGATAAAAGTGCATTCAGAAAACATTTAAGTTTTGGTGCTGCATGTTAGTAAGGCTTTTTTTTTTAGTATTGTTTTCAGTAAGCTGCAACATCCTGTACGTTATCGTAGAAAGTTTCAGGTTCTCTTCGTGACACGCTTTAGGTGGTGAAAGCTTCTGGTGGTCACCTATTCAGTAGTCGGCTGCGTTACGCCCCAAGACATCTTTATCTTACACTCTGAGAGTGTTTCAGGGAAGTACTGAGGAAAACATTTTGTTCTATCAGATCCGAAGTAACAAGCGAAATGAGTAAAATGCATCAAGGGGCTTAATAATTTATATCCTTAATCTGATATTGTCGTTAGAAGAAGGTGTAGGTGTAGTGGACATGTAGCATGTATACATATTATGCTGTTGAGAACCCCGTAGAGAGAAACAAACTGGGAAACCAATATGTGGATAGGTACATAGGCTGTGCGGATTTGAATTTGAATGAAGTGGTGAAGGAAGAGTGCCTTCAGAGCAGGGAACTTGTGGACAGCACCTATCCGTGAGCTTGTAACACGCATCGTACGGTCCTACAGGAGCCTGCCCGTAGCAGAAATCGTTAACTTGCCTTAGTGACAATCAGGTGCCTGTATTCAGGTATAATGAGATCGAATCAGAAAATAAGTTAAATTAATTTTACCTGTATTGTGATAATGACATTTGTTGTACTAGAGATGGTCACGAGATGCCCTGCGCCCAAGCTGTAGCAAGAATCTTTAGGTTGTCATGGTGTATATCCGATATGTGACTTCGTTCGGCATTCGGGGGTTTAGCCGGGTCGTGTGTTCATGCTCTACTAACTTTTCAGCACACATTGCACGGTGCTCTCGGCCGTTACTGCACACAAACGCACTGGCAGGCTGCGACACAGACACCTTGTAATTATAACAGGGATTATGCTTACGCTAACGGATTTCCCGTCGTCGCTAAGGGACTTGACATGGACATACCAATGACTTCTGCTACAAATGGCAACATGTCCTGGGGGGCGGGGGTTTGGTTGTTGGATGGATGTGTGGGGCTCGGTCGCGCCAGCTGAATGTGTCGCCACCTGGGGCAATCGAGCACCTGAAACAAATACGTTTGTATACAAAACGTTCAAAGTTTGTGTTTCATAGAAATAACAGACAGCTCATTGTAAACAGATTAAGAATGCTCAAGGCCAGACAAGTTTGCTGACGTAGAGGCTTATGTTTTGTGACCGAACATTCTTGTATGTCTACGTGCTGCACTAAACCACGCTGTGTCAATTGCATGGGACTGTCTCCGGTTACAGCAACATGAGCTGTATCGGACCGACCGGAAGCTACGTTATTTTCTTCTTACACTAGCTATGCTAAGATTCGTTCTGCGGAGGCGGTACGTTCCGTGGAAACAGCACTTTCTTGGCGATTCTCTGCTTAGGATATGTGAAATGTGCATTAAACATGGCGGACGGGAATTTGAGCAATCTTTTGCAGCTCCTCATTGCCACTTTCTGCTGTGAGTCCAGCAGTGTTTCCTCGGAACGTGTATACTGCCTGTTAGGACATCCTGCCTCATGCACAAAGCTCGATATAGCATTACAAATTGCGCGATGAACAGTATTGGACGGGCGAGACTGAGGAAGACCGCAAATTTAATTTCGGACAGTTCGTGTGCCGTCCGATTTGCTGTGTACTGCGCATGGCACTGACGCAGCGGTGTGCTACGTTCGCGTGTCTTTCGCTCTCGACACCTGAACGTTGACCTGACTGACCAATAGGACGCACTGTGCATACACATACTTCAAGCTGCTGCTGCTTTTACTGCTACTCGCACGCAGCTGAACACGCCACGGCTGTAGCATGCAGCAGGAAGCAGTCTTGTGGTCTGCAGCACGCTTCCGTTAATTACAGGAACTTACTTTGAGTATCCGAAAGCACCGGAACTGCTGTGCCAAATATCGAGACACTCACGCCAGTTGAATCCGCTCCCATATATCCATAATCGATATCCTGATTTTACCGAGTGCTCTTTTTTGGACATGAAATTTCGCCTTTTGTATGGTGGCCAGCACTAAATTATATACAAATACTCAGCTCGTACCGCGCAGTAAACACACTGAGTCTCGGTTATAGGATTGCAAATGGCGTACTTCTTGGCGCAGTACAGAGATTCACCAAGGCTTTCTTCAATTTAAATATGTCGTGCGGTGTCCCTGCACACACAACATGTAGTTGCATTTACGCCTGCATGCACCATTTTGACGAAACTCACAAACACTCTGCAGCATCAAACCTACGTGCAAATCTCTTATATCGAATGTCAGACAGCAGACGTGCAACGTTCGGACGGACAAGTTTATTTGTGCGCGTAAGTAAAGTATGACTGCTATACCGTCGATTTTCGCGATGCTGAGAGTCACTGACTAGATTTTTGCAGGCATTTCCTGTATCAAATTTTACCCAAATCGGAGCAAAACTGTGTAAAATAGTAGCCCAATGTTGCTGATGCGCTGCGGTGAAGCCAAGCTGTCAATGTGCCGACTGTCTGTCATGAAACTGGCCCACTTAGCTCCAGAAATACGGGAAGGTCGGGTCGAAATTCGTTTACGTTGTTGAATGAAGTGTGGCCGCTTGTTGAACGGGAGCTGCTGTACCGCATTGCATGGAAATCCGACCAGCGTTTTGGTCTCTGATACTGTGGTACGGACGAACGGGCGTGTCTGCACATAAGGCGTGTTCTGACTTCGTAAATAACGCTTAAAAACCAGTCATTCCACGTTGTATGGGGAAATAATCGTTGTTTGTTCTCAGATCCACACAAAACACATAAATACACCGTGTGGGCAGAACGTAGAATTGCTGAATGTTAAACTGGCGGTATTATACATACAGAGACCGCTGGGATTTAAACGTTTCATTTTATGGTAGAAGTTGAAGTTGCCCTGTGCTTACTGAAGGACCTCGCCGTGAAGCTGTATGTGACAGAAGAATGCGAGTGGTCAGCTTTCGGCACCGGCCGCTTTACTCCAGAACTCGTCTTCAATGTGGACGAGGGCTAAATTTCTGTCCTTGCCGGGAATCGAACCCTGCTTCGTCGATCGTCTAGAAGGTAGCCCAGTCAGTACAATGACTGCGCTGTGCGGTCTGTTAGTGACCATTACCAGTTTATATGAGATTAATTTTCACGTGTTTTCTACCCCGAAAGTGAAGGCATTAGGACCCTTTGAAACGGTAGCGTCTGTGTACAAGCCAGAAGGTCGCCATGTTGTGGTGCTGTTTGAGATTCAGAGCGTGTGACGGGACAGGAGGGTGGAGAAAACTGTATAATGTGGATGGGCGGAATGTGTAGCACAGAGGGAGAGAAGTGATGCCTACACAGTTTTCGTGGGGAAAAGAGACCAAATAGAAGACCGTGACGTATATGGGAGGATATTATTAAAACGGATTTTACAGACGACTCAGGATGAGCCCATTTGGCTGACAAGCAGCCCCCCCGCCGTCGTGCTGTTGCGCGGATCTCTCTCAGCTTATTCAATTCCTGTCATTAAGTGAGGTTGGTTGCTTTCATTCTCTAGGGAATGAGACATCGTCAACGACGCACTGTGCGCTGTCCTTCCGAAACGTGCATTTTGTTAAAAAATGAATGGTTCTACTGGTCCCAATTGGTCTGCTGCGAGCGCGCTGCTGTTGGACTGCCTGGTTCCATCTAGCGCCTCCGGATGTGACATTGATTGGTTAGTTAAGTGTTTGTGCTGAAAATACGGATGTGGCAACGACAAAGTGTTAATGCAGACTGACCGGTACAGCAGACCGTGACGCACGCCAGCGCCCTGTCACCTGTCGCAGTCAATAGATTATGAAGCCGATTAAAAGTACCAGCCGACCTCGCAAGTGGCACATTAGAACGAAGCACACTTGCATGTGCCTCGTTCGGACCCTGAACACACTTGTGGCGTTCGGTTGCATTTTATACGCGTGTTTTCGAAGCGGTGGATATAAAGTAGGTTTCTTTGCTGGCGGATCCCTTTTGGCTTCGACAATAAGCACAGATTCTGACACAGAACTGCAGTGTCCGGATGACAGGTATCCGAAAGTAGATATGTATCAGAACTGATTTCTGATAGCGACGGACACACAGCAGTCGCTTTCGTAACGACGTGACTGTACGTAATTACACCGACTGTCGCTGGCTTCTGGATACAGGGAGTTTCTTAATTAGATATTGCAACGATCATACGAAATAAATACATCGCCAGTACAAGATGTTCCTTGATTATTTTTAACAAAACATTAACTTTTAAATTAATACAGCAATAATCTACACAGCAGCCATCCACGGTAACTGGTCACCGATCCCTTGTGACCGCGGAGCACACTTTGGGAACCGCTGCAGTAAACGGGTAGACTTAAACGGCCGCCTGGTCTGACCGTCTTGATCCAAGTGCAGTAACATGCAACAGACATGTTGAGACCAAGCTGTACGGTGTGCTGCTCACAAGGTGGTACTTACGTGCAGCATGGGATGGGGTACGTGTGGGAAGAAGAATACGTACGGGCTTTTAAGGGCCCAGGTGTGGGTGGGAGGATGATATTAAAATGGTTGTTACGGACATGGGATGGGAGGACGTGGACAGGATTCATGTCGCCCACGATAGGGACAAGCGGTCAGCTTATTAATGCTAGTGTGTGACACATTTTGTTACTTTTCAGGCCACTTTCCTGCCGGAAGACGGACAAAAATAATCTTCTGAGATCGTCTGCTGTGTTGGCGTCTTCCAGTGTCAACTTCTCAACCAGCTGACCAAGTGCAACAAAAACTGGTATGAGTGTTTTGCCGCTGAAGGCTATTCCGAACACAGAGTGTAGTGACGTCGTGCTCGTGCTGAAGGTGTGCTGGACAACAGACACGTCATATTGCGCTATCAAACACGCGGCCTTCCATGTTATACGGCAGTTCTACCGTTCCTGTTCCCATTACTAAATGTGGTCCGTGTCAGTACTGACGATTTCTTTTTAAATGAAAGTGTTTTTCGTTACGTGCCGGTAGGCTGAAAAGGTCCTCTGACCCTCGATGGTGACGAACAGCTACGTCAGCAGGAAATGCAGTAAAGTTTCTAATTTAATAATTGTAACTAATTTTGATTTTGTTACTAAAAATGTGCACTATTCTGAGTGTCGTCAAATCTTAAGGCAAATGCTTACCCTACACGTTGCTTAAAATGACGCGCGGCCAGCCTTTGATTTCACAATTATCCGTTTGCCCCTCGCACTGTTTTAGCTCCAGACAGCCACTCTGCAGCTATATTACTGCACAGAATGCCACACTGCGTCTTACTCCGTCTGTCGATCCGTCTCAGCTGGCTGCCATTTCTGCAGCAGCATGACACTTTCACTGCGCGTTACTTTTGTTACGGGTAACGTGTGTTGTCTACATACATACATTTATTTATTTATTTATTTGCGTTCATATAATACATACATAATACATACATACATACATACATACATACATACATACATACATACATACATACATTTCATCAATCCATGACATCCCTCTAGGGGCGTTCGGATATGAAACATTGTCAAATAAAAGATATTAACTATAATCAAACATTACTGAGAACAATACAAGACTCAACAGTCAATAAACAAACCAGACATAAAACAGGCAAATAGAACAAGAAAGGCATATTGAAAAGGAGACGGTACCATTTCTAATATACAAAATGTAGTGTAACATATTATATTCGTAATATCCTTGTCTTGAGAGGGCCAACCTGATCTCCTATGAGAGTATTAGTCATCTAAAAATTCTTCTAGAGAGTAAAAAGATTTGCTTACTAGATACTGTCTTAAAGTTGATATAAATGACTTTTATTTTCTACTAATTTTGCAGTGCAATCAGGTAATGTATTAAAGGTCCTAATACTCTTATAATACACTCCCCTTTGGTATAATGTAAGATTACTTATTGGTTTATGCAGTTTTTAATTTATTTCTCGTGTTGATATTATGAACCTCGATATTGGCCGTCAACTTTTCCTGGTTTTGTAGTAAGAATTTCATTAGAGATAGTATATATTGAGAGGTTATTGTCAGTATTCCCAATGATTGAAATAATGGTTTACAGGAGGTTTGGGCCTAGAACCAGTCATAATTCTTACTATTTTCTTTTGAGCCAAAAATATTTTATTGCTCTCTGAGGAATTTCCCCAGAAAATAAGTCCATAATTTATTACCGAATGGAAGTAAGCGAAACAGATCATTTTAAGCATGTTCAGGCTGCTAAAGTAGTACATGGTTCTAACAGCATAACAGGCCGTACTCAATTTTGGTAGGATTTTAGCAACATGATTTTTCCAATTCATATTATTATCTAATTCTAATCCCAAGAATCTGATATTTGTAACCTCATTGATTAAGTAATTATCAGTGGGACATTGTTGCTGAT
>Ga0123355_10005151_pt1 | contig 19072 bp, 13 predicted proteins | sample TergutEmb28metaG_3_FD_89872 | JGI IMG/M metagenome (GOLD analysis project Ga0123355, IMG submission 89872) | Embiratermes neotenicus P1 segment gut microbial communities from Petit-Saut dam, French Guiana - Emb289 P1 | ecosystem: Host-associated > Arthropoda: Insects > Digestive system > Gut ... | reverse complement strand
GCTCGGATGCTTCTTCCACTATTGCTAGTTCTTCGTGTAGTTTATTTAATATTCCTATTCCCATTTTTATCACCCCGAGTAATTTAGCGGGGGGTGGGGGATTTTGCAAATTAGATTGACGTGAGCCCGGGATGACGAAGCTGATGCTTGCTGAGTTCTTAATGAGATAGCCCCGGGCGTTGCTTTTCCGGTTTTGTCACTTTGGATAAAGCCGCTCTATGTGTGCTTCAAGTGGCATTCTTACAGATTCCAAGTGCTGGACCATATAAATTGCCATTACAACGGATTACACACATTAGCGTTATATTCTTTATATAAAGCCAGTGTTACATCATCGGCTTTTACATTTCTAATTATTTCACATAAATTATTCCTTGAAACATCCACAATAAGCTTGCCAAGTTCCGGCGTAGCATTGGAGTGCTCCCCCGCATAATGCTCGGGGAAATCACTATACCATTTTAGCCCGGAAAATACCCTATACTTTTTCAAATATGGCAATTTGTTTTGCCTGTATCCTCTTGTACTATCCTGTCTATCCATATGCACAAGATCTGGACGCAGATATAACATTACAGAAGTCTCGCCCAGGCCTGCATGTTCCCCCAAGTCGGTTGTTCCTGCAACATCATATATTTTTTGCTGACTTTCATCAGTCAATGACCATACACCACTTATATACACTACATAATCCTTTTGAAGGCCTGCCATTTTCATTGCAAAAAAATCAAGAAAATGAATATTACCCCCATGACTGTTGTAAATGATTATTTTCTTAAAGCCGTTTCTGGATATCTCATCGCACATCTCAAGTAGGGACGACAATATTAGCTCATGAGATGCGCCTATGCAGCCTACGTAGTGTGTACATTCACTGGCCTGCCCCATAAAATAATATGGAAATACCAGTGCTTTTTCCACTTTTGCTGCTTGCTCTACTATGGCACGCCCGATGTACATATCCGTACCGGTAGGAAGGTGGTCGCCGTGCTTTTCCAAGCATCCAATTGGCAAGATGCACACTCCACCACTGTCTACAGCCAATTGTTTCATTTCTTTAGATGATAGTTCTTCCCATCTCATATAGTTTCCTCCTAACAGCCCATCAAGAGCCGACTTCACCATCCAAGTATGAAAAGCGGAGTCGCGGCTCCGCCGCTCAACATAGCTTTTGAGTTGCGCGCGCTTCGCGCGCGCTTTCTAAAAACCGGTTTTGGTTTGCCATGGATTGTAAGCCGACAGAGTTATTTTCGTATTAACAGCCCATTAAGAGCCGACTTCACCATCCAAGCATGAACGCTTTCGAATGGGGGCGGCTACGCCGCCCCCACGCACTCCTTCTTTCGTATTAAGGGATTATAACCCCTGCCCCTTCGCCTAAGTTCTCTCCTGTGGCTAAAAGCTGCTTTAACTTCCGTTGCAGGGAGGTTTTTTCTGGCAACTCATCAATGGATAAATAATGCATTTTAAACACACGGATATTTGCTGTGTCGCCATTGGATGTGTCAATTATTTTATAGTCATTCATAAAACGCAAAATACCAGAATCTTCTGGCAGCATATCTCTAAGCTTGGGAGACAGTAACCAGGAATCGCAATAAAACTGGGCATTCTCGTATTCTGTACCTTTGAAAAACTTCCTGGCCTGGAGATAGGAATTATCTAGTTCTTCCCTAGATAAAACCGCGTCAGAAGGGATATGCACCGATAATAGCGGCGTCCCAGGCTCAAAATGCTTAGAATTCTCGGCTTTATATATTTCAAACTCCAAGGTACCCAACCTAAAGAGCATACCTGCAAAATGCCGCCACATCCAATAAGCAAAGTCAAATCCATAACTGCCATTAACCCCGTGGTAACCCTGTACAGAAATCGTAAAGTTCTTCATTGTGTCGATAAATATCTTTTCGGATATTTTTTTCTTTTCATAGATTTCTTTCTTGGTCACCAATGCCGCGTCAAGTAATGCAACCATTATTCTAAGGCCGTAGTTATCCAACTTGCCGCATATACATTTTGTGGCGTACATAGCGGTTTTTGGGTTTTGGAGTTGTGTGAGGAATGGAGTGACTGCCGAAAAATCAAACTCTGCTAGCTCCTTAGCGATTTTTGCAGTCATAGGCTCTGGCATATCAATCTTTGTGCATAGATTAAGTATTTCCTCGTGTGAATGTATCATATGGGCCTCCTATCGTGTTTGTTGTATAGGGATTTTGATACCGTTTTTGTCTGTGACGCGGCAAATTAGCCTGCTAACCCTCACTGGGATTGCTCGTTCCCATGAAAGTGGATTAAATACCACAGTTTGCTTATATGATACAGTAGCATTGTTTAATTTTCAAATGGGCCGAATAATATTCTGTTATCTAAATCTCCATTAATTATATCCATACCTCTAATATCTTACCAAGAACATTGACATTAGATAAATGAACATTAGAATGGAATTATCAAGTATTTAGTGAGGTTTATGTATGGATAAAAATATTTCGGCCTATGACAGAAATATCTTGCGAGAGCTTGCTCACAAACAACTTGAATATGCATCCCTTCCACTAATGCACTCACGCATTGCCGACTGGTACTCGCTCAACGATGGCAACGCCACAAGGCCAATCGTCCAACTGGAACTAGGCTCTTTCCAAGATGAAATTATCCCGCCGATGCTACGTTGCGAGTCTGAAACCGCACGCAACATCGAATTTTCCCTATATCGCAATTTCCTTAACTACGAATTATTTGATGATGACTTTCCCGTGCCGGATTTTTTCCCTATTGGGTGGCAACTTCGATTTAATTTGTTTGGCCTTAACATAGAGACAACGGGACCTAAGGAAGCTTCCTTGGGATATCAATATAAACATCCCATCACTGACCTCCCTGAGGACTTACCCAAATTAGGAAAAACAACATTTGGCGTCGATAAAGAAGGCACTCTTGCCTACAAGGCATTTGTTGAAGAAATCTTCGGGGATATTTTGCCGGCTAAGCTTGTTTCCTATTGCCTTGCTGCCTATCCTACCTATGAAGCGGTAAAGCTTATGGGGATGGAATATTTCTATGAGTCTATGTACACCCATCCCGAGGAGCTGCATGCTTTGATGAGCAGCATTGCCGATGGGTATAGAGAATATTTTACATGGTTAGAGGCGGAAAGCCTTCAATTACCTACTAACGGGCGGCAAGGAGTGGGACAAGGGACCTGGGGCTTTACACATCAGCTTCCTGGAACAGATAAACCGGTTAGTGCCAAGGCGTCCTGGGGTTATCTCAACTCCCAGGAAAGTGTAGGGATTTCACCAGATATGTATGAGGAATTTATTTTCCCGTATTATCAATCCCTGGCAGAGATGACCGGGCTTTTAGCATACGGCTGTTGCGAGCCTCCAGACAAAGTCTGGCAATATGTAAGTCAGTACAAAAACCTACGCAAGGTATCCATTCCTCCTTGGAGCGACGAAAAACTTATGGGAGACAGATTACGAGGCACTAATATCGTGTTTGCCCGCAAACCTGACCCACTTTTTTTAGGTACTGCCAATGATTTTGACGAAGTCGGATACACGAAGCATATAGTTAACACATTGACAGCGGCGCGAGGCTGTCAGTTGGAAATTACCTTCAGAGACATCTACACCATCGGCGGAAATGTTAAAAAAGCCCGGCGAGCTATAGAAATCATTCGTGAGCAAACAGAGAAAATCTGGCATTAATAATACGAAAATAATCGTTTTTGTAAAACCAGTTCATAAAAAGTGTGCACGAAGCGCACGCAACTCCGAAATATAGTGGCGAAGCCGCATTTTCATGCTTGGATGGTGATAAATCCATGATAGGCGAAAAACCAAAGTATAGAATCCTATGGACCTGGGATTACTGCACATTCTGGGATGATACAAAATTTGTCCGAGGCTCATGGTCCACAGGGGTAAGCCAACGCCGTACACATTTTCTCAATGACTACAAGCGGATGGTTGACCACTGCGCAAAGCTTGGTTTCAATGGCATTGTTATATGGGGAGCACTCAGGGCCCATGACAATGGTATCGAGCAATTCAGAGAACTTGTAAACTATGGTAAACAAAAGGGTGTGCGGATTTTGCCTGGGGTCGGTGTTTTCAGTTACGGTGGGGTAGTATACGACCCTCGTTCTCATTTTCTCATGCCTGATGAGTTGCCAAATGAGCCAAGTCCATACAATCTTCCCATGTGGCTTAACAAGCATCCCGAGCTTGCGGCTATATGCCCAGACGGCAAACCCAAAAACCTTGGGATGTTTAGTGCCGTAGCCTGCCCTTCCAAAAAAGAAAATATGGACTGGTTCAAGAACGCCTTTGAGTGGCTTTGTAATGAGTTCCAAATCGAGGGGGCACAAATTGAAATCGGGGACTATGCTGTCTGCCACTGTACCGATTGCAATAAAAAGCGCGAAGGGGCCTCTAGCTCGGTTTTCATGATTGAAGATATGGCTGAGCCTTACAATATTGCATACGACATCGCAAAAAAAGCCAACCCAGATGCATGGGTTATTTTTGAGACTTATAGCAGCTTCGCGCCTCCAATCACAGGGGATAATCCCAATGCACTAGGCATGGCACTAGACGCGCAGCAAATGAAACTGCTCAGTTCGTTGCCTGCTGACGCGCTACAGCAATGGGTTATGGACAGAGCCGTAGGTTATAAACCCACACAGGAATGGGGCAAAAATATATCCCTACCCTCCCACCCAGATAATCACATTGCCCGTATTACAGCCGGTTCCCAATGGCAAATCAACAGCATTGACGGCTGGGCAGTTTATGCCATCGGAGACATGGTAAAGAAATCAAGGGCCAGCGGTATAGGAGGCGTGAGCATTTTTGGGGAGGAATCACCAGTTTCCCCGCCTACGGAGGCCAATTATCTTGTTTTCTCAGAGTTTAGCGGTTTCGGGAATAAAAATGACGACTGTGATTTTGATTTTTTCACCAAGCAAACCCTTGACCCCTTGTACGGCGGTACAGGCTTTGCTGACAGATGGAAAGAGATTTATATAACGGCCCATATGCTGCGTCTTCATAAAGGCTCTCTTGAATGGGCGGTCAATGACCCCCTTCAATTCCATCACGCCCACCTGGAAATCAATCAACCGGATTTGCATATTAGATCAATGAATATGAGTATTGATGATAAGCGCAAGGAAACCCTAAAGCTTGCCCACGAAGCTCATGATATAGCTTCCAAGCTATCCGGGGATGTATGCCGAAGATGGGCTTGGCTGGAAAATTGGTTATGGTGTGCAGAATTTCTTTACTCTACAAATATATGGGAAAAATTTTAGCGTTAATCGCAGATAGGATGATTCAACATGAGTATTCAATTAAAGAGCGGCACACTACATTGCGAATTTTGCAAAGAGACAGGTGCTCTTACTAAGCTACTAGCCGACGGCTGGCCAATCCTTAACCGGGAGGGCCTTGGCCTAAGCTGGAGGATGATGGTCCCCCTCTCTGAGGAGCTTCGCAACAACGATGTACTTGGGGAAAAACAAAAGCTGACTTCTTACAATGCATCCGACGACGGAATCATATTTACGTGGGACGGGATTGAGTCAGAGCGTGGCGGCAAACATCCCATCAAGGTCAATCTTGAAGTCAAGGTCGAAGGCCAGCAAATCGTTTATTACATGGATATTGATAATAAATCCGAATACTTTGTGGAGTCCATTCATTGCCCATATGTAGGTGATGTGCAGCCTCCCGGAGATGTCCCTTGGTTTAATACATTTTCATGGGTGTATGCCACCAGCCATCAGCATAGAATTTGGCCATACTTCGATAACCTACCTGGCTATTTCGGGTTGGACTACCCCACCATTATCCTCAACTCTCCAGAGGCAGCCGGTGCGCCCATGGCTCCGTTCTTTCTTATGCGGTCTGAGCACAGAGGCTTGTATGCAGGGGTTAAGTCCAATAGCACAGAGTTAGTGTCCTGGATGATGGAACTCCGCCCCGGTTGGGAATCCTCCCTTCATTGCTCCGTACCAAGGTCTGACACGATTGACGGAAAACTTGTACACACTCGCTTTGCGGCAGTGCATATGTCGTATATCCAGCCTGGTGAAAGCCGTAGCCTTACCCCCATTGCCCTGGAAGCCTTTGAAGGTGACTGGCATAAGGGCGTGGATATATATAAATCTTGGCGGGATGGGTGGATGAAAATGGCAAAACCTCCGGCATGGACAAAAGACCCCCACGCCTGGCTGCAACTGCATATCAACTCCCCAGAAGACGAGCTCAGAATGCGCTTTACAGAGCTACCAAAGGTTGCGGAAGAGTGCAAAAAAATGGGCGTACCTGTAATCCAGCTTGTAGGCTGGAATGACGGCGGCCAGGACCAAGGCAATCCCTCTCATAGCCCTGACCCACGCCTTGGTACCTTTGAGGAGCTGAAAAACGCTATTGCAGAGTGCCATGCTATGGGCATCAAAATTATTTTGTTTACCAAGTTTACCTGGGCGGATCGCGCATCGGATTGGTTCCGCGAGGACTTGCATAGACTGGCAACTAAGGACCCATATGGGGATTATTATATGCACGTAGGATACAAATATCAAACCATGACTCAGCTCTTGGATATCAATACAAAGCGCTTGATACCCATGTGCTTCCTATCCGATGAGTATCTTGAAATATGTAAGGCAGAGCTTAAGAAGGTAGTAGACTTAGGTGCCGCAGGGATGCTCTTTGACGAAACTATGCATCATGGCCCCGCACTGCTATGCTTCGACGAAAGTCACGGCCACCGCTACGGTGCTCCCGTGTACCAAAATGACCGGGAATTTGTGCGCAGGATGTGGGAAGTAGAAGGCATAGCCGACGATTTCTTAATGGCGGGCGAGGCTTGCTATGACTGGGAAATGGATGCATATCAGTTCTCATATCACCGCTCCGCCCATTTGCTTCATTTGCCTTTGAGCCGCTATTTACTGCCACATGCTCAGTTTATGACGGCGGTTACCGGTTTTGGTGGGGACAGGGATATGATTAATCAGAGCCTTATGTACCGTTATATCATTAGCTATGAGCCTTATTTCTTTAAAGGCAAGCTAAGCGATTTCCCCAAAACTGTGGAATATGGCAATAAAATGGACCAAGTCAGGACCGAGCTGCGCAAGTGGTTCTGGGACGGGGAGTTTAGAGATAGATGCGATGCCGTGGTCACCAAGGAAAATGGGGATAAACATCATCCCTACTCCGTATTCAAAGCCGCGGACAATAGTCTTGGGCTGGTAATTTGCAACTACGATGATGAGGCATCAAAAATAATAGCAAAAACCGAATGCGGCGCAAGCTTTACAAAGTACAGACTGATAGATGAAGACAAATGGGTGGATATCACCGGTTTGATTAATGTACCGGCACATTCGGCAGTATTGGTTTTATAGTAAATCAGTATAAGGGTTGCCTTGCTAATAACACAGCAAACATCAGCTTCGTCATCCCGCGCTTGACGCGGGATCCCATAACCTTAATCGAAAGACTAGGGGGACCCCGGGTCAAGCCCGGGGTGACGGGCTCTTGCATTGTTTCTTAAACAAGACAGCTCCATCCTTAAGGAGTGATGACATGACCAAACGCGAAAATATATTAGCCGCCCTAAGGCGGCAAAAACCTGAAAGAGTACCCTTTAGCCTTCAACTTTGCTGGTCCTTGTACGAGGAGTTTAAAAAAAGAACCGGCGCGGAAGATTATCTCGAATACTTTGGAGCGGATTTTCGATATGTAGGCCTGGAGCCTTCCAAGTATCCTATTGATTATCGCCCCTATCACCCCAACCTGCCGGAAGGCACCTATATCGACGAATGGGGGATAGGCCAAGTACCAGGCAGCACAGCTCATTTCACAAAAATGGCCAGCCCCCTTAAAGATGCCACAACCCCCCAGGAAATCTGGGACTTCCCCGTACCGGATATAACCGCAGACTATCGATACGAAAATCTAGCCGCCAATGTTAAAAAGATACATGACGCGGGCCTAGCGGCAGTGTACTCAGCAGTGCAACTATTCGAGCCCGCCTGGTATTGGCGTGGCTTGGATAATTTCCTATGCGATATGCTTGATGATGAAGAAATGGTGGAAGCCGCCATGGAGAAAATGACCCAGCCCATGGAGATACTATGCCGTAGATTGGGAGAAGCCGGGGTAGATATTATTGTTTACGGCGATGATGTAGGCACGCAGCGGGGCCTGATGATGAACGTGGAGACCTGGCAAAAATGGGTCAAGCCCTATACCAAGCGAGTAATCGACGCGGCCAAAAATGCAAAACCGGATTTGCTTGCATATTATCATTCTGACGGAGCCATAGAGGAGCTTATCCCAGAGTTTATTGACGTTGGAGTGGATATCTTAAACCCAGTCCAGCCAGAATGCATGGACCCGGTAAAAATAAAGCAGCAATACGGAGATAGGCTCTCCTTCTGGGGAACCATAGGCACCCAAACCACCATGCCCTTTGGCACCCCAGAGGAAGTACGCCAGGAAACCATGAAAATGATAGAAACCGTAGGCAAGGGAGGCGGCCTAGTAATCGCCCCAACCCATATCATTGAACCAGAAGTGCCATGGGAAAATGTAATGGCCTTCATTGATGCGGTCAAAGGCTATAGATATTAAGGAGGAGCGAAACCATGAAAATCGAATACAAACTGCTTAGCTCACTAGCAAAAGTGTTCACAGACGAAGAGCCAACAGCACTCCCTGAGGGGATAAAGCTATCCGGTTTTATGAACGAAACCGTGTCCTTTCAGCTTGCGGTAAAAACCAAACATGGGGGGATGGTAAGGCTTAAAGCCGAATCGCAAATCAATGAGTATATAAACATTCGTGCAGTACGGGCGATTCCCGTTACCAGTCACGGATTTTCTGAAGAGGATGATTACTACGTACGCAAAGGACCGGGCCTCTATCCCGACCGCCTGGAAAAACTCCGCCATGGCTGGATTTACGCCCCAGGGGGTGAATGGCATACCTACTGGATTGATGTGGAGCCAGGCGCAGCGGCCGGTGTTTATCCGGTAAAGCTTATAATCACCATGTTGGAACCAGGGCTTTACGGCAAGGAAAGCAAGCCCATTGAAGTCGTAAGTACCTCTGTTGAGATTCTGGGAGCAGAGCTTCCAAAGCAGGAGCTACGCCATACCAAGTGGTTCCATGCGGACTGCCTTGCGGAGTATTACGATGTGGATATGTTTAGTGAAAGACATTGGCAAATCTGCGAGGATTTTATCAAGACCGCCACAAAACGAGGCATTAACTTAATTTTGACTCCTATTCTCACTCCCGCTTTAGATACAATGGTAGGCGGCGAGCGGCTTACGACCCAATTGGTTGATGTAACAGTAACTAAGGGCAAGTACAGCTTCGGCTTTGAAAAGCTGGACCGCTGGATAAAAATGTGCCTCAGAAACGATGTAGAATATTTCGAATTCGCACACCTAGTCACCCAATGGGGAGCAAAACACGCCCCCAAGGTCATGGCCACCGTTGATGGGCAGTACAAGCGGATTTTCGGTTGGGAAACTGATTCCCTAGGTGAGGATTACAAGGCTTTCATGGGTCCGTTTTTAACAGAGCTAACCAGCTTCCTAAGAGGTCTTGGCCTTACAGACAGATGCTATTTCCATATCTCCGACGAACCGGGGCTAATCAATATGGAAGAAGACCTGGCTCAATACACCGCATTCAAAGACATTATCTCCCCATATATCAAGGGCTTTAAGACCATTGATGCACTATCCAACTTAAAGTTCTATCAAAACGGTGCTGTTGATAGGCCAATCCCATCCTTGGAGCATGTGCAGCCATTCCTGGACGCTAAGGTCAAAGGTTTATGGGTATATTACACCGGTGGTCACGAAAAAAATGTAAGCAATCTATCCATTGCAATGCCGTCTTCCCGCAATAGAATCCTTGGGCTGCAGCTCTATAAATATGATATCGAGGGCTTCCTTCATTGGGGATACAACTACTACAATTCCTGGCTTTCTGTTGAGCCGATTAATCCCTATACCTCTGCAGATGTAGGTTTATTCGGTTTCGGAGGTACACATCAGGTGTATCCCGGACCGGATGGTAAGCCAGAGGAGACATTGAGACTGATGGTGTCTGCGCAATTTCTATACGACCTACGGGCCTTGAAACTGCTGGAGAGCTTGACCGATAAGGACTTTGTTGTAGGGCTGATTGACGAAGGCCTCACCGAGCCGGTTACATTCACCCAATATCCCAGAGAAGATGAGTATATCTTAGGACTCAGACAGCGGGTCAACACTGAAATTATGAAGCGGATATAATTTCGTCATTGCGAGCAAAGCGAAGCAATCCAGAGGTTAGTTACTGGATTGCTTCGTCGCTTTGTTCCTCGCAATGATGTATATTGTCAGTTTTATCATTAATGATAAAACCGGAAAATATTGAGTAGAATCGCGAAGCGATTGTGCGAAGCAACACTTTGGGAGGTATGCAATATGGCAGTTACAGCTAAACTATTGAGTTCCCTGGTAAAAGTATTCCTGGACGAAGAGCCCACAGGTATGCATGTAGAAAAGTCGGAAGGCTTTTCAAACGAGACGGTTTCGTTTCAAGTAGCCTTTACAGACGACATTCCCCATATTACCTATATGGCAAAAATAATCGTGGAGTCCCCCATTGCCGAGCATGTCAAGCTGCGCTCCGTGCAGCTGATTCCACATGCCAACACTACCCCTCCAGCCGATGATTATTTTTTGCGCACCGAGCCGGGGCTGTATCCTGACCGCCTTGCTGTTACCCGGGATAATTGGGTTACGATTTATGGTGGGCAATGGCGGTCTGTATGGGTTGATATTTATGATGCACCTACCGGTGTACATCCTATAAAATTTACTTATAAAAATTACGATGGGGAAATACTTGCCCAGTGCTCTACCTCTGTAGAAATATTTCCCGCTGCTCTTCCTCTGCAAAACCTCCGCCATACAAAATGGTTCCATACAGATTGCCTGGCCGAGTACTATCATGTAGAAACCTGGAGTGAGAGGCATTGGGAGATTATCGGCAACTTCATAGAAACCGCGGTAAAGCGCGGGATTAATATGGTTCTGACCCCTACCTTTACGCCGCCTCTTGACACAGCAGTCGGCCATGAGCGGCTTACAACCCAGTTGGTGGAGGTCACAGTAACCAAGGGAAAATATTCCTTTGGTTTTGAAAAGCTACGCCGCTGGGTGAATATGTGCCAAAACCTTGGAGTGGAATACTTTGAAATTGCCCATCTTTTCACCCAATGGGGAGCAAAGGCCGCCCCCAAGGTAATGGCAACGGTAGATGGGGAATATAAGCGGATTTTTGGCTGGGATACCCCTGCTCTTAGTGAGGGTTACACTACTTTCCTTGGAGCATATCTTCCGGCCCTTACAGGCTTTATGAAGGAAATCGGCATAGATAAAAGCTGCTATTTTCATCTATCCGATGAGCCTGGTGTAGGAGGCAAGGAAGACGCGGCACACTACAACGCCGCCATGGAAGTAATTGCTCCCTACCTCAAGGACTTTAGAATAATTGATGCACTGTCGGACTTGGAACTTTACAAAAGCGGTGGAATAGACACTCCTGTCCCCTGTTCCTATACGGTGGAAGCCTTTCTTGATGTGGGAATGACTGAGCCTTGGGTCTACTACTGCGGCGCACATCAAAAAGATATCAGCAATTTCTTCATCACAATGCCATCGGCCAGGAATCGTGTACTAGGGCTTCAGCTATATAAATTCGGCATACGGGGGTTTTTGCATTGGGGCTATAATTTTTACGGGTCGTTTCATTCTCTTACCCCAATTAATCCTTATTCCTCTGCGGATGCTACCTTTTGGGGATTTAACGCCAATGACGGATACCAGGTATATCCCGGGTCTGATGGGAAGCCTGAAGAATCTCTTCGCATTATGGTATTTGCTCAAGCCATTTACGATATGCGAGCCTTGCAAATGCTTGAGAGCCTTACGGATAAGGCGTTTGTTATAAATCTTATGGAAGAGGGCATAGATGAGCCTATTACTTTCACAAAGTACCCAAGAGGAGAGGAATATCTGTTAATATTACGGCAACGGGTTAACGATGAAATAATGAAGCGGATATAGCCGATATAAAGAAAGGGCGAATACCATGACAGAAAACCAACAAGGCCTATATGCCAGCCAACCCCACCAAAAAGGTAAGGGTTCATTTTCTCGCCTTGGGGCAGAAATACGAGGAGTCAAAGCAGAGGGCGGTACTGTTGTGGGTGTCCTTTGGGATAGTATCTATGAGGGATTAGAAGTGCCAAAGGGGATAACTTTTCAACATTTTGTTGATACATGGGGAGCATACCCCCGTGTTACGGTTATACCCCTGGACGCCAACCAGATTCGTTCCTACGAAGTGATAGAGAGCGGCATTGATATTTTGGTATTCCCATATGGCAGTATCATTCCTATGGATGCTTTTTATATGTACTCGGGCCAGTATTTTAACAAATACTTGGAAAACGGGGTTTCGGTGCTGACTACCGGGGGCATACCATTTATGAAACAGGCCAATAACGCAAATAGCGGGATTGTTGCTTTAGATACACCAGAAAATAGGCAACATGCCTATGACTCATGGGTTGGTAAATATGGCGTGAAATACTATCCTTGCGATGTCTTGCCTACCGTGCAAAAAGTCGATACAGCCTTCCTGCCTTCCTTGGAAGGGATGGATTTTGACCCGGCGGAATATGGGATTGGCATTACCAACTCGGCTCATACACCGGTACCGGTTCCACCCCATGGCAATGTATTTCCAGAGCGTTATCCCACCCGGCAGATTATCCCTTTAAGCTGGGGCTGCGACTGCTTTGGCAAAAAAATTGCCACAACAGGTATCCTCACCCAGGACTACGAAACCGGCAGCCGCCGGATTCATTTTTCTTATGAAGGTGAGCGGCATCCTCTTGCCCCTGGTAACCCACAATTTAAGAAAACCATGAGAGAAATATTTATCCTTTCGGCGAATAATATTTTTATTGGCGAGTTGGAAAGCAACTATGCCTGTTACAAGGCTGGGGAAATAGCCAGTATATCCTCCGAAATCTACAATTTTACAGGCAAAAGGAAAATCGCGACTCTTCATCTGCGGATTTTTGCAAAGGGTGAACTGATACACGATGAGCTGCGCCATCATGGCGCACCACCAGGTAAATCTTCGGCGAAATGGGATTACGAAATCGGTGCATCAGGGGATGAATTTCATGTGATGCTGGATGCAATCAGCTATGAGCAAATTGTCTCCCGTGCAGAAAACGGCTTTGTCGTCTGGCGTGACGATGAAATCCAAGACACGCCAACCTTTGGCATTCAAAAGGAATATTTCACCATGGGTAAACGGGGCTCCTTTATCACCGGCACCAATTACTACGAATCCACCCGTGGGGAAATCATGTGGTACAGGCCGGATGCCTGGCAGATAATCAGAGATATCCGCCAAATGGCGGAGTGCGGTGTCAATATGATTCGCCCACATTACCATCATATCAAGTGGTTTAGGGATTACCTGCAATACCAGCATGGCAAGCTCTTCCCATTTTATGATGGGGTTGCAGATGTAGGTTATTTGCCGGAGGAACGGTTTTTACGTATTTTCGATTTATTTATTTACCTATGCCATAAATACGGCATTGTCTACAACGGTGACCTTTTTACCTTGGTGCCCAGTGAAATGGGTGACCCTCGCGGGTGGTTTGGGACGGTGGAAGCCGTCTTAGATGAAGAAAAACGCGGGCCTCAAAAGGAATTTCTGCGTCTTCTTGAGAACCGCTATAAGGACCTTCCTCTGATATCATGGGATTTGTTCAATGAGCCTTCCGCTGTATCCGATGAGGATGTGGAAAAATGGGCGGTGGATTTACGGGAGGTATTCGATGATGTAAACCCAGAACGCCTACTTTGTGTGGGAGGGCCGTTTTCTCTGGGAGCCGGGCTGGATTATGACTGCCCCCATGGCCGGGTTGCAGAATCATTTGTAAACACAAATGGCAGGCCGGTTCTGCTACAGGAACTGCATATAGACCGGCCTGAGGAGCTAAAATTCGAACGGGAGCAGGGAGAAGAGCTACGTAGGGTATTTGTCTCGGCAATACGCAGCGGTATTGCAGGGGTCTGTCCTTGGTCATGGACCCGGCAGCTTAGGCTCTGGCAGGATACCTATGAGCATCATCACAGCTTCCCTATGGAAAAATGGGATGACCGCTTAGGTCTTAATACCCATGAGGACGGGACCCTTAAAATCGCCGGACGGGTATTTAAAGACATGGCGGTATTGCTGGGTCAAGTGAATCTTATTTCCTATGACCCTGAGGCGCAGCTTTGCACAACAGATAAAGGAATGCTCGAGGGCAGACTTGGAGATGGTCATAAAGGCAATGCCTTTTATCACTATAATGATGACCAAGTTTATATGGCAATGGATGAAGGAAAAATAATTCATGGTGGTCAGACATTGCTGTCTGCCGAAGCAGATGGTTATGTATATTTCCTTGCGGAAAAAGATGATACGGCTGTCTATTTCAAAGGCGAAGCGGCGGGCGCAATCAAGTTCTATCGTACTGGCGTGGCAACTGCTACCCTGGTCGACTTCTGTAGTAATTCCAATACTAGTGAGCTTTGCGTACTGGACTTTAATGAAACAGATAATTACACCGAAGTAAATCTAACACCAGAGATGAGCAGATATTGGATAAAGCTTAATTTCTAAAAAATATAGCGAACGACATTGAGAAACGCGATTGAAGGAGGGCTGACAAAAACGCGAACTTGGCGTTTTTGGCTGGTTTTGCCCGTGCAGTGGCGGTTCACGATTTCGAAAGTCGTTCACTGTACGCGGGGTGCATACGTGACACGGTTGTTTACTAATGGCAAAGTAATCTTGGAAGATAAAATCATAGAAAATGGCTCGGTTCTTGAGGAAGATGGGTTAATCAAAGAAATTTTCACCGACAGGATTGACATACCTGCGGATGAGATGATTGATGCAAATGGCTTATATATTTCACCTGGATTTATAGATACCCACCTCCATGGCGGAGGCGGCTATGATGTAATGGACGCCGATGCAGACGGACTGGTTGAGATTGCCAGGATTCACAGGAAACATGGGTGCACGGCCTTTCTTGCAACAACCCTTACTGCCCCAACAGAGCAGATACAGGCAGCAATCCGTAATGTTCACAAGGTGATGAACAGCGATTATAATGGTGCCAGGATTTTAGGTATACACCTGGAAGGCCCATGCTTTAGCATGAAATTCAAAGGTGCCCAGAACCCAAAATATCTGGCATTGCCATCTCCAGAATTATTCGACCAATTTGACCAAGGCCTCGGTATTATCCGGCGGATATCAATGGCACCGGAACTTAAGGGTGCCTTTGAAGCAGCCAAAGCCTACGCCTCCAAAGGGGTAAATATTAGCATAGCCCATTCCGAGGCGGATTTTGCCTGTGTTAAGGAATCGGTACGCCATGGATTTTCTCATATTACACATATGTATAACGGAATGTCCTATCTTATCAGCCCCGATTACTACTGCCAGGCAGGGGTCGCGGAGGCAGGCTTGCTCCTAGATGAGCTGACCGTGGAAGTAATAGCCGACGGCAAACATATGCCCCCGGAAATTTTGCAATTAATATATAAATGCAAAGGCCCTGATAGGATGCTGCTGACTACAGACGCCACCCGCCCCACCAACATGCCCGAAGGCAAATATGATTTATCGGGCCTGGATGTGCTGGTAACCGACGGCGTGGCAATGCTTACTGACCATACAAGCTTTGCGGGCAGTGTTGCGACCTGTGATAAACTCCTTCGCTTTGCCTACAAAGAATGCGGGTTTAAGCTCCACGAGGCTGTAAAAATGGCAAGTCTTAACCATGCGAAGATTATTAATATGGACCATGAGATAGGTTCGATAAAGAGAGGCAAGCGGGCAGATATTATTCTTTTTGATGATGATATACATGTGGTTTATACACCTAGCCAAACTTAGTATCAAGTATAGTTGATTCTTCTGCTTTTCGGTTGTTTTCAATGGTAATTTTATTACTAAATGCGTTATGACAAGTTTGATTGGCAAGTTGCACGTATTTCTGTTCTTTATCTATTCCCATGTAACTTCGCCCTTCTATAATTGCGGCGGCGGCGGTTGTTCCGCTACCGATAAAACAGTCAAGAACCGTATCGTCGGGTTCCGTAAATAACTGTATTAAACGTCTTGGAAGCTCTATTGGGAACTTTGCAACATGGTCATCATTGGAACGGACAGAAGCAATATTCCATACTGCACGGGAACCCCAGTTTATCCAATCCTCTTTACTTAATCTTGAGCGATTAACTGTTGTGACTCCTGGCTTCCAAAAAATATATACATATTCAAATTCATCAATTGCCCGATAGGAAATTGTATGCCAACGACTATTTTCCCAAGATGGGTCTTTTACCCATACTCGCCTATCATATAAATACAAAGATGACTCATAAGCTGCCTTTTCTAACAAATCACCCACAAGTTTTACTCTTGTTTGTGTGGAATACTTACCACCACGAACATTATTGCCATTAACGCGCCTATCAATAGTTTGCTCACTACAGCCCATTATTTCAGCAATTTGCTTTCTTGAACAATTGGGGTATTTCGCCCAAGTTTCAAGTACTTGTTCTTTCGTTATAGAAACTTTCCTTCTCGTTACATTTTCAGCCATAATTTTTGGTAACGAGTCATCTTTAAAGCAAAGAATATCTGCGATATTGATAGCTAAAAAGCCGCCAGGTTTTAAAATGTCAAAATGCAATCGAATTACATCTACCAGTAGCGATGTCCATTCATCATATGACATCGCTCGTTCATATTCTTTTCCGACATTATAAGGAGGAGACCAGACGCTTAGTGAAATTGATGCAGGTCGTATTTGTTTTAGCATGACACGAGCATCGCCATGGTATATTCTGTTAATATTTAAATATTTCATCTCGCACCCCTAATCTACCCATGTATGTTCAAGTGTATTATTGTTTTGATTAACACCTATTTTTTGCACCCTCCATCTTGCCTTTTCTTTTAGCTTAGAAAAACTTACACGGACGCGAAAATCCTCACCACGCGATGGTGCATTTCTCCCCGCAAGCCAAAATGAATCATACGCCGACGGATTGTATTTTTCTTGTAATAACCCATTTGGAACACAGCAAGCAGTAATATCTTTGAGGATATGACGCTCATCAATATCCTCATAATAGTAATGCAAAAATAGTGATGTACTGAGATAATTTTCGGTTCCATGCATATAAATTGCGGGTAGTTTTCCTTGTACCTCAACAACCTCTTCACTTCTTATTTGACGGACGATAAGAGATGTTTGCGTAATCTGTAAAGTTGCATTGTGATTAGATTTTTCTGCTTTTGAGTCAATAAAAAGAGCTTGCCTTACAATTTGGTTTGGCAATATAACATATCGAGCTTTCTTGTAGTCTACTGTACCGAATATTCGTTGTGTGATATTATACCCTGCGAGTCTATCTACCACTTCGCGAGTAATATCTTCGGCAACATCTTTTACATTGTCTGGTGAGTAGTAAAAAATTTCGTATGCTTCGAACCCAAAATCCATAACGGCCTGAACCAACCAACGAATTGTTAGCTTCTCAATATCTTCTATTTCATTGATGGTGAGATTTGAAATGTCGTTGAACATAGGCATGAAATCACTCCCTCAAGTCGTAGGTACTGATTGACTCGGCTACCACCAGTTCACTCACGATACAAAATTCCTGATAAATCCAGCCTTCAAACACAGGCATACACCTGCTACCGCAGCACCCGAAGTATACAATATCATTCCCCCACCTTCAAGTCGGGCCCATTGTGAGGGGGTTGAGCTGCTGAGAAGGTCACCATAAACCGCAAAGCCGTCTGCGCTAGCTGCCTGGAAAAGGCTCTGGAGAGATTACAGGCATTGGTTTGAATCGGCTTCCTTATTGAGTGAATAAGTATAATTTGCACAAAAAAACCGTATGACACCATACGGGTTTTTTGTGCAAAAATACATAGTCCTACAATTTTTTATCAACCATCCGTATATCGGTAAATTTCTCCGGATAATGATTATCATTGGTACCAATTACATCCCAGCCACAGCCTGCGTTGATTACAGTACCGTTCATAGGGAAATTTTGATACCGGCCCAGGAATATCTTCCATACATCCCCATCCTTTGGCGGAAGGGAGCGGCCATTTGCTAGCCATTTCATGCCCTTCCATGGGAAGGCTATCTCCGCGGTCCAACCCTTGGAAATTACGCTGGGATCATTGAGCTTGCCATCTACTTTTACCGCGGATTTAAGCCCTGGGAAATCCCAATTAAGATACGCCCAGCGGTTGCCTCTTGGATGTGACCCCCGCCAGAAATAATTATTGCTTCTGTCATGATTGCCCCCAAAGACCCGGGCCTCATTTTCAAATACATCAAATTCCGGCACATCGTACTTACCGCCCTTTTTGTAGACATCCTGCCAGATATAGAACACTTCGTAAATTGTGTTAATCGCGTTGATTTGGAACTCGTAATAGGTGTCGCCACCGTCTATGAAGATTTCCAGGTCGTTCTCAAACCATAGATGGGAATCCCGCTCGGTGAGAGTTGCCTCTGGGTATGGGTCCTCGCACCAGAAAGCAGCGTAGAGATATTCCGGGTCCCATAACAGGGCCGCACGGGTTTCATAGGTACAGGGGGTCCCGCCGATTACGTCGATAAAGCGGGGAGATTTTTGAGCCTTTTGCCATTCGGGCTTGTCCAGATTGCCGTCAATGATTAAAGGTTTTTCGATTTTTCTGCATTCGTACATAATAATATCCTCCTGTCGAGTGGCTGTCACGTTAAGCATTTTCATGAATAATTATGCGCTTTTCCGTCAACATAAAAGCGTTGAGGAGCGAAGCGACGAAGCAATCCAGGAAACTTGCGGGTTTCGACATTCTTGGATTGCTTC